>Ga0209343_10009131_pt1 | contig 11419 bp, 8 predicted proteins | sample RifCSPlowO2_02_FD_184026 | JGI IMG/M metagenome (GOLD analysis project Ga0209343, IMG submission 184026) | Groundwater microbial communities from Rifle, Colorado - Rifle CSP2_plank lowO2_0.2 (SPAdes) (version 2) | ecosystem: Environmental > Aquatic > Deep subsurface > Groundwater | place: Rifle... | reverse complement strand
TCGTCGTGCAGCGTCACCTGCCATGCCTCGCCGAGATGCAGCTGGCAGCTTGCGTCATCGTTGCTGTAGTGAATCTGCACCGGGCATTTGCCGTCGCGATACGGGGTAAACAGTTTTTTGAGCTGCGCGACGCCGACTTTGCCGTCGCAGCGCAATGCCAGTTGCTGCGCGAAGCTGGAACGCGCCGAGGCAAAATCCAACAGTTCGTCGGCACTCACGCGCATGTTGCCGGAATACTCGTCCAGGCTGGCCTTGCCGCGCACCACCAATAATTCATCCTCGCGTATCCACGGGCGGCTGGCCTCGTAGATTTCGTTGAACACCGTCAGCTCGACCTGCGCGCTGCCGTCATCCAGAGTGACCACCGCCATGCGTCCGCGCCGCGTTTGCTGGATGCGCAACCCCGCCACGATGCCTGCCAGCACCACCTGCACGCCGCGCCGCGAACTGTGACCAGAGCCGGCTCCAGAGCCATTCGTTTGCCCGACGAATTGCGGTGTCAGGTCGGCCAGTTTCACCTTGATGAAGTGGGCCAATTCATCGGCGTATTCCTGATACGGATGCCCGCCCAGATAGATGCCGAGGCTGGCTTTTTCGTGCGCCAGTTGTTCGCGCAAGCGCCAGCGCGGCACATCGGCGGTCTGCACGATCAGCACCGCATCGGATTCGTCGTTGCCGAACAGGCTGTTCTGGTTCGCCGCGCGCGCATGCTGGTCGGCGCTCGCCAGCGCCGCATCCACGCTGGCCATCAGCGCGGCGCGATGATCGTTGATGCTGTCGAATGCGCCGGCACGAATCAGCGTCTCGACGGTGCGCCGGTTGACGACGCGCTTGTCCACGCGCCGGCAGAAGTCGAACAGGTCCTTGAACGGGCCGTTCGCGCGCGCCTTGACGATGCTGTTGATCGCCGCCTCGCCTGTGCCCTTGATCGCGCCCAGCCCGTAGGCGATGGTCTGTTCGTCAACCGGCGAGAACATGTAGCCCGAGCTGTTCACGTCCGGCGGCAACACATGGATCGCTTGCTGCAGGGTATCGGCGTAAAAGATGCTGACTTTTTCGGTGTTGTCCAGATCGCCTGACAGGGTCGCCGCCATGAAGGCCGCCGGATGATGCGCCTTGAGATAGGCGGTGTGATAGGCCACCAATGCGTAGGCGGCGGCATGGGATTTGTTGAAGCCGTACCCGGCAAACTTTTCCATCAAGTCGAACAGGTTGCCCGCCAGCTCCCGTGACGTGCCATTCTTGAGCGCGCCGCTGACGAAAATCTCGCGCTGCTGCGCCATCTCTTCGACATTTTTCTTGCCCATCGCGCGACGCAGCAGGTCGGCGCCGCCCAAGCTGTATCCGCCCACGATCTGGGCCATCTGCATTACCTGCTCCTGGTAGACCATGATGCCGTAGGTCTCGCGCAGCACCGGTTCGACCGCAGAGTGCGGATATTCGAATTTCTCGCCGTGCTTGCGGCGACAGAAATCCGGGATCAAATCCATCGGGCCGGGGCGGTACAGCGCGACCAGCGCGATGATGTCCTCGAAGCGATCCGGCTTGGCCTGTTTCAGCATGTCTTTCATGCCGCGCGATTCCAGCTGGAACACCGCAGTGGTGTTGGCTTTCTTCAGCAAGTCGTAAGTCGCGGCGTCATCCAGCGGCAGGGTTTCTAAAGAAAAGGACTGAGGACTGAGGTCTGAGGGCTGAGTGAAACCCTCAGTCCTCAGTCCTCGGCACTCAGTCCTGTTCTCTTTCAGTCCTCGCTCCTGAAGTCTCTTCACATGGCGCATCGCCCAATCCAGAATGGTCAGCGTGCGCAAGCCGAGAAAGTCGAACTTCACCAGCCCGATGGCTTCGACATCGTCCTTGTCGAACTGGCTGACCACGCTGGTGCTGCTGTCGGCGCAATACAGCGGGCAGAAATCGGTGAGCTGTCCGGGCGCGATCAGCACGCCGCCGGCGTGCATGCCGACGTTGCGCGTCAAATCTTCGAGGCGCTCGGCCAGCTCCAGCAACTCCGGCACACCCTCCTCGCGCTCGGCGATCGCGTTGATTTCCGGCTCCATCGCGCGTGCCTTCTTCAGCGACACCGGTTTCACCCCTTCGACCGGGATCGCCTTGGACAGGCTGTCGCACAGCCCGTAGGGGAAATCCATCACGCGCCCGACATCGCGGATCACCGCCTTGGAAGCCATCGTGCCAAACGTGGCGATCTGCGATACGCACTGCGCGCCGTATTTGTTTTTCACATACTCGATGACGCGCTCGCGCCCGTCCTGGCAGAAATCCACATCGAAGTCGGGCATCGACACGCGTTCCGGGTTCAGGAAACGCTCGAACAGCAACCCGTAGCGCAACGGGTCGAGATCGGTGATACCGAGGCTGTACGCCACCAGCGAACCCGCGCCGGAACCGCGGCCGGGGCCGACCGGCACGCCGTTGGGAAATGCTTCGGAGCGGTAGGCCTTGGCCCAGCGGATGAAATCCGCCACGATCAAGAAGTAGCCGGGGAAGCCCATCTTGATGATGGTGTCGGCCTCAAAGGCGAGACGTTCCTGATATTCCGGCAGCTTCGCGGCGCGCTCCGTTTCGTCCGGATAAAGCAACGCCATGCGCTGCCGCAAACCGAGCGCCGCCTGCCCGCGCAGATAATCGTCCAGCCCCTGCCCGTCCGGCGTGGGGAAATCCGGCAGGCGCGGCTTGCCCAGCACCAGGGAGAGATTGCAGCGGCGCGCGATCTCCACGCTGTTCTGCAACGCTTCCGGCAGGTCGGCGAACAGCTCCGCCATTTCCGCTTGCGTCTTGAAATACTGCTGTGCGGTGAATTGCCTGGCGCGGCGTTTGTCGTTGAGCACATAGCCTTCGGCGATGCACACGCGCGCTTCATGCGCCTTGAAGTCGGCGGCGGCGAGGAACTGCACCGGATGGGTCGCGACTACCGGCAGGCCGAGTTTGGCGGCCAATTGCGCCGCTGCCTGTATGTAATGCTCTTCGTCGGCAAATCCGGCGCGCTGCACTTCAAGGTAATAGCGGTTATTGAACAGCCCGGCCCATTCCTGCGCGAACTGCTCGGCCTGTTTCGCGTTGCCGGACAGCAGCGCGCAGCCGACATCGCCAAGATGCGCGCCGGACAATGCGATCAGCCCGGAGGTGCCCTCGTGGAACCATTCGCGGCGCAGCTCGGCGCGGCCGCGATGCTGGTTCTCGAGATAGGCGCGCGACAACAGGCGGCACAGCAGCAGATAGCCTTCGCGCGACTGGCACAGCAGCAACAGGCGATGCGGCCGGTCGCGGTCGGCATCGTTGCTGATGAACACATCGCAGCCGACGATGGGCTTGAGGCCTTTGCCGCGCGCGCTCTGATAAAACTTCACCAGGCCGAACACGTTGCTCAGGTCGGTCAAGGCCAATGCCGGCATCGCATCGCCATGCGCGGCGGCAACCGCCCCATCCACGCGCACCATCCCATCCGAAATGGAATATTCGCTGTGCAGCCGGAGATGGACGAAGGAAGGTTGCGGCATGATGTAACGCTCAAAAATCAGGGGCGGATTTTAGCACCGTAAGACGCACAAAAATTTCTTACCGGCGATTCAACGCGTTAGAATTCAGCCCTCAACCCAGAGAATGAGTTAGGGGTAATGCGTCTGTGTAGGAGCGGGCCATGCCCGCGAATGAAAAGAGCAATCGCACGCAGGGCGTGCTCCTACAATTTGCGAACGATCTAATGGACAACCCGGGTTCAACTTCGCTGCCCCAATTTCACATGCATCCGCCCCTCACCCCGCAACGCGAAAAATACCTGCTGCTGACCCTCGCGGGCATCCAGTTCAGCCATGTGCTGGACTTCATGATCATGATGCCGCTCGGCCCGATGCTGATGAGCACGTTCGGCATCAGCACGCACGAGTTCGGCCTGCTGGTCGCGTCCTACAGCTTCAGCGCCGCATTGTCCGGCCTGTTCGCCGCGACGTTCGTCGATCGCTTCGAGCGCAAACGCCTGTTGCTGGGCATGTTCGCGCTGTTCGGCCTGGCAACGCTGGCGTGCGGACTGGCTCCCGGCTATGCCACGCTGCTGATCGCGCGCGGCCTGGCGGGCGCGTTCGGCGGCGTGATGGGCGCACTGGTGCAGACCATTGTCGGCGATGTGATTCCGTTTGCGCGGCGCGCCCGCGCCGGCGGCATGGTGTCGGCGGCGTTTTCGCTGTCCACCGTCGCGGGTGTGCCGCTGTCGCTGTGGCTGGCCAATCATTTCCAGTGGCGCGCGCCGTTCATCTTCATCGCCGCGTTGGTTTTGCTGTTCATCCTCGTCGGTGCACGCGTCCTGCCGGAGCTGCGCCACCACATTGGCACGGAAAAACAGCAACACCGGTTCGCCGCGATGTTTGCCGTGCTGCGCGACCCCAACCACCTGCGCGCGTTGCTGTTCTCCGCGCTGATCATCTTCTCCGGCTTCACGGTGATTCCGTACATCACCATCTACGCGGTGAGCAACGTCGGCATCGCGCAACAGGACATTCCATATATTTATCTGTTCGGTGGCGCGGCGACGCTGATCAGCGCGCGGCGCATCGGCCACTGGGCCGACCTGCGCGGCAAGGTCAGAATTTACCGCCTGGTCGCGACTGCCGCATTGCTGCCGCTGCTGGTGGTGACGCATATCGGCGCCGTGCCGCTGTGGCTGTGGCTGATCTGCACCACGGTATTTTTCGTGCTGGTATCGGGGCGCATGATCCCGGCGATGGCGATCATCACCTCGGCGGCGCAACCGAAATTGCGCGGCACCTTCATGTCGCTAAACGCCACCACACAGGCGTTCGCGATGGGGCTGGCGACCACGCTGTCAGGCTTCATCATCACCCAGGATGCCGGCGGCCAAATCGTCGATTACGGTACGGTGGGCTATGTGGCGATGGCAGCGAACCTGCTGGCAATCTGGTTCGTCGCGCGCATCGCGATGCACGATCCACATGCCGTGGTGTTGGATGTCGCGCCGAAGTGAGTTTGTCTGGCATCAAGAGTGGGAGTGCTGAGATTGCCACGGATTTCATTACATTACATCCGGGCTTGCTGCGCGAATTACTCCAATGCCCTGTTATGGGAACCTCTAAAAATTCAGATTTTGTCATTCCGGCGAAGGCCGGAATCCAGTATTTTCAATAGCGTGGACACCGGCTTTTGCCGGTGTGAAAAATTTTTAGAGACTCCCTTATCAGGAAAGTGAATATTCCTGGTCAAATACTACCGACGCAGATACGCCATATATATTATCAATGGCGTTTTTTGTTACGTGCGGGTTTTTTGCTCATCTCATTTCGTTGCATACCTTTTTTTCCCGTATAGGGATTCTTTCTGCCTTCGCTGTTGTAATTGTTGTAGCGCCGATCATCGGAATGAGATCGCTTGTGGGACTGCACATATTTGCCATCTTTACGGTGGTAGCCGTCGATGTTCTCATCGGCAGCGCCGGCAGTCGTAAACAGAAATAGGCCGAAAACAAAAATTACGCAGTTTATTTTCATAGACAGAGGCTCACAATTTGTAGTATCTGCAATAGTTGGGCGGTGTATAGCGATATGCTATTACCAGCGATAGACATTCTGTTCGTCTAATCAAGTTACTGTCTCGCTGTAAAAATTGTTCGTGCAATCAGCACAAACACCAGCAATACAATTCCGTTTGTGACGATGTAACTAACTTCTGAAAAATTCACGAAAGAAAAGATGAGATTACTCAATAACGCAACGACAAAAAACACCCCGGAAACAATTTTTAGGTTTACTGCTGTCCTCGGTAGTGCGAAAGAAATTCCAATCATTAAAACTAATGTGGTTGATAGAAATATGAAGCCGCCAGTGGTAACCAGATATCTATTGGCATTTGACTCAATGCTGTACAAGCCATACGCAATCAATAAGCTAATTGCTAAAGCAATTGCAGTATTTATAACATTAACTTTCATATAGTAAACACCCTAGATAAATGGGGGCGGCGATAGCGCTACCAGTCTTAACACGTCCGGAATATTTTCGGCGATATCCCATTTAGCCATACCAGGTTTCCAAATATAGGTCTCTTTGACTACCTTGTTATCAACGATAAGACGAGATAACTCCTGATCAGAAAATGGCCCAGCCTGTTTTCCTTCGATCATCGCATAGTAAATTGATGCTGATGTCGCTTGCAATGGATTCATCACACCTGGAATGTGCATATTGACCATTGCATGATTCATGGTTTTTACCATTTGTTGCGCAACAGCCATACTCATTCCAAACTCAACTAGCCTGTCTGTAGAAAAAAAATTATCGTCATTCATTGTTATAGTCCATGTGGCTTATGCGGATGGCGGTGGCGGAGGAGAAACGGCAGGTGGTGGCGGTGGTGGAACCATCGCAAATAACGATGCCAGTTCTTGCACATTGCCAGCAAAATCCCAAGCCGCCATTCCTTGCTTCCACACATGGACAGTTTTAGTTAGCTGTCCGTTTAGAACCATTTCTTGTAATTGCGCCCAATTAAATGGGCCAGCAGTTTGTCCATTTACAGAAATACTGTATTGAATCTGAGGTGGCGGCGGAGGCGTCATTTGCGGCTGCTGAATATTTTGACCCATTTGATTCATCATATTGGCCATCTGCCCACCCATTGCGCCACCAAGCGCCATCCCAGTCATCATGCTGACTGGATTCATGCCCCCGCTTCCGTGTCCATGTCCACCCACATCTCCACCACCACCTAAGTCCATGCGCCCCATGTTGCCTAGACTATCCGCAGCGGCAGTGAGCACAACAGCCTGCTGGTTAATTTGATGAGCTTGTAAATGCTGCGATTCAGATTGAAGCTTCTGCTTGCGCTGTGCTTCCTCTCTTTGAATCCGCAATGACTCTTCGACATTTTCAGCATTGATTCTTTGAGTATCATCGAGGTTTCTGATATTTATATCAGTCTGTGCATCAATCGTTTTTGTCTGCTGCTCCGCGGTTATTCGACGAAGTTCACTATATCCAGCACTTTCTTTATCAACCTCAATTGCCGCCAAATCGAATCGCTTCAAATTGACACCAAAATCTTCATAGAAAAACTCTTTCACGCGAGATTGGATCAAATCGTTAATCTCAAGTAGCTTCCGTTCAATTTGTAAAGCAGGAATGCCCTTATCTGAGGGAATGTTAGCTATGTAGCCTTTCACGTACTTAGTTAACGCATCACGGATTTGCTTTGTAAAATCGTCAATTTCGAAATTGATCATCCGATGAAGTTTTATAAATGCTTTATAGTCCGTGATGTTAAAGGTAATTGTTCCTCTAGCCGCCATTGGAACAGCGAAATCTAAAAATCTTGGATCGAAAACATCGAAATAAGGAATCCCAAACTTTAATTGGATATTACCTGCGAGGTTAATAAAATAGATTTCTGCCTGAAATGGGGATTTTTCAGCGTAAGCAAGACCAACTATGTTCGAAATGACGGGGAAATTTGCAGTTTTAATAATGTCGTCATGAGGGCCAACAATAAAGTCTTGCATGGTGCCGTCGTTCTGCTTATAGACAAAAACAGCGACCTCACCATCTTTTACTCGAAGGCTACTTCCCCAACGAATAGCATTTTCTCTGTTTGTACTATTGGCGTACCCACTAGGCCGCCACTTCCAAACAAGATAATCTTGCTCATCGCAGCGGATTACATCCATTAAACCACCCTCAGACCTCTTATCAAACAATGCCATTAACGCACCTCAAAAGATAGTGGAACAAAGAAACTCAACTGAAAAGGCTATTTAATTTTTAGGTCTTTAGCGTAGTTTTCAACAATTGCAAGAAATTTTTGATCGTCTTTAAAAAGCAATCTGCCTTTGCTAATTACTTGCTGACATTTTGCTAGCCATGCATTTTTATAATTAATTCTGTACCCATAGGTTCCGTTCGCACCCGCCAACTTCACCAACAAACCGATGCTAATTGAAGATACTTGTGAGGCAGCAAGTGCTAAGAATTCTAGTACATCCTCTTTTGTATTTGGTACTGGAAACGTCGAAATTACAGTTGATTTCGCATTCATAGACTTTTTTTCTAATGCAGTTTCCTTATCTACCAGCGCTAAAATGCCCCATCCTCCACCACTAGATCTAGCATTCTCTTCTGCCTTTAATAATGCTTCATGCACGCTCTGCACTGATCCTGTAGATTCGACGTTTCTAAACTCATGACCACAATCAGTGCACTGAGCAGTGAATGATGGAACTGTTGCACCACATGCTGGGCACTTTCTTACGTTACCTTCTTTGTTAAATTTTGCGTGGGGGGTGCGAGCAGCGGCAGTGTCTTTCTCTACCTTTTGAATTTGAGCGAGCTTTCCGTCAATAACAAGCTCCACTTCATCCTTGTCTTCGCCTAATGTTTCGGCCTTGCGAAGGATGACAGCTCTGCTTTTTTCTGACAAATCGCCATTAGCAAGTGCTAGTTCAATTAGCTTTTCTAATTCTGGATGCATGTTTTACTTCCCCTATTTTTGAACCTCAGTACCGTAGTCGATTTATTTGCTCCATGCATCGCAATCCACTCCTTCAAATTCACCTATCCGGGCAACGCAACGTTTGATGGTTCGACTTCACGCCTGCCACGCGGGAAAACAAGCGGACCAAACATAAAAATTGGCTGGAGAAAAACTTAAAATCCTCTTACCAGAAAAGCAGGCAGGATGAATAGCAAGGCGGTCAAGAATAGTAATTACGGGATTATTGAATTACCAGTGATCAAATTATTCATAGCCTCCGCATGATATGCGTTATATTTGGCTACATACAATCCCGTGAGCTGCTCAGCCATGACTTCGTTTTTTCTTCGTTCGCTGCTGCTTTTTGATTCATCCACCAATTCTTTAGCATGCCCCTGTGCCTCTTTAAGCACGTACAGATTCATCCATTCATCATGATCGTATGGAAGTTCGCTTGCTATGTCCGAATAGAATTTGCTTGTGAACTTCTTTTTATCCAGAGCATTGGCAACTATACCGAGATCACCTAATGTCATAGTCCCCTCAAGTACATTGCTCCCAAGCCCTAAGGCGGAGAGGGCTCTTTTATGAATTCTTACAAAACAACTTGCTGGAGCTAATCTGCCTATATATTTTTCAGTTTCGTTCGCGCTTTTTAATGCGTTATCTCTCTCAGCGAAGGTGCTGGCGTTTTTTGCTTTTTCTCTAATTGACTGAATATTTTTCGAAATTCTATTAAATTCCTTGTTTTTACAATCTGTGTAAAATTTCTTCAGCTCAGGCGAATTTAGAGCTGCAAAAGTCATGTTATAAAGTCGATCTACAAGGTTGTCTTTATCCTTAGGCGTCAAATTGCGAGGAAAAGCACCGTTAGGGTTGTTAATCCATGCTTCTATTTCTTTCTCTTTTTGGGTCTGAGCAGCGCTCACTTGTGGAGCTTCCGTACTGTTAATCTGCGATTGCTGGGGTTGCTGAACAGTCTGTTGAATCGGCTGTTGCTGAACTGGTTGGCCATGTGGTTCTTGCTGGACAGGTGGTTGGCCTGATTGCTGTTGCTGCTGCTGTACTGTTTTCTCCACTTGCTTTAGCATTCCACCGAGGTCGAATGCCCCGGCGGAACCAGCAAAAACACACATGCCAATAGCAAACATATTGGGCACAATATAACGACGAATTGTATTATTCACACAGCCTCCTGAGTAGATTAGAAAAAGTACATCCTCCTAGCGCTGCATCGTTATTGTTGTAGGTTGGTTTTATTGGCAGCACTTCTTCTTTTGTGCGCGGCGCAGTTTGTCAATTGTTCTAGTCAGCTTGATTGCTCGATCTATGGCGGTCTTATCGAAGGCTTTTAGATTCCACATGGCTGCGTGCAGCAGCTCGTTGCGTATCTTGGCTTCTGCCAGCAGGAGATTGGCGTCTTCCTGAGGAATGTCACCAGCCACCTGTAGCTGGCGAACATGATTGGAAAAGCTTGCGGCAACTTGTTTTGAAGTCGGCTCGTTTTTCTTGGCATCTCTGTGCCACACCACAAACATGGCACGAACCCTGTCCTCGATAAGAGAAAAGGTGACAACGTATGCGGCGAGAAAATTATCTTGCGCGAGATAATGAGTGATCGTCTGATATGCGGTTTTGAATGCGACATACTTGTCTTGTTGCGTATTTGCGTTAGCTCTGCTCATCACATAACCCCTCTCGCTGATCTATTTTGACAATCGCCACTTCAAAAACTGCGGCAATACAGCGCTTGATGGTTTGACTTCACGCTTGGCAGGCGTGAGTACATTTTGACCCATGTGGTTTTGGTGATGCGTCTATCGCCGCTTTTGCCGCCAGAAAAATATCTTGCGCAACCGCGTAATTGGCGGCCTCTTGACCTTCTGCGTTGCGTACATTCGACTTCTCGAACCATTTGATTTGATACTGACTGGACAAATCGCTCACTACTTGAACGGTCATTCCACTCGTTCTCGTCGCACAGACGATTACTTCGCAGCCAACCTCAACGAACCGCTTCAGGCTATTGAACAGCCTGCTATTTGGATCACCTTGACTTTCGATGCCGACCTTCACACCATTGATAGTGATAACAATCGTGATGTCAACGCCGACAAATATCTCGTCAACATTGGCAGTCGGATGCGCGTCTTTCAGTAGCTGATACGCCTTCTTGATACTGGCACTCTTGCCTCGGTTGGCAATACCCCGCACTGCAATTATCGTTTTAATGCAGCATCCTTTCTTGGTGACGCATATCCATCCGCACTTTTTAATATAGGCAGTATTTGCTAAGTTTAGTCATAATCTGCCATATATCAATTTTTGTAAAGACATAACAATTTGCGTCTAGTTAAATCCTGGCGCAAATACAGTGAAGAACAAACCAACGGAGCTTGGCATTTTGCTAGGCAGAAATGTCATGGAACGACGTAAAACACTTGGGCTGACACAAGCTGAGTTTGCCGAAAGGATCGGCGCGGATATCGTGACAGTTTCAAGATTCGAGAGAGGCAGCAATTTACCCTCGCTTCTACGACTGGAGCGAATCGCGAATGCACTAGGCATGCCACTGGCGGAGTTGCTATCGCAATCCACCAACCTTTGCACAGATCAGTCTTTGTTGATTCAGGGTTGGATTGCGGGGCTTTCCGATTCGGATCGAAAATTCATCTTGGACATGGTTCATGCTTGGAGCTTGCGGCTCAAATCGTAGCAAGCCCGGATGGAATACCCGCAAGGGGTAGGCCGTGTTTGTAAAGCTGCTGAAGCAGCAACAACCGCGCTCTGCAATGGAATTCGGGACTCTCTCGGGTACGCCCACTGCTCCCCGGATTCCGCTGCACTCACCTGCCCGCTGGCTATAGAATGACACCCCGGACTCTCAGGAAACCGCCATGACCTGGAAACTCCTCATCAGCCGCCTGTTCACAGC
>Ga0209343_10009127_pt1 | contig 11424 bp, 6 predicted proteins | sample RifCSPlowO2_02_FD_184026 | JGI IMG/M metagenome (GOLD analysis project Ga0209343, IMG submission 184026) | Groundwater microbial communities from Rifle, Colorado - Rifle CSP2_plank lowO2_0.2 (SPAdes) (version 2) | ecosystem: Environmental > Aquatic > Deep subsurface > Groundwater | place: Rifle... | reverse complement strand
TTAAGAAATTGATATTGATAATGGATTGGTTGAGCTGGTTGACCGATTGCAGGTAGTTCAGCTCTACATCGGTTGCGGTCTGCAATGCCTGTAAGTATTCAACGTAACCAATTCCGCCACTGCTGAAGCCCAATTTTGCCGTGCTGATAATTAAAGCAGCGTTTGGCAATGCCTGTGTTTTATAATAAGTGAACCGTGAAAGGTTTTGGTTGTATTGCTGAAATGCGTTTTTCAATTGTGCTTGTAATTGCAGTTTGGCATTATCGGCTGCTTTTTCCACAGATTGCTTTTGCAGTTCGAGCGATTTGATTTTAGCAGTATTGCTAAAAAAAGTAAGCGGAATAGCTATGCCTACATTGAAGCCGGTAAATCTTTTGCTTCCGTCAAAATAAACTTCGCTGCCATTTACATTCTGAGAGCCTATCAAACTTTGATTGAAATAACCCACTTTAAAATCAGGTAGCGTTTGCGCTATTTCCAGTTTTTTAGTCCGTTCTGCAATGACTGCCTCCTGGTAAAGTACTTTTAGCGATGGGTTGTTGGCAATCAGTGAAGTATCAATAGCACTCATTGTAAGGGGTTGAAAATCTCCACTATTGTTAATGGCAAAATCTTCGCTTGCATTCATCCATGCTTTAAGTGAAGCATAAGCCAATAGCAGATCTGTTTCATTCTGTTTAACCAGGAGCGAGATTTCACCCCGCTTTGTTTCAGCAGTTGTTTTCTCCAGCAGATTGGTTTCCCCTGTTTTATAACGAAGCCCTGCTGCATTTACAAAGTCCACGTACAAACTATCTAAGTGCAACAACTGTTTCTTGTTGTTTTCCAGATAAAGCAACTGGTAATAATACAATTGTACCTGCACCTTAATTTCACTTTCCGTAACCTGTTTTTGTAATTCGCTTCCCTTCAGTTGAGCATTATATAAGCCTGCCTTTGAAGAATAGTACGTTGGAAAGGGAATAGCCTGTGAAATTTGAAAGGCTTTGTCCTGATTGATACTATTGTATTGTCCGAATTGATAATTGACATCTGTTTTAGGCAATTCAAAATACGACTTACTCAACTTATCGTATGACTTAACATTCAATTGTTGCGATTGCGATTGCAAATTATTTTTCAACGCTATACTGATTGCATCTTCAACAGTAAGTTGTTTTGCTGTGGTTGCAGTTTGTGCATTTGCACTGCCAAAGGCAAGCATCAACAAAACAATGGTTATTGGAACTGATGGTTTCATTTTTCTTGTTTTTGAAAACAAAATATATAGTAAAGGCAATACAAATAAGGTAAGGAATGTTGCGGTAATCAGTCCGCCAATTACAACGGTAGCTAACGGTTTTTGCACTTCAGCACCGGCACCATGTGAAAGTGCCATTGGCAAGAAACCAAGTGAAGCAACCACAGCTGTCATTAATACTGGCCTTAAACGAATTTTAGTGCCTTCTCTAACCCTTTCCAAAATGTCGGTTACGCCATCCTTTTCTAATTGGTTAAAAGTTCCGATAAGCACAATGCCGTTTAGCACTGCTACACCAAACAAGGCAATAAATCCAATTCCTGCGGAAATACTGAATGGCATATCGCGAATAAGCAATGCAAACACCCCGCCAATAGCCGCCATAGGTATGGCTGTAAAAATGAGTGTGGCTTGTTTTATAGACGTAAACGTAAAATAAAGCAACATAAAAATAAGTGCCAGTGCAACAGGAACGGCTATCATTAAACGAGCTGATGCAGCTTGCAAATTTTCAAATGTGCCACCATACGTAAAATAATAACCTGATGGTAATTTTACTTCATTCAATTCTTTTTGAATGTCTTTTACCACACTCGCAACATCTCTGTCTTTTACATTAAAGCCGATCACAATTCTGCGTTTTCCTCCTTCACGGCTAATTTGTGCCGGGCCCAACTCCATTTTGACGTCTGCAACTTGTGAAAGCGGAATCTGAGTTCCATTGGCCGCAGGAATATACAAATGGCTAACATCGTCAATGTTGTTGCGGTGTGTGCTGTCCAAACGAACGACCAAATCAAATTTGCGCTCGTTTTCATACACAACTCCTGCACTGCCACCGGCAAAGGCGGTGCTTACAATATGGTTGATGTCTTCAATGTTTAAACCGTAATTGGCGATCTGAGTGCGGTTGTACTTAATCACTATTTGGGGTAATCCAGCAACCCTTTCAACACTTGGTTCTGTTGCACCTTCCACACTTTGTACGACTTCATTTACTTTATTAGCATAGGTTAAAAGGGTATCCATGTTTTCGCCAAATATTTTCACTGCTACATCTTGCCGAATTCCTGTCATTAGTTCATTAAAACGCATTTGAATTGGTTGGCTTTTTTCAAAGAAAACACCTGGCATATTTTCTAATTTTTCGTAAATTTCATCTGCAAGCGCTTCATAAGAAATATCCCGCTTCCATTCGCTTTGCGGTTTTAAAATTACCATCATATCTGAAGCTTCGGGTGGCATAGGATCGGTCGGCACTTCGGCACTTCCTGTTTTACCCACCACCATTTTCACTTCATCAAATTCTTTGATTACCCGGGATGCCTGCATGGATGTTTCTATACTTTGCGATAATGATGTTCCTTGCGAAAGGATGCAATGAAAAGCAAAATCACCTTCTTGTAATGTTGGAATAAATTCGCCCCCCATTTTTGAAAAAACAAACACAGCAATTAAAAAAAGTGAAACCGTAATCAACACCACTACTTTTTTAACACGTATCGCTTTTTCTAAAAGTGGTGCATATACACGTTTAAAGAAATTCATCAGTTTATCACTAAAAGTTTCTTTGTGTGATATGTTTTTCGGTAAAAATAAAGCGCACATCATAGGTATATAGGTTAGTGACAATATCAATGCGCCAAAAATAGCAAACCCAACTGTTTGGGCCATCGGACTAAACATTTTTCCTTCAATTCCAATAAGTGTAAGAATTGGAATATAAACTATCAGGATAATGATTTCTCCAAAAGCGGCACTACTCCTTATTTTTGATGCAGATACAAAAACTTCTTTATCCATTTCTTGCTGGGTTAATTTACCAATCCCTTTTCTTAATGACAAATGATGTAATGTTGCTTCTACTATAATAACTGCCCCGTCCACAATCAAACCGAAATCAATTGCGCCTAAACTCATTAAGTTGGCACTTACACCAAATAGATTCATCATACCAAGAGCAAACATCAGGGAAAGGGGGATCGCAGAAGCAACTATTAACCCTGCTCTTAAATTACCAAGAAACAACACCAACACAAAAATCACAATCAATGCCCCTTCAATTAAGTTTGATTTAACCGTGTTGATCGCACGACCTACCAAATCAGTTCTGTCTAAATAAGGCTCGATTACTACATCAGCAGGTAATGATTTCTGAATGTTTATCATTTTTTCCTTGACACGGCTGACTACATCCGCACTGTTTGCACCTTTCAGCATCATAACAACGCCTCCAACAGCATCCACTTCACCATTGTAAGTAAGCGCACCATATCTTACTGCACTTCCTAACCTCACATCACCAACGTCTTTAATTAATATAGGAATACCATTCGGATTATTTTTCACCACGATATTTTTTATATCATCAAATGAACCAATCAAACCAACACCACGAATGAAATAGGCATTTGGTTTTTTGTCGATGTATGCACCACCTGTGTTTTCATTGTTCTTTTCAAGAGCAGTAAATATTTCAGGAATAGAAATATCCATTGCCAGAAGACGGTCGGGATTTACGGCTACTTCGTATTGTTTGAGTTGTCCACCAAAACTGTTTACTTCTGCAATGCCGGAAGTGCCATAAAGTTGACGGGCTACAATCCAATCCTGCATGGTGCGTAAATCCATTGCCGTATATTTTTTTTCACTACCTTCTTTGGGATGTATGATGTATTGATATATTTCACCCAGCCCTGTGCTAACTGGCGCTAATTCCGGAGTACCAACACCTTTTGGAATTTTACTTTCAGCTTCTTTTAATCTTTCGTTTATAAGCTGTCTTGCAAAGTAAATATTCACTTTGTCGTCAAACACAACAGTAATTACTGAAAGCCCAAAACGGGAAATGCTTCGTAACTCCTCCAAATCAGGGAGATTTGCTATGCTTTGTTCAATTGGATAAGTTACCAATTGTTCTACTTCTTGTCCGGCAAGTGTCGGGCATAGAGTAATAATTTGAACCTGGTTGTTAGTGATGTCAGGAAGGGCATCAATAGGCAGTTTTGTGGCACTCCATATTCCCCAAATAATGAGCGCAAATGTCATCAAGCCAATGATGAATTTGTTTTTAATACTGAATGAAATGATTTTATCGAGCATATTATTATTTTGTTAAATGATGATGGAAGTAATGCCATACTCTTTCAGCCGTTGCTACCAATAAAATGATAGATACGATAACTATCCCGGTTACCCGGAGAATAGCTTTAGAGGTTAATGGCTTATTGCCAGATTTTTTATTTCTTTTGGGTTTAATCATTAAATCTGTTAAATCTGCATTTGACTATTGTCTATGCGAATAGATAGATAATAGTAAATGCGTAATAGCTCAAAGGCGGTTAAGCCTTAAGTTGAGAATTACAGAAAGAAAACAGATTTAGATTTTAGGCGGTTGCCAGATGGAAAAGGAAATTTCTGATATTGGATTTTCAGAATATAAAGGCTTTTCAAGCGGAGTGAAACTCGCTTTAAAGCTATGTGCAAATTCATATACGAGTGTTACACCACCGCAGCAGCTACATGTGCAAAGAGGTGAACAGGAATCGGCAGCATGGTGATCTGCATGACCGGTTTCCAAATGCACACAAGAAACAATTTGGCAGTTGTCATCCATAGTAATATCACCGCATGTCTTCGCTGACAAGCCCAAAAAATACATGGCTAATATGAAACTTAGAATTTTCACTTGGAGCAAATATAGGGAATTAAACTATCGGTTTTTTATGAAGTAGGTCATTTTTTGTACTTTTTTAGCACATTTTTGTTAAAATACATTGAAAATTAAAATTTGCTACACTAGGATTACTCCGGTTTTGCTTTGTTTTTACCATGTTCGTTATTTTTTAGGTTCTTCCGGTTCACAGCAACCTACCATTTGCCCGCTTTTTAATTGCGACATGATGTAATAAGCACCTTTTACTACCACTATACAATCTGACATTTTTTCAAGTGGTGTAATGCCAACATAACCATCTGTTATTGGCCCCGTTTTTACTTCCACCATTTTGTAGGTAAGGGCAATACTGTCTTTACTCATTTCCTTTATAGGTATATTCATTTTAGCCGCTCCATTTTTTATATTGGGATTGGAACACCATTCATCAGTGGCCATAAAAACGTATTGCTTTTCACCGGTGCGAACAACACCTTCAGTCGGAATAACCTGCGAAGGTATTTCCTTCATGCTGATAAAAACATTCACAAACATTCCTGGAATCAAAATGTGTTTATCGTCTTTTATGGAAGCTCTTACTGAAACGGTCTTCGTTTCATTGTCCACAGTTTTTCCAATAGAAAATATTTCACCTTCAATTGCTACGGTGTTTTGATTCGGCAAACTAACAACTACTTTTTGTCCATTGGATACTTTAATAATATCTTTTTCAAAGATGTTCAGATGTACGATCAAATTACTATTATCTGTTATGTCGAATAATGCTTTATTGGGTTCCGCATAAGCTCCCAAACTGATATTTAAATGCGCCATAAAACCGTCAATTGGTGCTTTTAGTGCAACAGCTTTAATTATTTCTCCTTTATCAAGAATATCCGTTGAAATAGAAAGCATGGATAACTGGTTTTCCAGTGAAGCGACATTTCCCTTTTCTGCATTATATTTTGATTCCACTTCCTGAAATATTTTTCCTGTACCCGCATTTCCTTCAGCAAGATCTTTTTGTCTTTTATATTCTTTTTCAAGGAACAAAAGATTGTTTTTACTTGAAATGTATTCCTGCTGCAATTTAATAAAATCAGGATGCTCCAGCGTGATAACCGTTTGTCCTTTTTTTACATAATCACCTTCCTGGGCTAAAATTGATTTTACAACACCGCCTATATAGGTTGAAACCTGGGCGTAATTTTGTGGAGGTACATCAACTGAACCCGAAGTCTTTATTGTTTCGGATAATTGCTGGTCTCCCAAATATCCTAACTTGATCCCTGCATTTCTGAATTGCGCTACCGTTATAGTTATGGATGTAACAAGAGAATCCTCGGAAAGTTTTACTTCGGATTTAGTCTTTTCCGCTGGTTCCTTTTCGTTGCTGCAACTTCCCAATGCGGTAATAATAATGGCTATCAGCATATTTAATTGGATATATTTTTTCATTTTTAAAAAGTTTTTAATCATTAATTTTCAATTCTTGCTTCTTGTTTTTTTTCTATTCCTGAAAATAAAATATACAATGCCGGCAATACTACTAACGTGAGAAGTGTCGCTGTGATTAATCCTCCAACAACAACCGTTGCAAGTGGCTTTTGTACTTCCGCTCCCGCTCCGGTGGAAAGTGCCATTGGTAAAAATCCGAGCGAAGCTACGGCAGCAGTCATAATTACAGGGCGTAATCTGACTTTTGTTCCTTTGATTACACGTTCATAAGCATCTGTTATGCCTTCCTGTTTTAACCTGTTAAATTCGGCAATAAGAACAATTCCGTTTAGTACGGCCACACCGAATAAAGCAATAAAACCAACTCCTGCCGAAATACTAAATGGCATATCACGGATCCATAATGCAAATATTCCACCTATTGCTGAAAGCGGAACAGCGGTTAAAATCAAAAAGGTTTGTTTAAAAGAATGAAAGGTAAAAAACAGGAGTATAAGAATGAGAAACAAGGCGATAGGTAGCGTTATGCTCAAACGTTTATTTGCTTCAATAAGATTCTTAAACTGCCCTCCATACGTTACATAATACCCCGGAGGCAGTACCAGTCCCTTATCTAATTTTTCCTGAATGTCTTTTACTACGGATAGTACATCCCTGTTGCGAACATTTAACCCGAGTGTTATCCTCCGGTTTCCATCATCTCTTGAAATTTGCATGGGGCCTTCTTCGTATTTTATCGTGGCTAATTGGTCCAATGGGATTTGTCCTCCATTTGGAAGCGGGACCAGCAATGACCTTATGTTCTCAATGTCAGTCCGCAATTCCTTTTGAAGACGTACAACCATATTAAATCTTCTATCACCTTCAAACACAACTCCCGCAACTTCTCCTGCGAAAGCTGTTCTGAGTATACGGTTTACATTAGATATATCAAGTCCGAACTGGGATATTTTTGAGCGATTGTAGTTGACACTTATCTGTGGTAGTCCTGTTACTTGTTCTGCCCGCAGATCAGCAATGCCTTCAATGTTTTCAACCAGCTTGATTGCCTCTTTCGATTTTTCAGCAAGAATATTCAGGTCTTCGCCATAAATTTTTACAGCTACATCTGAACGTACACCTGTCATTAATTCATTAAAACGAAGCTGAACGGGTTGCGATATTTCCATGCTTACCCCTGGCAGGGTGGATAGTTCACTTTTAATCATATCCGAAAGTTCATCACGGGTTTTTGCGGTAGTCCATTCGCTTTTATCTTTCAGCACCACAATCATATCAGCCACTTCAAAGGACATAGGATCAGTAGGGATTTCTGATGAACCAATCCGTGAAACCACTTCTTTTACTTCCGGGAAGTTCTTTTTCAACATATCCTCCAGCTTGGTAAGCATCGTGATATTCTGCGACAAAGAACTGCCCGCCATGATCTTCGTGTTTATGGCAAGGTCGCCTTCTTCCAGCGTTGGAATAAATTCGCCACCAAGATTTTTAAATACAAAAAGACTGACAATAAAAATTACAAAAGCGGAAATGACAATAGTAAATTTCCTTTTCAGGGAAAAACGAATGATTGGATTATATATCCACTGGCAGGCATCAATTATCCGGTCTGAGATATTGCGCTTGTGTTCTGTACGCTTACTAAGAAACAAAGCTGACATCATCGGCACATACGTGAATGAAAGCAGGAAAGCTCCTAAAATAGCAAAGCCAACGGTTTGGGCCATTGGGCCAAACATTTTTCCTTCTATACCTGTAAGCGTTAAAATGGGTAAGTAAACAATTAAAATAATCAGCTCTCCAAAAGCGGCTGAAGAACGGATCCTGGACGAAGCCTCAAATACTTCGTTATTCATCTGATCCTGCGATAATTTTTTAATACCCACATGATGATGTTTGCTCATACTTATCCGGTGGACAATGCTTTCCACTATAATTACGGCTCCATCTACAATTAACCCAAAATCAATGGCTCCGAGGCTCATCAGGTTTCCGCTCACACCAAATAGTTTCATCATACATACGGCAAACAGCATGGAAAGGGGAATTACCGATGCTACTACCATGCCTGCCCTGAAATTTCCAAGCAGCAACACCAAAATAAAAATGACAATAAGCGCCCCTTCAACCAGGTTAGTGCTTACGGTATGGATGGCTCTGTCAATTAATGTGCTTCTATCAAGAAATGGTTCAATGACTACTCCTTCGGGCAATGTTTTTTGTATCACTTCTATCTTTTCTTTTACACGTTTTGTAACGTCTGCTGAGTTCTGTCCCTTTAGCATCATTACTACCCCAACAACTACCTCTCCCTGGGCATTACGAGTCGCAGCGCCATATCTTGTAGCGCTTCCATACTGAACATTTGCAATATCCCGGATGAGAACGGGTATTCCATTCACATTTTTTACTACAATTTCTCCAATGTCTTCCAAACTTTTAACCATTCCCACACCCCTGATAAAATAAGAGGTGGTATTCTTTTCAATATAACTTCCCCCGGTATTTTCATTGTTATTCTCAAGGGCTGTGAACACTTCAGGTATGGTTACATTCAATGATTTCAGCTTGTCGGTATTAATGGCTATTTCATATTGTTTCAGATACCCGCCCAATGTATTTATTTCAGCAACTCCTGGTACTCCTAACAATTGTTTTCTAACAATCCAGTCCTGGATGGTGCGTAATTCCATAGAGGTATAAGCCGAATCATATCCGGGTTTGGTGTGTACTACATACTGATAAACATCACTCAGGCCGGTTGAAACGGGCGCAAGTTCCGGTGTACCTACTCCTTTGGGAATGTTTTCCTCCGCTTGCTTTAAACGTTCGTTAATCATTTGCCGGGCTTTGTAGATATCCACTTCATCTTTCAGAACAATGGTGATAACGGATAGTCCCAAGCGGGATATTGACCGAAACTCAATCATGTCCGGCAGGTTCAGGCAGGCAAACTCAATGGGGGCAGTTACGTACTGTTCCACTTCCTGCGCGGCAAGAGTAGGAGCAACGGTAATAACCTGTACCTGGTTATTGGTAATGTCCGGCACGGCATCAATGGGCAAATTGGACAATGAATATGCGCCCCAGGCCATCATTGCCACGACAAATATTCCTACAATGAATTTATTGTAGATGGAAAATCGAATGATCTTATCAAACATAATTTTGCTTTTTTATAAATACGGAATTGCTATACAAAGACGAACCGGCACAGGCACACTGAACTGTTATGACAACGGGGCAAATAAATTCATGGTTCATTAACCATGAAAATACAAACCCTGTCAGCGTTCAGAGTGCCTGTGCGATTCTTCTAATGCTTGTCTTGATTAACGATGCTCAAACGCTTCGCAATTCGGATGCTCCTTGCAGTCCTTGTCCTTTTCACATTTTTCATGTGCTTCGCAAATAGGATGTTCAGGGCAATCTTCGGAGATAGGACAGTTTTTCAGGTGTTCTTCACATATTTTTGTGTCTGCTTTATTTCCGCAGGAAGAAAGAATTATAGAACTTAATAATATGGTGGAGAAAAATATCTTTTTCATTTTTTTAATTTTTGATGATTTAACTAATTTTTACTTATGGGAACAACCGAAAAGCCCATAATGAGCTTTATTTATGTATGGTCGTTAAAGAAAAATCAGGAAATCTTAGGAGGTTGCCAGATGGCAAAAATCACAGTAGGCGGGATAAATTCAGAATAGTTACTGTTTTTAGCCTGATATGTTGCAATATTGGCAACACCAAGAGGCTGCATATAGGAAAATGCTATTGAACAACAGTGGCAGGAAGCTAAAGGATTGCAACCATTACAGTCATTATCAGAATGCTGATTGCCCGAAGCATTATCACTTTGTTTATCCGGAATAGGAGAGCAGCATGAATCCGCTTTTCCTGAATCCATAGATAGTTTCGGACAAGGGATAACAGTTAATGCAATGAAACAAAAGAATAATATGAGACTGATATATTTCACGGGACAAAGATAGGGATTTTATTGGAAGGCTAAAAAATAAGTACTTTATCGCTATCCACTACCCAATTGGTAAGTTCTGCCATTGTACTCATTTCTGTCCCTTCAATAAGTGTTGCATTTTTTAACCCACGTGCATCCGCACAGCTTCCGCATATTTTTACTTTTGCCCCTTTTGTAAGAGCAAGTTTAATCATACGCTCGATATTGTAGTAGCCATTGGGAGTATTTTGATTAGCTATCGCACAGTTTGCTGCGTCCGCCATTAAAAATATTCTCACTTCAACCGTTTCATGGTCTTTACCAAGTTGGTTTGCTAAACGCATACCATTGTATGCTTTCTCGCCCCCATAAGGAGCATCATTGATTAAAATCAGGATTTTCATATTATTTATTTTTATGGTTAATATTTTATGGCTTTTATTACAACAAAACTTCCCTTGCCGAAACCTGCTTGTGGCTGTTCAACTTCATTGGCGTTTGAGGAGACCAGTGTTTGCCAATATTCAAATTTTTCAAAATGTGCCTGTTTCAGTAATTCTGTTATTTCATGGGTGGAATGAAAATGTGCATCCTGATAAAATTTGTTCTTTGATTTTTCTCTTTGATATTGCTTTCCGAGTTCACTGTTTTTATCTATAATGCCAAGTATAATTTCTCCCTTTGGTTTCAATATCCGGTAAACTTCCAAAAATGCCTTTGGAATATCAGAGAGAAAGCAAACTGTTGTTACCATCAATGCAAAATCAAAGGTTTCGTTTTCAAGAGGAAGGTTTTCGGCAACTGTCTTTATAACCTTTATTCCTCTTTGTTCTGCCATCTGTGCCATGTTTTCTGATGGCTCAACTCCGAATTTTATGTTTAATGGTTTGGCAAAACGGCCTGTGCCAACACCAATTTCGATTCCCTTTTTGTTTTTGGGGATGGCTTGCTGAACGGCTAAAAGTTCAGACTGATAAGCTGTTTTATGTTTTTCAAACCAGTTATCATATTCCAAAGTATTTTGGTCAAATGCAGCAGAAGTATCTATCATTTTACTATCAGTTTTACCTTTCGTTCAAAGTAACTGCCTGTCATGCCTTCTTTAGCATTGTT
>Ga0209343_10009118_pt1 | contig 11431 bp, 11 predicted proteins | sample RifCSPlowO2_02_FD_184026 | JGI IMG/M metagenome (GOLD analysis project Ga0209343, IMG submission 184026) | Groundwater microbial communities from Rifle, Colorado - Rifle CSP2_plank lowO2_0.2 (SPAdes) (version 2) | ecosystem: Environmental > Aquatic > Deep subsurface > Groundwater | place... | reverse complement strand
CTTGGGAATGCCGATGCAGAGTACCGGATAGCCGAGTTGTTCCGAAATCTGCGACACCTTCCACGCGGTATCGGCGGAATCGTTGCCGCCGTTGTAGAAGAAGTAACCAATGTCGTGCGCCTTGAATATCGCGATCAGCCGTTCGTACTGGGCGCGGTTTTCTTCCAGCCCCTTGAGCTTGTAGCGGCACGAGCCGAAAGCGCCGGCTGGCGTGTGGCGCAGCGCCCGGATCGCCGCGGGCGCTTCCTTCGAGGTGTCGATCAGGTCTTCGGTCAGCACGCCGATGATGCCGTCGCGTCCGGCGAGCACCTTGCCGATTTTGCCGCGGTGCCGGCGCGCGGTTTCGATCACACCGCAGGCGGTCGCGTTGATCACCGCGGTTACTCCGCCCGACTGCGCGTAGATTGCGTTTCGCTTGCCCACACATGACTTTACTGGTTGCGTCCGGGGCATTATTTTACCAGCGAAACCCTGACAAATGCAGGGAAAATCAGCCGATTAGGAGTATGTCCGAGCTAGGAGTTTGTCGGACTTGGGTCGGACAAACTCCTAATGCAAAACCGCCCGCACGAAAACGGAAGAAAGAAGCAGTGACAACCTCATATTGAGCCTGCTCGCGCGCCCATTGGAGGGCAAGAGCCGTCGTAATCATCAGATTCATCCCCAATCTGCGGGCGGTTTTGCTGTTAGCAGCCTGTCGAACGCCTAAGCCCGATAGGCTGCTAAGTCCGGCAAACGCCTACGTTTTGCTCAAGTCCGCGCCGGTTTTGCCGGAGGTCGCACCGGCGCGATCTTTTTCGTGGTCGGCCTGCAGCCTGAGCGTGGTAGTCACGCATTCGGCCAGGTCGTGGAAATCGCGGCCGGTGCCGTACTGCTCGGCGATCGAATAATAGAACTGACTGCGGTAACGGTCGGCAGCCACCTTGAAGACCACGAACTCGACGCCGCGCTCCTCCCAGTAGAAGGTGGGGCACAGCGTGATCTCAGCCGAAGCCTGATCGAGCTTGATTTCGCTGTCCGCGATCTCGACGGCAATGGGCCTGCCGTAGCGTTCCTTGAGCGCGGTCTCGACTACCCAGCGATCGGCGTCGGTGAAGTCGGAGATTTTTTTCATGCCTGCTTGGCGGCCAGCGCCGCGAAGATCTTGTCGCGAATATGCTCTACCGAGCCGCGGCCGTAGATGTTGACGTACTGCGGCGCGCGCGGATCGCCCCTTGCCGCCCAGTTGAGATAGTAATTGACCAGGGGCTTGGTCTGCGAGTGGTAAGTCGCAATGCGCATTTTCACGGTCTCTTCGTTGTCATCCGGGCGCTGGATCAGCGGCTCACCGGTGACGTCGTCCTTTCCCGGCACTTTGGGCGGATTGTATTCGACGTGGTAAGTGCGGCCCGAACCGGGATGTACGCGGCGGCCGCTCATGCGGCGCAGGATTTCCTGATCGCCGACCTCGATCTCGATCACGAAGTCGATGTCGATACCCGCTGCGCGCAGCGCGTCAGCCTGTGGGATCGTGCGCGGGAAGCCGTCAACGATAAAGCCTTTGGCGCAATCCGGTTCCTTGACGCGCTGTTTCACCAGTTCAATCACGACGTGGTCCGGTACCAGCGCGCCCCGGTCCATGAATTGCTTGGCTTCGAGGCCGAGCGGGGTAGCGGCCTTGATCGCGGTGCGCAACATATCACCGGTCGAGATCTGGGGAATCCCGTACTTATCGATCAGGAACTGTGCTTGCGTGCCTTTGCCGGCGCCCGGCATGCCCAACAGCAGGATGCGCATACATCTCTCCCGAGGTCATTCTTGATGGTGTTGTCCCGCCGTCATCGCGTCAAAAGCGGTGTGCGGCAAGACCGCGCGACGGGAAAATGGCCAGAATCGGTTGATCCGGACATAAACGGTCTGTATATCGCGCCCAAAATGCGTGCCGTTTCAGGAGCGGCCGAGCAGGCGGCGCACGCGCTTTAAGTCATGCGGCGTGTCGATACCGGCATGCGGTGCTTGGCGAGTCACGGCGACGCTGATGCGGAACCCGTGAGCGAGCGCGCGCAGTTGCTCGAGCGCCTCGAAGCGCTCGAGCGCAGCGGGCTTGAGCCGCGTGAAGCGGCGCAGGAACGCGCAGCGGTAGGCGTAGATGCCAAGATGCCGGTAGACCGGCAGGCCGCGCGGGATGGCGCGAATTCCGCCGGCATAGGCATCTCGCGCAAAAGGCACCGGCGCGCGGCTGAAATAGAGTGCATAGCCTGCGTGGTCGAGCACCACCTTGACGACGTTGGGATTGACCAGATCGCGCACGTCGCTTAGCGGGGTGCAGGCGGTCGCGATCTGCGCGTCGCGGTGCCGGGCGAGGTTGGTCGCGACCGCTCTGATCAGCGCCGGTTCGATCAACGGCTCGTCGCCCTGGACATTGACCACGATATGCTGCGCGGGATAGCGTCGCTTGGCAACGACCTCGGCGAGGCGGTCGGTGCCGGAGGCGTGGTCGCGGCGCGTCATCACGGCTGTGAAGCCGAAACGCCCGGCCGCTGACATGATTTCGGGATGATCGGTCGCGATCAGCACTTCGCGTGCGCCGCTTTTTTTGGCGCGTTCAGCGACCTGCACCACCATCGGCTTGCCCGCGATGTCGACGAGCGGCTTGCCCGGAAAGCGCGAGGAAGCGTGGCGGGCGGGAATGATGACGGTGAAACTGACCACAGGATTGAGCTATTAGGATTGAGGATTGAGGGAAAAGCGCAGTTGGTTCGCGATGGGTTCCTCGATCCTCGATCCTGAATCCTCGTTCTCAAACTTCTTCCTCGGGAGGAAGTTTCCGCGCCTCGTCCTCGAGCATGACGGGAATGTCGTCCTTGATCGGGTACGCCAGGCGGCAGGGTTTGCAGATCAGTTCGTTTGCCGTCTTCTTGTAGACCAACGGACCCTTGCACAGCGGGCAGACCAGGATGTCGAGCAGTTTAGGATCCATGGGTTCAGTTCCCCAGTTTGCGCAGCACCAGTTCGCCGAACGCGGGATCGACCTCGGCATCGACGCGCAGCGCCCAGCATTTTTCGGTCGCGAACAGCCGGCATTTTACCGCATCCTTCTCTGTCATTACGATGAAATCCGCATCTGCAAACGCCAGGTCCGCCGGCGTGAACGCATGGTGGTCGGGAAAGGGGTGCGCGTTGAAGGTGAGGCCGAGACGCTGCAGTTGCTCGAAAAAGCGCTGTGGGTTACCGATGCCGGCGACCGCATGCACCCGGCGGTTATGGAAATGCTCGGGTGCGGCGCGGTGTTCGGGGTTAAGCAGGTTGTAGAACTCGCGGGCACGCAACGACATCGCAAACGCGGGCGGCGCGCTCGCCCGGAGCCCGACCCTGGCCGAATGACTGATGTTGACGATCACGGCGGTGACCGAGGTGAGGCGTGTTTCGGGTTCGCGTAACGGGCCGGCCGGCAGCAGCAGGCCGTTGCCCAGACCGCGCACGCCGTCGACCACGGCGATTTCGACATCGCGGGCAAGCCGGTAATGCTGCAGACCGTCGTCGGTCACGATGATGTTGCAGCCGGGGTGCGCCGCAAGCAGCCGCTGCGCTGCAGCGGCGCGGTCCACGCCGATCCAGACTGGAGCATTGCAGCGCTGCGCAAGCATCACCGCTTCATCGCCGCATACGGCGGGATCGCTTGCCGCAGTGACGGGCTGCGGTGCGCCGCTACTGCCGCCGTAACCCCGGCTCACGATACCGGGCCGCATGCCTCTGTCGCGCAGGAAGCCGGCGAGCCACAGCACGAGCGGTGTCTTGCCGGCGCCGCCGACGCTGATGTTACCCACGACGGCGACCGGAACAGGCAGCCGCACTACAGGCAAGATACCGGCGCGATAGAGCGCTCGCCGCAGCGCTACGGCGGCACGAAACACGAGACTCAACGGATACAGCAGGGCGTGCAGCAGCGTGATGCGGTACCAGTATTGTTCAAGGCGGGCCATGCATCGGTGATGGGTGATGGGTGATGGTGATGGGTGGGGGTGATGAGTGATGAGTGATGGGTGATGGTGATGGGTGTACCCCCATAACCCATCACTGTTTTGCTGCTTGGGTCGTGAAGGTGATTTTGCCGTAACCGGCGATGCGCGCGGCTTCCATGATGTTGATCACCGACTGATGAGGCGCATTGGCGTCGGCGCTGATGACGATTACCGGCTCCTTCATGTTGCCGCCGGCGCGCCTGAGTTCCTGGCTGAAGGCTTCGGTTCCGTGGAAAGCGACCGGGGACCTGTTGACCACATACTTGCCCTGGGCGTCGACCCCGACGTCGATCTGCTCGGGGCGCTCCGGCGCCTTGCTCGCGTCGGCGGTCGGCAGGGTGATCTGCAGCTCGGCGAAGCGCGAATAGGTGGTGGTGACCATGAGGAAGATCAGGATCACCAGCAGCACGTCGATCAACGGAATGAAGTTGATCTCCGGCTCCTCTCTGTACGCTCGCGGTCGAAATCGCATGGGCTACGTCTGGCGCTCGCCGTGCAGGATTTCCACCAACTTGATCGCCTGCAGTTCCATGTCGACGAGCATTTCGTCGACTTTGGCGCGGAAATGCCGGTAGAAGATCATGCTCGGCACCGCGACGACGAGCCCGAAAGCGGTGTTGTAAAGCGCGATCGAGATGCCGTGGGCGAGCACCAGCGGATTGCCGCCCTGCGGGGTTTGCGAGCCGAAGATTTCGATCATGCCGATCACCGTGCCGAACAGACCCAGCAGCGGGGCGATCGCCGCGATCGTGCCGAGGCTGGTCAAAAACCGTTCCAGTTCAATGGCGACCGAGCGCCCGGCTTCTTCGATGGCCTCCTTCATGACGGCCGGCGTGGATTTCGCGTTTTTCAGGCCGGCGACGAAGATTTGCCCGAGCGCCGAATCGTCGTAGAGTCGCGACAGCATCTGCGAAGTGACGCCATTCTGGCGATATTCCTGCACCACCCGCGAGAGCAGGTTCTTGGGCATGACGACGTTGTGACGCAGCGACCACCAGCGCTCGCCGATGATGGCAAGCGCGATGACGGACGACAGTATTATCGGCCAGATCGGCCAGCCGGCTGCTTCGATGATTGCAAACACTTTTTCGCTCCGTGAAAGTGGCCGTAACTTTATCCGCCCGATGCCTTTTCAGCAAGCAGGAATTCATAAATTGCTTTACGATTTTTTCTCAAGCTCGTCATGCAAAACATCTTTTCCGGTTGTCCACATTGTTTGTGGATAAACATGTGCATAGTTTGTAAACAGATTTGCTAAGTGAGTTTCCTGTATAGGATTTTGTTATCGCGGCTAAATTTTGTACTGCTGCGGTTTTTCATCTTAAACATGAGGTTATGGCATTTTCCCTATGGCGCGCGAGGAGGACGCGGGCGAATTCGGGACGAAACGGAAAGGGTTGTGGATGGTCCGGCCGTGCACAAATCGGCGGTCCGCTTGCGGCGAAGGCTTGAATCGCTTGGAAAAATTGGCGAATCGGGGTACGGATGACAGGAACCAGGGCCAGTGTGCGCTGATATAGAATGGTGCGATGCTTGATTTTTCAACGAAGCCCCTGGCGCTGCAAGTCATCTCGGTCAGCGAGCTCAACCGCCTCGCCAAGGACCTGTTGGAACAGCATCTTCCGCTGACGTGGGTGGCGGGTGAGGTTTCCAATTTCAAGCGCTACGATTCCGGGCACTGCTACTTCACACTGAAGGACGCGCAGGCGCAGGTCGACTGCGTGATGTTCCGTCACAGGTTCCAGTATCTTGATTGGTTGCCGGAAAGCGGCATGCAGGTGGAGGTGCGGGCGTATCCGACGCTGTATGAGGCGCGCGGCAAATTCCAGTTGAGCGTCGAAACCATGCGCCGTGCCGGTCTCGGCGCACTGTATGAGGCGTACGAGAAGCTCAAGGCCAAGCTCGAAAAGGAAGGCCTGTTCGACGCGGCGCACAAGAAGCCGCTGCCGGAATTTCCACGCGCGGTCGGCGTGGTCACTTCGCTCCAGGCGGCTGCCCTGCGCGACGTGCTGACAACGCTCCGACGCCGGATGCCGCGGCTACCGGTGGTGGTCTATCCGGCGCCGGTCCAGGGCGAGGGCGCCGGACAGAAAATCGCGGCGGCGGTTTCCATCGCCTCCGCCCGCGGCGAGTGTGACGTGCTCATCGTTTGTCGCGGCGGCGGCAGCATCGAGGACCTGTGGGCGTACAACGAAGAAACCGTGGCGCGCGCGATATACGCCTGCCCGATTCCCGTCGTCACCGGCATCGGTCACGAGACCGACTTCACCATCGCCGACTTCGTCGCTGACGCGCGTGCGCCAACGCCCACCGCCGCGGCAGAGCTGGCGACACCGGACCGGGCCGAGTTGCAGCAGCAAATCCTGCACTGGTATCACCGTTTGGGCCGTGTGATGGGGCGCGCGCTGGAAGACCGCATGCAGCGGCTCGACTATCTCGGGAAGCGCCTGGTCCATCCCGGCGAGCGCATCCGCAACCGGCTGGATGCGCTGCAGCACCTGGCGACCCGCCTGCGCGGAACATGGCAGCGTTCGTCGCAGGAGCATGCATGGCGGGTGCGTGAGAGTTTCCAGCGCCTGGCCGCCACGCGTGCGGACCTCCCTGCACTAGTACGGGAAAATGGCGAATGGGCTCGCCGGCTGCGCGAAGCGGGACGCCGCCGGCTGGATGCGGCCGGGACTGTACTGAACCGTATCGAAGCACACTTGAAACACCTCAGCCCGGAACTCGTGCTCGAACGCGGTTACGCCATTACCGAGACGGAAGACGGCGAGATTGTGCGCGATAGCACACAAATTGTGCTCGGCGAGGAACTGAAGATCACTTTCGCCAAAGGCTGGGCCGGCGCGCAGGTGAAGCGCAAAGGATAAAAGAACAGGATTCAGGATTCCGGATTCAGGAGTCGGGATTCGGGGTTCGGGATTCAGGATTCAGTATTGCTTCGGGAAACCCGTGTCGTCGATGCACGGCAAAACTAACCTTGCGGCGCGTATTTCGCAAGGATTTCCTGCGCGGCAAGCGGAGGGCTCACGTATCCGCCCTGGATGCGCTCGCAGCCGAGCGCCGCCAGCGCCTGCGCGGTCTCGGCGTCCTCCACGCCTTCAGCTGTCACGCGAAGGCCGAGGTTCTGCGCCAGTTGGACCAGCGAACGGACGATCTTCGCGTGGAGCGTCGCTCGCCGCATGTCGCCTACGAATGTCGTACCGAGCTTCATCTCGTCGAGCGGCAGTTGCGCTAGATTGCTCAGAGACGACGAACCGGTGCCGAAGCCGTCGATCCCGAGACGCAGCCCGAACGCCTTCAGGCGCACGAGCGTTTCCTTCACCTGTTCGATCCCGCCGGCGAGCGCTGTCTCGTGGATCTCAATCACCAGCCGATCGGGCGGAACGCCCCAGGTACGGAGCGCGCGGTCCACGAACTCTGGAAAATCGGGTCGCAGCAGACTGCTCGCGGTAACTTTCAGGCCGATCGGAAACTGAAGTCCTGCGCGCGCGAACTCGGCGCATTGGCGCAGCGCGTTATTGAATACCCACCATGTCACCTCCTGGATCAGGCCGGAGGATTCAGCCGCATCGACCGCCCGCGCCTCTGACACCTCGCCCAGCTCCTCGTCCGTCCAGCGCAGCACGCACTCGAGCGCGGCGATCCGGCCGGAGCGCAGGTCAAGCTGCGGCTCGAAGGCGAGCCCGAGAGCGTTCTTTTCCAGGGCGTGGCGCAGCCGCGCCTCGTACCGCATCTTGCGCTCTTCGCTCGCGCCTTGCGCCGGGTCGTAAACAGCGGCCCGCTCCGCCGTGCCGCGCGCGGCACGCGCCGCGAGCTTGCCGTTGCGGACCAATATCTGCTCGTCCCCGCCGTGGTCCGGATACATCGCGATGCCGATCACGGCGTCCGGGGCGAACGAGCGGTCGCCGATCGGGATCGGCGCTTCAAGCGCGCCCAGAATCTTGTTCGCGGCGAGGATCGCCACGCCCTCGCCCGCGATGCGCGGCAGCAGGCAGGCGAACTGGTCGCGGCTCACCCGGCCGAGCTGGTCCTGCTTGCGCAGCACCCCTTCGCGCATGCGCCGAGTGACGCGGAGCATGAATGCTTCGCCCTTCTGCAATCCGAGCAGGCGATCCACCTGTTCGACCTTCGCGACTTGGAGCAGGAGCAATGCAAGCTGTCTGCCCTCCTGCCGGTGGCTCTCGATCGTCGTGCGGAAGATCTCCATGAAGGCTGCGTATTCGGGGGTCGGCAGCGTCCGCACCACACCGCCCTCTTCCTGGCTGCGCGCCGAGAGCGAGGCGAGAAGGGCGAGTTGCAGGAAGATGAACCGCTGTAGCGCAAGAAGGCTCTCCGCGCATCGCTCCGGGTCCCCGGCGTACAACCGCAGCACGCCGCGCGTCATCGCGTTCTGGAAGCGCAGGCAGTCGCGCCGCATGCGCTCGATCGGCTCGCCCTCGGCGTCCAGCGCCCACTCGCCCAGCGCCGCATAGACCGGCTCGGCATCGCCGCCCGCGGCCGCGGTGTCCGCGAACGCGGAGGCGAGTGCTCCGGCGGCCGGAACGAACAGGTCCGGCGCGCGCGCGCGCACCTCCCCGAACACTGACGCGACGCGGGCAAGGGTTTGATGATCGGCACTGAACTCCTCCGCCAGGCGCCCGACCAGCGCCCTCAGACCGACGCTAGGTTCCTTTTCCCGCCCGGAAGCGGAGGCTGGATCCGGCACGTCCCCTCCGCTCTCAGAGGAAGAATTCGGATGGATCAATTGGGATACTGCCTTTCTCCAGCGTGCGCTTGATGCGATACCGCGTCTCCGGATCCATCTTCGGCTCCTTCGCCAGATCGAGGATGATCTGCGGCTTGAGCGGATTTCCCTTTACGTCGAGCACCACCATGACGCGCGGCTGCAGCCGCCGCGCCAGGTTCTGCGCGATCACGATCCCGGTCTCGCCCGAATTCAGCTCGACAATGGCGCCCACTGGAAAGATCCCGATGCACTGGATAAACTGTTCGACCAGCGGACCGTCGAACTGGATATCGCGCCAATTGTAGAGCATGCTGAGTGCGTTCGAGGGCGCGAGCCCCTCGCCGTAGGGCCGAGGGTGCGTCATTGCGTCGAAGCAATCGACGAGTCCCGCGATGACGCCGAACAGCCCGATCTGCTCGCCCTTCAGGCCCTTCGGATAGCCGCTGCCGTCGAAGCGCTCGTGGTGCAGGGCCGCGAGCGCAGGAAGCTCGGCGGGAAGCCCGGCGGTCTCCTTCAGGATCGCGACCGAATGCCCTACGTGGCTTCTGCAAATCTCCCGCTCGGCCTCGCTCAAGGATTCCTTCTTTTCGAGCAGATCGGCTGGCAGACGCACCTTTCCGATATCCTGCATCAGCCCGAGCATTCCGAGCAGATCGAGCTGATCGCGCGGCAACTGCAGAAAGCGGCTGAACGTTATCATGTAGATGGAGACCCCGATCGCGCGGTCGAGGTTACGCGCGCCCTTCTCCTTTATTTTGGCGAGCAGGAGCATTGCGTTGGGATTGCGCACGATGCTGTCGGTCATGCTCGTCACGGCGTCGCGCACCCGAGGGGCGTCGATCGCCTTGCCGGCCTTGACCGTGCCGAACAAGTCCTTCAGCACGACTTCGGTCTTTTCCTGGGCCGAGCGCGCGCGCGGTAGCTCCGCGTTGAAGCTCGTCTGTTCCTTGTACTTGGCCCTGCTCTTGATGCTCGTGAGCGCGCCCCTGGGCTTGCCCGCAGCGCCGGCCAGGCCGGCATGTAGCTGGCTCCAGTCGGGGAGGTCCAGGCCCTTCTCCGAGTCAATGAAGACCTTCTTGCAGTGTTGCTTCAGCGTCTCAAGTTCCTGCTCGGTTTTGAGCTCAAACCCCTGGAACATGAACGGCGTTTCCGTCCAAGGCCGATCAAGCTCGGCGATGAACACGCCGAACTGCAGTTCTTCGACGAAGACTTCTTTTTTCATAGCGGCGGCGTCGATTCCGTGGCGGCAGGTCCCGCGGCGGAAACAGGTGAGATTCTCCATCCTGCCGGGGCGGCGTGCAAGCGGCCCGGCTGCGGGACGACGTCAGAACTCGAATACGTGGTTGTTCTGCAGCGAGCGCGGCCGCAGGTCCCCGGGAAGCTCCTCGATTTCCTGCATCGTCAGCTCGATCTCGCTCGGCTTGAGGTGGGTGATGTAGACTGCCGCCGGGCGCTTGAGCTTCGCCAGCTCCTCGGCGAGCATGGACGGACACAAGTGCTTGGCAAGCTCGGCAAGCGCGCGATCCTTGTCGGAAAACGCCGTTTCGATGATGAGAAACCTGAGATTCTCGATCCGGTTCACCACGCTCCACAGCGCGTCGTTCGGCCCGGTGTCGCCGGTGAAGACCAAGCTCCCCTTTCCGCTGTCGAGCTGATAGCCGACCGCGGGGACGGTATGGATCGCGGGCAGCACCGTGATGTTGCGTCCATTGAGGGCGATCATTCTCCCTACCTCGATCTCCTGGTAACGCAACCACGGCTGTTCGGGCGTGGGGATCACGGTGAAGTCCGGCCAGATGTCCCAGTTGAACAAATTCCTTTTCAGGCTCGCGATCGTGGGACCCGTTGCGTACACCGTGACCGGCTTCGGCCGCAGCGCGCCGACCGAGTCGAGAAAGAACGCGATCGAGGTGACGTGGTCGAGGTGCGAATGGGTGACGAAGATATGGTCGATCAACGTCAGCTCGGCGAGCGAGAGGTCGCCGACCCCTGTCCCCGCGTCGATGAGTATGTCCTGGTCGACCAGGAACGAAGTGGTTCGATTCTGCTGCCCGCCAATACTGCCCGAGCAGCCGAGCACGCGCAGACGCATCGCCGCTCCCGCGCCTATTTCTCGTCGAATACGGTGACGCCGCCCCAGCCCGCAGACGGCGTGCGGCGGAACTCCGCGCCCTGTCCCGCGCAGGGCCGGTACCGCTCGCAATCGGAGAAAAGGATTGTCAGGTCCACAGCCTTCGGCTCAAGGGTAGGAAAATTTATCCAGTTTACCCGCCCGGCGCGAGCCTGTGCGTAACCGGACCTCCTTCGTAAAGGCTCCGAGACCCGCATCAGGCGCGGATTCGGGCGTCGCGATCGCGTTCATGTGGCGCATCGGGCCTGGGTCGACATGATGACAAATATTGCACCCCATAACCCCGTTCAGGCAAGCACAGGCGCGCGGGCGGACCAGCCATTCTTGTGGGCCGGTTCAGGCGATGTCGGCTCATCATCCCTTGGTCGTTGGTTCGAGTTCAACCAGACTCACTCGAACAATTCAAAGGCTTGTGAGCCTCCTGTCAGGCGACCTTCGAGTCACCGTGACGGAAACGTGAAATCGTACTCACGTTACATTGGGCGTATCCTGTTTCTTCGCTCCCGGGAAAACTTCACCGCGTCTTCGCCAGGTTGCGCGCTGCGGAAACGCTGCGCTCGATGACTTGCG
>Ga0209343_10009105_pt1 | contig 11436 bp, 9 predicted proteins | sample RifCSPlowO2_02_FD_184026 | JGI IMG/M metagenome (GOLD analysis project Ga0209343, IMG submission 184026) | Groundwater microbial communities from Rifle, Colorado - Rifle CSP2_plank lowO2_0.2 (SPAdes) (version 2) | ecosystem: Environmental > Aquatic > Deep subsurface > Groundwater | place: Rifle... | reverse complement strand
AGAACTGCTGAATTTGAATTTAATGGTAAAACATATGTTCTAACTGTTGGTAAATTGTCAGATAATTCTTTAGGTGGAAAAGCGGTTAATGTTTTTGTTCCAGATGGACAAGGAACTTCATGTGGCAATGGGCTATGTGATAATGATGAAGATGAAACAAATTGTCTAGATGATTGTGTAGTATTACAACCAGACCTTGAAGTAATAAATATTGTTTATTCGTTAGAGGATAATGTAATGGATTCAAGTGATTCTTCCAAAATTAGTGAGTATGCTTACAAAATCACTTTAAAAAATAATGGTGGCTCTTTAGAAATTCCACAGACAACAAACGATGCTGATGCATTTAAAATGAAAACTTTTTTATATAAACAAGATAAAAATATAGACTTATATATAGAACCAGTATTAAATGAAAAGAGTGTATTTAGTTTATCTAATGGGGGGACTTATGAATATATAGTTTATCTATTTATTAGTGATGTAGATGCTGTTTCACTTAAACCAGAAGAAGCACATCTAACAGTAATTATTGATACGAATAATATAGTAGACGAATCTAATGAAAACAATAATGATTTCTGGTTTAATCCATTTCAAACAACATGAAACACTTTTTCCTTTTAATTTTTGTAATTTTAGTTGTTCTGCCTAGTGCCCTTGCTCTTAAACAGGGCGAAACAACTATTATTAATATAGCTGGAAATGATAAAGCAGTTACTTTTAATGATTTAATTGGAGAGAAAGATTTAGATTTAAAAATAACTGATTATGTTGGTCAAGACCAAGATGTTGGTATAGGACAAACAATAATGAAAACAGAGAACGGTATTTGTTCATATTATGTTACTGGTGAATCAATTACTGATGAGAAAGTTGAAATTAAAATCAGTAAATGTGAATCAGTTGTTGGTAATACAGATGCTATGAAACTTGCAAACATACATGTAACTGGTTATTGTCTAAATTTTAAATACTCATTATTGGAACAAGCAATTTCTATTGAATCTGCTGAGGTTGGCGATTGTTCTTCAAAAATACCTATTAATAAACCTGTTTGTCCTGAAGATAAAATAGTAACTTTGCTACCATTATATTTATGGGGTGATGATATTTGTTTTTCATCACAAACAATTTGTTCAGAACCTCTCCAAGTAAAGGTTGATGTTGCAGATTCTGCATTATGTCCAAAAAAAGGATGCCAACAGCCAATTAATGGAAATATTAATTATTTATGGGAAGATAACACTTGTTTTTCTACACAAGCTATCTGCAGCGATCCTTTACAAGTAAAAGTAGATGCTGCAACTGATTCTTTTTGTCCGTTAAGTTCATGCAACGATGTTCCTCTTGGAGAATGGCCAGCTCAATATATATTGGAAGATAATACTTGTTTTTCATCAAAAACATTATGCAGTGATCCTTTAATAGTTGAAGTTAATGCAGTTGATGGTTCTTATTGTACACAACCAAAAGATACAGAAGCATGCCCAGCTGATAAGGTCGTGGATAAAACACAATATATTTGGGAAGATAATGTTTGCTTTACTGCTAAATCTACTTGCTCTGATCCGTTAAAAATTGTCGTTGATGTTTTAAATGTTAATAGCAAAGAATTATGTACAGAAATAGTTGTTGTGAATACCGGCGAAAAAGGAGGCGACGGAGATGGCGATGGTGAAGAAGCGCCAGGTTTAGGCGGTGGTGGTGGAGGCAGCATGGCTGGTGTTCCTCTCAAGATTCCTAAATCAAAGGCATTGTTTAATGATGCATATTGCAATAAACAATTAGATAAACAAACCTGTAAAAATGGTTATAGAACTTATAAATGCCAAGCATACAATGTGAAAGGAGAGTTTAAACAATACAAAGAAGAATGCGCAAGCTGTAACAATAAAAAACAGGACAATAATGAAGACGGCACAGACTGCGGCGGTGTTTGCGCAAATAAATGTTTAGTAACAGAAGAAGGCAAAGGGACAATTACACAACCTTCTTTTGGCAAAACAGAAGGAGCACCAATGGTTACAGAGCCATCTGCATTTGAAAAATACAGGATTCCAGTGATTGTATTAATTGCAATAGTTGGGTTGATTGTAGGAATGGTATTATGGATATATAAACCTAAAAAAGAGGGATATACTATAAGCGCAACACAGAGCGCAGTACAGGCACAGAAAGAGAAAGAAGGGGTAGGAAAAGAAGAACATGTAAGATTAAAAGGAATTCCTAAAGACGAACTTGAGTCAATGAAAAAGTACATTAAAACTCAGTTAGGCAGAGGAACAGATAGGCAGAAAATAACGAGTATGCTTGAAAATGTCGGCTGGAAAAAGGAAGTAATTGATTATATTTTTGACGAGATGCAGCATCATGTCTTGCCTGCGCAATATGAAGAGCAATTAAGGCGATATATTGGATATTATATCCAGAAAGGTGTTGCACAAGACAAAATTAAAGCAACTTTGATAAAATCTGGGTGGCAGGAAGAAGTAATAAACAAGATTTTGGTGGAGTTAAAGTAAGGTAATGATAAATTAAAAAAATAAATCAAAAAAGAATTATTAAATAAGTGAGTTATGATGAACCTAAAAAAATTAAAGAATATAAACCTCATTAAAAATAAGTTATACTTCTTTACATCTATTTTTATACTTATTATCATGTTTGCTGTTGTTATATATTTTACAAAACAGCCAATCACTGCGGGAAAAGCGTGGTCAGTTATATACAAAGGAGAAGAGGGAACTTTTCCTTTAACAATTACATTTACTAAGGATGAAAGTGGTGTACTGACGAAAGAAGCTCCTTTTTTAGATGGTTTGAATAAATTTACTTTAAGTATTGGTGATATTGCCTATGGCAAGATTCAAGCATTAACTATAGCACCCCAAATTGAAGAAGTTGGAAATGTTTGTGGTGATGGTGTGTGTGGTGAAGGAGAAAATTGTCCAGCAGATTGTCCACTTCCTTCAGTATGTAACGATGGTGTTTGTGATCAAGGAGAAGATGTACACACTTGTCCAGAAGATTGTAAAGTGATATCCTGTGGCGATAATATTTGTGGTATTGGTGAAACACTCTCAAGTTGTCCGATAGATTGTCCACAATCATGTTTTAGTGATAGTGATTGTAATGATCAATCATTTAAAAGTTGCCACCCAATTCTTAAAAAATGTGTACTTTGTAATCCAAATGCACTTGATAAGAGCAAAGAATGTTCTATAATTAAAGATGGTTCACAAGTAGGATTTGCACTGTGTGCTCAAGATAATACTTGTGTTCCATGTGATGATACTTATACTTGTCCAGAGGATTATTATTGTAATTTAGTCGCAAAAGAACTTCTTCCTGAAAGTGCACCAACAGATATGAACTTATGTTTATCTCTTCAGACAATAAGTTGTGATAATGATGGTGTTTGTGAGATTGGAGAAGCAACAAAAGGCTGTCCAGAAGACTGTACACCACCAGATTTGATTGTTGAAAAGGTTAAATATGTAAGTGAAGAGAGTAATCAGTACAAATATATGATAACCTTCAAGAATAATGGTCAAACAGATATATTTGTTCCAAGCACAGAAAGCAGTGATTTATATTTTAGGATAATGACTTATTTATATGATGACAACAAAGTACAGACTGACGAATATGAAAACTGGCTAAATATGAATCTTAATGAAGGTTTTAAGATGAATGGTGAAAGTACTCTTACCATCTTTGCATATTTTGATAAAACAAATATACTTACTCCAGATGTTGCACATTTGAAAGTTGTAGTTGATGTTAATGATGTTGTAGCAGAGTCTGATGAAACCAATAATTTTTTCTGGTTTAATCCAATCATACCTCCTCAACAAGCATCAAATAATCCTTTTGAGCCACCAGAAGATAATAGTTGGGGTTATTGGCAAGAAGGAGAGTATGAAGTTACTTTTTCAAAAGTAGATTATGAATCAGAATTAAGCAATGAGTATCTTAATAATCCTTTTATATCTGGATATATTATATATATTTCATTGGACCAACAATCTCAAATGTCACTTAAAGATATTCAAATCGTTGCTATATCTAACACAATTAAGGAATATTATTATGAAACACAGTCTAATAAGATTTTATTCAAAACATATACTTGTCCAAAAGATAGATATTTGTTGTCTTACACAGCTAATATTAATGGTGTAGATTCCATACTCAATACATACGCCTGTTACTGCACCATCAACGCACAATGCGGTTATGGTTGGACATGTGATCTTACACAAGGAGATGGTGATGCAACAAAGGGTAAATGCCTGAAAAATCCCTAATTTATGTTTTACTTTTTTTTGAGTTTATCTCTGTTTTTTTATTAACAAATATTAAGTTTTTATCCTTTTCTGTTAACAAAAAACAATATAACCACCACTTTTTTGATTTTGTTCATTGTCAATGAACAAAATATGATGATTTTGTGCAATGTGAATGAAAACATTTATAAACTTCCTATATTATTATATGCTTATGTTACCTGAAGCAGAAATAAAAGAAATAATAGTAAGGCAAAGAGAAATAATTCTTAACAAAAAGTATGGTGTAGAAAGAGCAGTTTTAAAAGAGGTAGAGCCTAAGATAAAGCTGCCACATATTGTCGTTTTAACAGGACTAAGAAGAAGCGGTAAGTCTACACTCTTAAGGCAGATAATAAAAAAACATTATAATGATGAAGACTTTTACTATTTGAACTTTGAAGATGAAAGATTATTTAATTTTCCAGCAAATGAATTTAATAGGCTTCATGAAGGATTAATAGAGTTATACGGAAAAAAGAAAACTTTTTTTCTTGATGAAATCCAAAACATAACTAATTTTGAGGTGTTTGTAAGAAGATTATATGAAGAAGGATTTAAATTTTTTATAACCGGCTCCAGCGCAACACTATTAAGCAGGGAACTAGGAACAAAACTTACTGGCAGGCATGTGGATATCATTGTCCGGCCTTTCTCATTTTTGGAATTTCTAGAATTAAAAGGGATTAAAATAAACAAAGAAGCTATTTACAAAATAGAAACAAAAGTAGAAATTAAAAAATATTTTGAAGAATATTTGGTGAGGGGCGGTATGCCGGAATATCTTATTTACGGCGATCCAGAACTGTTAACCATAATTTATGAAGACACCATAATCAAAGACATAGCTGTTAGGTATAAAGTAAATAATGTTGTGGTTCTAAAGCAGTTATATTCTCACTTAATATATAATTTTGCTAATAAGTTCAGTTATAATTCTATAAAGAAATTTATTAACATAAATAGCGTTAACACTATTAAAAAATTTATATCTTATCTTGAAGATACTTATTTTGCCAAAACTATAACTAAATTTGATTATTCTTTTAAAAAACAGATAATAAATGATAAAAAGTTTTATGTTTTAGATAATGGATTTATTGGAATTCTTTCTAAAAAAATAACTAAAGATAATGGATGGCTCCTGGAAAATTTAGTTTTCAATTGTTTAAATAAAGATTATGATGTGTTTTATTATTCTAATGAAAATGAGTGTGATTTCATTATTGTTAAAAATAAAGAAATAAAACAAGCAATACAGGTTTGTTATGAGCTAAACGAGGAAAATAAAGAGAGGGAAATCTCAGGATTAAAAGAAGCAATGAAAAAACTCAAGATCAAGGACGGATTACTTTTAACCAATGGTCAAGAAGAAGAAATAAGATTAGATAAAAAAAAGATAATGGTTAAACCTGTTTGGAAGTGGTTACTTGGAGAGTAACTCGAGAATGAAGTGACCATAGCTGCCGAGAAAGTATTGAAATCTACATTTTTCTCAGAAAATCGTGCAGCTTGTTGCCAATTGGCTGCATTCAGCTTTTTGATTTTGTTCATTGCCATTGAACAAAATATGGTGATTTTGTGCAATACAAATGAAAAGATATCATATAAATGTCACAGTATTTTGCCTTTTCCAAATAAGTAAGTTAAGCAAATAAGATACTATTTCTTCTCATGCTTTATCTCAGCCAGATACCTTTCCACATCTATCGCTGCCATACACCCTGTTCCAGCAGATGTTATTGCCTGTCTGTATTTCCAGTCTTGAACATCGCCAGCTGCAAATACACCTTTCACGCTTGTTTTTGAGGTTCCTGGCTCAGTTATAATATATCCTTTCTCCATTTTAAGAATGTTTTGCTGGCCTTCAAATAATTGTGTATTAGGAACATGACCAATTGCTACAAATATGCCTTTGCAGATTAGGTCTGAGATTTGATTGGTTTTATTATTCTTTATTTTTACACCTTCAACCTTATCTTTTCCGAGAATATCAACTACTTCGCTGTTCCATACAAAACTAATCTTTTTGTTTGCAAAAATTCTGTCCTGCATGAATTTTGATGCCCTAAGCTCATCTCTTCTGTGGATAATTTTGACAGAATTAGCAAATTTTGTCAGAAAATCAGCTTCTTCCAATGCAGCATCTCCGCCGCCAACAATAACAATATCTTTGCCTTTGAAAAAGTAGCCGTCACAGGTTGCGCAGTAGCTCACACCTTTTCCAGACAATTTTTTTTCGTTTTCTAAACCTAATTTTCTATATCCTGCGCCTGTTGCTATAATCAAGGATTTTGATTCATACTTCTTTTTATCTGCAAAAACTATAATTTTTCTCTTATCTTTTAGATTTCCTTGTAAACCTTGCAGATCTACTTTTGTAACATCTTCGCTGATTAATTTTGCGCCAAATCTTTCTGCCTGTTCCCGCATACTACTCATTAATTCAGGACCCATTATTCCTTTAGGAAATCCTGGAAAATTTTCTACTTCTGTTGTGAACATTAACTGTCCGCCGTATTGTGAGCCTTCAAAAACCAGCGGATTTAAATGCGCTCTTGCAGCGTAAATTGCTGCGGTGTAACCTGCTGGGCCACCACCAATGATAATAACTTGTTCCATAACCTTTTATAAAAAGATGGCTAATTTATATAATTTTTCATAAAATGGGCAGCGTTCAAAATATCGCCAGTGTCTTGTGAGCAAGTTGGTTTTGGAATAAAACAATGTTAAATATCACTTTAATTTTAGTCTTACTAATCTTAAACTATAGTTTAATTTTAGTAACCTTTAAATATTAACGGATGCAAAATTATATTTACAGATGTATTTGGGATGAGAAATATCTTGTTATCTAACCAATGATATTATCTTTTGGTATATATTTTACAAAAGCAAAAATTATAAGAATATATAGCGTTTCCCAACTTATTATGTTCAAATTCAAGCAAACACCAGAAGATTTCATAGTACGGGAAGTTAGTGACGAAGATACGCTTAAATTTATCTCTAAACCTATTTCTAACAATATTCCTAATAATCATTCTAGCAATGAAGGCAATAAATACAATGAACCTAACAAAGAGATTGACAAAGATAATGTTCAGGAAAGTGCATTGGCTTTCGGAGAATATTCTTATTATAGATTAATCAAGAAGAACTGCAATACAATTGATGCTATTACAAGAATAGCTAATCATTGGAATATATATCCTAAATTTATTAATTTTGCAGGCACAAAAGACAAGAATGCATTAACAGAACAACTTATTTCTATAAAAAGAGGCCCGAAAAAAGGATTATTTTTGGATAATATCGAGCTGAAATATTTAGGACAGGGAAATGAAAGGATTAATCTTGGCTGTCTTAAAGGAAATGAATTTGAGATTATTGTTGAGGGTGATAATTCTCCGAGGAATATGACTAAGACAATCAATTATTTTGATGACCAGCGGTTTGGAGTTAATATGGATAATCATATAATCGGTAAATTACTTCTTCAGAGAAAATTCAAAGATGTTTGTGAAAAGCTTAAAATGGTTGTTGAGGCAAATAATTATGTCGGAGCATTAAGAAAAATCAACAAGCGTGTTCTTTTATTATATCTTCATGCTTATCAAAGCTATTTATGGAATGAGACTGTAAAAGAGTTTATTAAAAGAGAGCTTATTAAAAGAAGCGATAAATATTTCGAAATTGACTATGCACTTGGAGAATTGTTTATTCCTGAAGAAATGAGCACAGTTCAAAATCACAAGATTCCTTTGATTGGTTTTGGCGTCGAGACTGATAATGATGTTATCCGCGATATTTTGAATGCGCTGTTAGTCAGCGAAGGCATTAGCTTCAGTGATTTTGTTATAAGAGAGATGCCTGAGATAAGCTGTGTCGGCGAAGATAGAAATATGCTGGTTGATATTGAAAATCTGAAAATTGAAGAGATGGAAACAGAGAAAAAAACTATTAAAAATAGAATATTAAAAACAGTGAATAATTTTAAAAAAATATTTTCTGAACAAAAGCCAGAGATTAAGAAATATAAACTGTCATTCTTCCTAAACAAAGGCAGTTATGGCACAATTGTTCTGAAAAGTTTGTTTGGCTGAGAATGTTAAATAAATGTATTCTTAATCTTTTATAGCTGGCGAATTAAATAATCGAATAAATTTGTTTAATTCGCCCAATATAGTAAACGCAACGACTAATTACTAAAATTTAGTGCGTTTACTATAGTATTAGTATAGTTCCTGGGCGCAGCCACACGTCCCATGATGATATTTATAGTGGTGGACTTTAATATTCGTATCTTTTTTGTTAAAGTCCACGTATATAGCAAAGGCATTATTAATTACGGAAATTTAGTGCCTTTGCTATAGTTTAGGTTTACAATGTTTATTTTTCTAATAAACTCTTCGAAAAAAGCATTCATGAGATAGCTGTGGACTTTAATATCTGTATTAATTTAGTTAAAGTCCACGTATGTATGCACGGAAATGAATATACAAAAATTAGTGTCCGTGCCTACACGGTGGACTGCGTCCCACAAACGAGCTGAGAGCGAGAAACAGGATTGGGAACGAGAAAAATTATTAATCATATAAACAAATATATATTTTCTTGTTTTGCTTTTAACAATATTTATCGTCTCACAAGCAATTCTATGCCTCCTTTCCAATCCTTTTTTTCATCTACTAATCTATCACAATAAGAAACTTTAATTAAACCACTTATTGGTTCAAATGCATCACTATGATGATATGTTGATGTGACAATAATTGCAGGCATTCCTAATTCAGCAGCTCTTTCACAAGCAATTATTCCTAATGGTAAATTTGTTCCATTTCTAATTCCTTCTTCTATTTCCAAAAACTTTGCATATTTTTCTGAGTTCTCAACTCCTGCTAAAGCATCTCTTACCATCTTCAAAACAAGTTCTGGTGTGTTTAGTTTAGCTACAACGTTTTCTACATACTCTTGTGGTGTCATGCCGAAAATCTTGGCACAGACGTCTATAGCTCTTAAAATAGGATTATCTTTGTCTATCTTTGGAAATCTTCTTTGCTTGAATTGTTCATAGGATGGTAGAAATCTTTGAGAATATTGTTCTGTTGGTGTATTTCCAGCAGGAAAAAACAAGTCTGATAAAACAGCGCTGTATTGTGACATTGTTTCCAAACCATCTGATAAATTTGTAACTGTTTTAACCTCTTTAAATCCAGCTTTTTCTAATTCAGATTGGGCACAAGCTGATTCTGCAGCATTATCTTCAATTATTAATATTTTCTCCATTTTGATTATCTCCTTCTTGTGTTTCTACAAGAGTTTCTATTCTCTCATTTGTGTAGAGAAGAACTTTATGTTTATTACGACTAGTTTCTATAAATGCTAAATCAATATCACCATCCCTATCAAAATCCGCAGCAGCTAAACCTGTTTCTCCAGTACTGTTGCTTGATATTGTCGCTTCTTCAATTTGTCGTCCAGATAAAAGATAGTTTTCTTTGGTTATAATATCTTCAAAAAGACGAACGGTATATTTATATGGACTTCTCTTTGTCACTAACTCTCTTACCCTTGCCACTAACTCAATATCACCATCACCATCAAAATCCGCAGCAGCTAAACCAACTCCTTTTTCATTGAGGCCATATTCTATAGCTTCTGCAATTTTCCCCGCTCCAATGTAGTTTCCTTGACCTTTATCTTGGTAAGGGCTTCTACAGCCGCCGTCGCCTTGATTTTTGTAGAGCCAAACTAAGCTGCCATTATAACCACCATAATAATTCACCATAAATGCTAAATCAATATTCCCATCTTTATCAAAATCAGCAGCAGCTAGATCTATTACTCTTCTAAAGAAATCTCTTGACATATCTATGATTTGTCCATCTAAAACATAATTTCCTTGACCTTCATTTTTGTAAAGAAAAACTTTGCCACGATTGCCTAGGACTTTCATAACTGCCAAATCAATATCACCATCTTTATCAAAATCCGAAGCAGCTAAACCCACTTTTTCTTTATGAGAATCTCTTGGAAATTCGGCGATCTGTCCAGCTAGTTTATATGCTATTTTATCAGTTAGTATATTTTGTTTTGGCAGTTCAACTTTATGTTCATCATTCTGTTTTAATGGTTCAACTTTATGTTCATCACTTTGTTCTAGCTGTTCAACATTAGATTCATTATTTTGTTCTGGTGGGTTACTAGTATATCTATCATTCTCAGCTCTTATACCAGCAATTGTTGCGATTACTAAAAAAACACCCGCCAAAGTCAATCTATCTCCTGACATAGTACATCACTCCTATTTTATTTATACTAAAAGCACAAAATAATCGAAACATTATTTTGTGCTTTTGGTATATTCCTAGTAATACACTACCATTTATATTATTTATTATCAATCCAATATCCCGCACTCAAAGCATTGATCTTTATTTAACTTGATTTTGATGCCTTTTATCTCTACAATATCTTGTTGGTTCATTTTTGCCTTTGTTATTAAATCTAAAATCTCTGAGTCTGTTATCATTTCTTTTTCTAGTCCAAGACATGTTTTCACTTTCATTCTGTATTCCCCCCTTTTCATTAAATTCATTTGATTAAAGTTCTATCTTCACTTTAAAATTCATTTAATTACATAAAAAACAGTATCAGGATTATGGCTACAGCTAGTACAAATAGTCCTATGCCTTGTCCATATTCTTTATCTTTTAGCTGTTCATATCGCATACATGACATTCCTGCTTGTCCTTCCATTTTGACCACCTTTGCCTTTGCTCTTTTTCCCGACTTTCTATTATTTACCTCTTCCTTTTCTTATGTTTTATCTGTTATTATATCACTATAATGTAGTTATTAATATATATAATTTCCTACTAAATTTTCATTCAAAATAAGAAAATACTCTGTATAATCTAATAAAAAATACTAAAAATTCATATTTTATTTATTATCTGTCATAAACTCTTCTTATTTTGACTTAAAAAACTATAGGAAATTTAATAATCCTCTTTCTTTACACTATATGTTGTAGGCCAGGGAATAAAAGGTGTAAATAGTGGATAAATATTGTTTATGGTGATAAAAATGGGTAATTATT
>Ga0209343_10009104_pt1 | contig 11437 bp, 8 predicted proteins | sample RifCSPlowO2_02_FD_184026 | JGI IMG/M metagenome (GOLD analysis project Ga0209343, IMG submission 184026) | Groundwater microbial communities from Rifle, Colorado - Rifle CSP2_plank lowO2_0.2 (SPAdes) (version 2) | ecosystem: Environmental > Aquatic > Deep subsurface > Groundwater | place: Rifle... | reverse complement strand
CGTCGCAATAGGAAAATCCGCCATGAAGATCTCTTGTTCCTTCACGACGCCCAACGTCTTGTTGGTGAGCTTAACGCGAGCGCGAAGCGGCGTGTCGTAGGAGACCTTGTTCTCGCGCGCATAATGCTCGTCGAAACGCGGCGCGGAAAGTTCGAAGCCGGCGAACTCGAGATCGAACTTCTTTTTTGAGTAGTCGCTGATGGGCGAGAATTCCTTGAAGAGTTCCGCAAGCCCTTCAGCCACCAAAAGTTCGTACGACCGCTTCTGCATCTCCACGAGATTCGGGATCGCGGTGAGCGGCTCCTTGTAACGTCCGAAAAACTTTTTCGTAAGTGCCTCCATATGACGTGGTGGTAGCTAGTAAAGACGAAAAATAATATTCAACGTCAGTCTCTATGCAAACGCACAATGCAAGACTCGGTGAGCGACAAAAAGTGAGTCGAGACTCCCGAAGGAGTTGCAGGCTTTTTCCAGATGACGAGGACGATTCAAAAGCACAAAAGGGATTCGGCAATTGCGCAAGTAGTCAGATGCGAACAAAAACACGCCCCCTCCCTACAAGGTGTGTGCCTGTTTTCCTCCAAACTTATCAGTAGATACGCAAAGTATCGTTTTTAGCTCTTACCACCTGAGTACTTCCATTTTCCTAAGGGCAAGCCCCAAGGAAAATTGGTCGCACCATACGTCTCGGCAAAAACTCAATCGGAGCGTAAGTGATGACCAGTATAAGGACTTCATGGGGCGGTGTCAATGACGATACCGAGACTTGGGGATAACCCTGTGGACACCACGGGGACGACGGGGGTCCGCTCACCTGCACCCGTCTGCATGCAACCTTTGCAACACGCTACTGGACGTCAGCCCGAAAATCCCGAACCGCCTGTTTCGCAAGAAAATATCTTGTACGCAGATCTTCAAAAACGGCCTCCGTCGTTCTCCCTTCTTCCAGATCGCGCTCGGCTTCTGCAGTCGCCTTTCGACAGATCTCCTCCTGTTCTTCCAATTCTTGGAGCGTCGGCTCCGTGTTTCGTGTTTCTTTGGTCATGTGCGCTACGTATGAACATTTTAATGAATAACCCCCGTTCACCCTCCCTTTAATATTATCACGCTTGCTTGGGGACTTGCCAGCAGTTGTTCACAAAATCCCACCGCTCGATAGTGTAAAGAGCGAGATGCAAAAGCCGGTCAAGAAAAACCCGTCGAAAGTCGCGGCAGTTTTTTCTTGACACTTCTGCTTAGTTATATAACCTGATAAAAGAGGTAATTTTTTCACCATCTAATCGAAGGAGTGCGGATGAGAATGATGTTCACGGCCGAACACGAATGGATCTCGACCGAAGACGGCAACATCGCCACGGTTGGCATCACGCATTACGCGCAAAATGCACTTGGCGATATCGTGTTTGTCGAGTTGCCCGCGATCGGAAGCGATCTCAAGAAGGGTGAGGTCTCCGCTGTTGTTGAGTCGGTAAAGGCCGCTTCGGATATATATATGCCGGTCGGGGGCACGGTCATCGAAGTGAACGAGGCGTTACAAGCCAACCCGGCGTTGGTGAATACGGATCCGATGGGCCTCGGCTGGTTCTTCAAGATCCGCCTTGCACACATGGACGAGCTTGATGCGCTTGTCGATAAGGCATCCTACGACAAGCTCGTATCAAATACCTAGCCTCCTGCCAATCCCCGCCCGTCATCCCTTGGCGGGTTTTTCATTTACGACTGCAACACAAAACCCTTGCTTCCCTCGGTCACTCGCAAAGCCTCGGACTGGATGGGTCGGTCTCGGATAATACCTGGTGAGGCCTTGTAAGCATATTCTCGCACCCCCTTCACCCCTTGTACTGATGTGACTCGGTCTTATAATATTTTGGCCTTCTTAAGCACACCACGCACCGAAGGCGGGAAATTATGCTTTTTCTCTAGCGCTTTATTTGCTTGTTCTTTCGTAATAAAGCCCACTGCGACCTCCCTTGCGAGGCGCGTGGTGTCCGGATGAAAGCCAGGCATACGTCTCGCCTTGTTTTCCGCAGCCCTCGCAAATAAACACGAGTTTGCGTTTAACTCATTGAGAACAATTAGATAATATTGCGTTTCCTGAACCAATATGCCCAGATCGGCTCAAGTGAGAGTTTTTTTATCTGTTCTTGTGAATACCAAGCAATGGATTTAGTTTCGGCCTTATTCCAAACAATGCTCCCTTCAAAACCACAAGAATACAGATGCCAATAATGATTGCTAACCCCCCTTGAACACACGTTGTTCTCCATCATCCCCTCGTCAAATTTCTTTTGACTTTTCAATTCTTCGAGATGCTTTTTTATCAATTCGCTTGCCATATTCATTTCATCGGCCATACGGGGATGGCCTTGTCTATTTCACCCATGATGCGGATAGTTTCGCGGAGGGAGACGACTATTTTCATATAGTGTTTTAGATCGTCGGTAGAAAGCACTCGTTCCGCCTTTTTACGGTCTTTGAGCCACTTCTCGCAGACCTGATAGCCGCCGACCATGAATTCCCACACTTCTTTCTCTACGCCCTCAAAATACTGTCCGGCGTTCACATACACACGCCTTTCTTTCTCATCGTAGCGGACATCCACAACTTTCCACTCCTCAAGATTTGCAGGGGCAGTGCCGCCGATTTTGATATTCCATTTACTCGAATCGTCAAGAATCGTTTTTGACGATTCAAAAAGATTTTCTCCAAGTAAGTGCAGGTTTACAAGCTCATTTCCGAGCGCGACAAGTCGCTTGAAAAGCTCCTTGTCGCCCGTGATAGGAAGACGCGGAAAATCAATTTTTAACTGTTCAGCATAGCGCGTGCGATACGTCGGCGAGTGAAAAATGGCGTAGGTGTAGTAAAAAATATCCTCGGGGCCAAAGGTCTTTTCCAAATCGCCGCGCCCATCTGGAACATACCGCAAGGATATTTGCTTCGATAGGTTTTTTGAAAATTCTTCAGAAATATTGGCTCTACGCGTTTTATCATTAAGCAAATTGTTTTGCGAGGATTCTTGATAGGTATAGAGAGGGAGGAGGTATGTACCGCCGCGGTTACTCTTGAATGTTCTTTCGTCAATTGGACTATTCGCGACTCCGAAGTGAGTGTATTCGCCCCCGAGTACAACCTGCTTCATCAAAATCAATCCAAGGTTGTTGCCCTCAATCATATTTCGCATGATGTCTGCGCGTGGATATGCAATAAAGCCCTTAGATTTTCCCGTAAAAATAGTCTTGCGAGCGTCAAAGGGTCGATACTGAACACTTATCTCTCGGTATCCATTTCCAACATCTTTCTTTGCATCCTCAACAGTCCAGTCGCGTCCATCGGACGGTAAATCATACTTTGTTCGAACTTCTTCGCTAGATAAATTTTTAACGTCTTTGACGGCAGTCCTCAACTCATTTTCAGAGTAGTGAATCGTGAGATTATCACGCTTTGTTTGCATACCGCTGTTGTATATCTCGAATCCGTTCAGAATACTCGGATAATTTTCGTATTCCACTTCACCAGCTCCGTCTCGCACAGTAAAAAACCACCTCGGCTCTTTAGGTAAAACTTTTTGCCACCTTGTCTCGTTCAAGTTCTCTTCCAGAAGAGTTGCAAATTTGTGCTCTCGCGTACCCCACAAGTCCGCGTATTTCACTACGCACCCGTCCTGCTTTTCAGGAAGTTTTACAAATACGTTTATAGACACGCCCTGTTGAATGTTGAAAACGTTTTCGTCTTTGCCTCCACCCGGCGCAACTTCGCCTTTGCGACTGTTGCCGTGTAGGTTGTAGATATAGATTTCGTCAAATGTATCCATCAAAGACCGGCGCATTTGACGATGAGTAATGCCGTCAATGAATGTATTTGAAGTGATCATGGCAAAGATGCCTTGGCCGGTTTTCTCTAGTTTCCATTGAGCAAAGCGAATGAATTTTATAAAATCGTCGTCGAGATTAATTTTGCGCTCCCCGAGTCCTTTTTTGTAGTCCTTAAGAAGCCCGAGTATCCAGTCGCCGCGATTCATCCGCCCAAAGTTTGAGTAGGGTGGATTGCCAATAATCGCGAGAATAGGAGCATCTCGCTTTACTATTTGCGCTTTCTCCGACTCGGCGGGGATTGAATCAAAACCAAACAATTTTTGCGGCGGTTTGTTCGGGTCGTCGAGTGTGTTTGCGAGATATATCTTGAAGCGGTCGTTTCCTGTGTCGCCGTCGCCTTTTGAGAGTTTGAAGTCAAAGCCGAGTCGCTCAATTTCTAGGGTAAGTTTCAAATGTGCGACGGCATACGGCGCGATCAGGAGCTCGAAGCCGTAGAAATGTTTGAGGATATGATTGAGAACGATTTTATTGAATTCACAAGACACCATTTCGTCGCCGAGTGATTCGTTCGCTTTCTTTGTGTTCCAATAAATCTCTTGGATTGCGGACATGAGGAATGTCCCCGTGCCGGTTGCCGGATCGAGGAGGTTTACCGATTCATCAGCAAGTCCTTTTTCTTTCCCGAATTTATTACGGAGAATCCAATCAACACTTCGCACGATGTAGTCCACGACCGGTTTCGGCGTATAGTACACGCCACGCGCTTCACGCTCTTTCGGGTCGTACTCCGCGAGAAATGGTTCGTAGAATTGAATAACGGGGTCTTCGCCCGGCTTGTGCTCAACGAGTTTTTGACGAATACGATCAATCTCGGAAGCATTCAACTGATCGACGAGCAACTGGGCAGATTCGTAAATGTTCGGGATTGCGGATGCTACTTTTTTGATGAGGTCGTACAAGTCGGCAAGAATCGGGACGTTTGTCGGAAGGTAGTCAATCGCGTTCGTGAGCGTCAGTTCGTTGCCGTTGCCGCGTCGCTCATGTTCAAGCGCGGAGAGAAACAGGGAGTATGCCATCGTCTCCGCGACCATGTTGGCGAATTGGTGCGACGATATATCTTGAATGAGCGTTTTCTCAAAAGTTTCTTTAAGTTTCCAGAGATCCGATTTTTCATCAGCCGTTTCGAGTGCTTCCTCAACCTGCTTGGAGAGTAGGCGCGTCTTTTTCGCAAGCGCAAGCGCAAGTTGTTTCGGAGTTCGTGTCTGATAGACGCGGCCCTCAAAGAATCTAATGAGCAACTGTTCAAAATCTTCCGCTGAAGCGCCGTTCGGCGTTGTAAGGTCAAAAACGATTGTCTTGCCGACCTGTTTTGATTCGCCGTCTTCCCATTGCCACAACTGCCATTCGCGAAGATTCGTGAAGATTATATTTTCAAGCGATTCCCGATATTTGGTGAATTGCTCCCGAAACTTATCCGCGCCAAGATTTTCCTCTGGTGTTTTAACCTCGATCCACCCGACAAGCTCGTTTTTGTTGCGTATCGTTATATCGGGGAAACCAACTTTTTTCTCGTACTGAGTTGTCGTCTCCTCCGGTGTGGCATGCGCTTCGCGAAGCTTTATCGCGTCGCTTTTCGCAAAGCCCTCAAAGAATTCGCAGAGAAGCGGATAATACGACCGCTCTGTCGCGGTATCTTTTATTCTCGCAATCTTTTGTTTTGTCTGCTCAATAAGGATATTCATAGTGCTAGGAGATTATTGAGAAAAAGACAGAGGCGATGCGTTCGCGTTCAAACTCCATTTGTAGTTTACCCCGAAGGTCTTTCTCCTTTGCGTTAGCGCCTCGCATCTGGTCTTCCTGCGCCTTTATGTACTTCTTTTGCGCGCGGAAAAGCTCCTGCTGTTTCTTACTTATCTGGTCTTGAATCTGCAGTCGCTCATGATGGCCAAGGGTGCGCGAGGCGCGAACAGTTTTCTTCAGCTCATTTATTTCCTTGCGCCGGTCATCCATTTCCTGCTGGAATTTGAGAAGCGATTCTTCGACAAATTGATTAAGGCGATCCATCTCTTCAAAAATATATTGCTCGTTTTCCGTCCCGACAGCATCTTTTTCTTTATTTACTCGTTTGCTGGCGATGTCTTCAAGCTCATCGCGCAAGCGAGTATCAGTTCGCTCCTCGCGCTCTATTTCAAGCGCAGTAAAAAGTTTGTCTAGCCGCGATGACTCTACCGGCTTCCATATATCGCCGTCTTTGAAGAGTCCTGTCAGAATAATCTTTTCAAACTGTTCTTCTGTATTATTTATTGTCCTGCGCTTGCAGTTGAGGACATCGAAAATGAGCTGGCACTCTTTACCCACGAGGTCCTCAAAAGAATGCCGTTTCTTTTCATGGTCGTGCCGAAGCGTGATCTTCCATACTCCACGAGTTTTCTTGTCTTCCTCCAGCTTCTCTTTGATGAACGGCTCTTTGCCGGTAGCAGGTTTGTAGCCATTCTGTTTTTCTTCTTCTTTCAAATTGCCGAGATAGTATGTCCGATTGTCATAGTCGAAAATGTTTTCCGCACGATAGGCGATTTTCCCGCCAAACGAGAAATCGAGATACCGTCGCAGAAGCTGATCGTAACGGTCGAGGGATTCTGTAAGCTGTTTTTGGCGCAGTCGGAGTTTTCGCCGCACTTCTTCATCGAAGTGTTGCACTACTTTTCGATGAGCATCCTCAACTTTTTCTTGAATAACAGGGGCGAGATCAAGTTCAAGCTGCTGAAAATCTTTTTTTATTTCTGCTTCTGTTCTGCAATTCCGATAAATATCAAGAATTTTTCTTTCAAAATCTTTTCCAGCTCCAAGTCCTCCTAGGGCTATCTCACGAACCTCGTAGCCATCATCTGTAAGGACTTCCGTCCCAAGCATTTGATCTGAAAAAGAGAAAAGGTTGCCGAAAAGTCGTATCTTGTCGCGCAGAAGCTCATAAACGCGTTGATCTGCGTAATTTCTTTTGTTAAGAAAATTAATGACAAGAACATCTAAAGACTGGCCATATCTATGGCATCGTCCGATGCGCTGTTCAATGCGCTGCGGGTTCCATGGCAAATCGTAGTTAATGACAATGTTTGCAAATTGTAGGTTCAGTCCTTCGGCTCCTGCCTCGGTCGTGATGAGGATGCCCTTTTCGATATTCTGGAATTTCCACACGAGTGCCTTTCGCAGGTTGATTGATTTTGAGCCCTCTTCCGCTTCTTTAGGAAATTCTTTCTGCCACTCGTCGAAAATTTCGCGAGCGCGTTTTCCGGCGTTCGTGCCGTTGAATAGAATGAGATTGTAGCCAATTCCGCCGAGCAGTTTTTCAAGATGATCCTGCGTGCGGCGGGATTCGGTGAATATCACAGCTTTTTGTGGCCATCCTTGCTTGTCTGCGTGCTTAAAAACTTTGCCGAGTACCCGAACAAGCGCTTGACTTTTCTGGTTCTGGTCTATCGTAGAAGCAAGAAAGTGGAATCCGAGGACATCTTGAAGTTCCCGCAATACTTCCTCTTTAGTGAATTTGTGGTCAATTTCGCGCTCTACAAATTTTTTCGTTTCATCATCGAGAAGCTCATCTTCGCCGAGATCATCTGCGTCTGTTGATTCTTCCTCGATTTTAGATAAATCCTGTTCTATATCGTCGAGGCCGGGGAGAGCTTCCTGTTCCTCTTTCGTTTCTTTCGTTTCGTATTTAGGGAAATCTATCGGTGAAAGTTTCTTTCCGTGTTTTGCTTCTAATTGTGCTCGTATCTGTTCGGCAAGTGAGTTCAGTTCATCACGGCTCGCACCAAACTCCTGCTGTAACCGCTTTGCAAGGAAATGCGACACGCGATACAGCGTTCCTGCGATAGCAAAACTGGAACTTGCGAGAATCTTGCGGTACACAAGCTCCATCATGTTTCGCTGAGTCGCTCTCGTAGAAGCGAGATACGGGCGACGCAAATATTCGCTCACATTGTCATACAACTCCACCTCGTCGTCGTTCGGTGCAAAGTCTTCCGTCACGCTGTAGCGGTTAGTAAATGCCACCAGTCCCTTTACTTGCTTGCGCAAGGTGCGGGTTAGGATTCCACCGCTCGGCTCGCCGGTTTCGGGGTCAATTGTTCCCATCAACCGTTCTTTGAGTTGGAGTAGCCGCTCTGTCTTATTTTGCTTTTTAACTGGATTCACAAAAAGTGTCTTGAAAGAATAATCCGTGCCCAAATAATTTTCGTCTAAAAAGCTCGTGAGTCCAAAAAGCTCCATAAGATTATTTTGTAGCGGTGTAGCGGTAAGAAGAATTTTCGGCCGATTCTTCAGAACCTCGCGGATCTTCTTTGCAGTTTTGTTTGTTTTTCGCCAAACATTTCGCAAGCGGTGTGCCTCGTCGATGATGACAAGATCCCATGGGATAGTCCCGCAAATAAAATCGTATCTATATGCAAAATTATGAGAAGCGATAAAGATACCCCCGTCTTCCAATGGATTTGCTTGCATCCGCTCCTTTTGTAATTTCTTTAAGATTGGCCCATCAAGAACCTTACTTTCAAGATAGAAGCGATTCCTTAATTCGTCCTGCCATTGCGTGCGGAGGGAAGCAGGAACGAGAATCAAGATTTTATTTTTACCTTCGGCAATAAGTTGATCAATAACGAGCCCGGCTTCAATAGTCTTTCCGAGCCCAACTTCATCGGCCAAAATTGCACCCCGCGAAAGCGGGCTCTTGAATGCAAAAATCGCGGCATCAACCTGATGAGGGTTCAGGTCGATATTTGCCGCGCGAATTGATCCATTGAGCTTTTCACTATCGGAAACCGATCTTCTTTCCGTAAGAGCGTGAGCTAAATATGTTTTGAAAAGTTCGGACATAGATTTATTGCTCAGCTAGCTCGTTGAGCGCCTGTTCAACACCTTCGGGATCGACCACTGTGTAGTAGGCACGGCGACCTTGGCGCGATGTGCCTTCTTTTTTCAAAATACCGAAGCTGACGAGCAGGCGCAGATTTGAGAATTTAAGACCCTTTTTCTGCACGCGCTTGAATACCCACGCTCCGGCAAAATCGCCCTTAATCTCTTTTGAGAGATTAAGGCATTCCCTCACGATAGGGAGCCAGTCCGGTCGCTCAACCGCTAAGCGTTTGACGGCCTTATATCCTGAAATTATTTCGTCCACCCTATAATCATAATGCATCAAGTAGATACAAGTCAAGTCGTATTTTCGCTAAAAAACTTACCAACAGCTTGTCTCCTACGGGGTCTGGACTCCCTAAGAGGGTTGCGTCATCCCTTGTGTTAGGTCGAATAAGGAACAATTAACCAAGTAAATAAAGGAACAAATATATGGGACCAACTATACCAAGAGAGGAATTGCGGTACTGCCTCTATGCGAGAAAGAGTACCGAATCGGACGAGCGCCAGGCGATGAGCATCGACAGCCAGATCAAGGAGATGCTTCAAGTGGCGCAAAGAGAAGGGATTCGCGTGACCGAGATCAAGCGCGAATCACATTCCGCGAAAGAAACACTACAACGCCCAGAGTTTAACAAAATGATTGAGGAAATTCGGTCAGAAAAGTTCAATGCCATTCTCACCTGGGCGCCGGACCGCTTGAGTAGGAACGCGGGCGACCTCGGCGTCATCGTTGACCTCTTAGATCAAAAGAAGATTGTGGAAATACGGACCTTCACCCAGAAGTTCACGAATAACCCGAATGAGAAGTTTCTTCTGATGATTCTCGGAGCTCAAGGGAAACTGGAGAATGACCAGAAGGGAGTGAATGTGAAGCGCGGACTCAGAGCAAAGTGCGAACAGGGACTCTGGCCAGCGCCCGCTCCCATCGGATACCTGAACGAGAAGCGCACTGACCGGAAAGGATACATCATGGTGGATCCGGAACGCTCGCCGGTAGTCAAAGAAATGTTCGAGCATGTCGGACGGGACGGCTGGAGCGGCCGGAAAGTGTACAAATGGCTCCGGGAGATCGGATTCAAGTCACAGTATGGAAAGCCGCTGTGGCTCTCGAATGTATACAAAATATTAAACACACCTCTCTACTACGGCGAGTTTGAGTACCCTGTAAAGAGCGGCCAGTGGTACGTGGGCAAGCATACGCCGCTCATCACCAAAGCGCTCTTTGAGAAGGCCCATGAAAAGATCAAGAGCGAACGGGCACTCAACTATGACTCCAAAGAGTTCGCCTTCACGAAACTAATGCGCTGCAAGTTTTGCGGATCGGGAGTGACGGCGCAAGAGAAGTTCAAGAAACTAAAGTCAGGTGGTGTCGCCAAGTACATCTACTACGGATGCACACGCTCGAAGGACTTGTACTGCAAGAGCGGATATATCAGAGAAGAAGAATTGGTGACACAGCTCTTGAATCTGATCGACACCATGAGCATCGACGAGCTGGGACTGCGCAAGAACCTCAAGGAAGAGATCGAACGGCATGAACGATTCAACACCTTGCTTGGCATGAAAACAGAAAAAGTGAAGCTACACGATGTTGACCTGAAGAACTATGCGAAGCACACACTAAACAACGGTAGCCAAGATGAGAAGCGCCTGGTGCTATCGCACCTGAAGGATCACTTACTTCTCGGAGAAAAAATGGTGGCGCTTGTCTGACGAACACACAACAGAAAAGTCCGCTCAAATGAGCGGACTTTTCTGTTTGAATACTGCTCTCAGCAGGTATGCCGTGTCGGAATAGTCAGTTGGTTTTTCGAGGGGATTAGGTCGCCTCGATACTTCCAACCTTGGCTGGGGGACTAGGAATCGGACCTAGATTAATGGCTTCAAAGGCCACTGTCCTACCGTTAGACGATCCCCCAATATTATTTCTCGATATTACCGTTAGCCCTGCCTGCGCAGGCAGGCAATCCCCCAATGCTTGCCAAAACAAAAAAAGCATAGCATTTTCTCGCTCAAAGAACCACTCGGAGTCGTTTCCGGAAACACAACGAACAACACCAAATCTTGTCGATCAGGTGTCACCCGTGAACGATTGCACGCTCTTTTATTCCTTGTCTTTGGCAATCTTTTTCACAAGCCAAATGCCGAGAAGAATAAGGTCCCCCAAGATGACGAGACCAAAAATGGTCGCAAAGAGTCCCCATCAGCTGAACATCATACCAGTGCCATACATCATACGTTTGTTAATTAAAGTGACTAAATGAGTCGCCCGACAGCGTGCGGGGCGAGTCCATCTTATTATACCACAACGGTCAGAAAAGGCGCTCGAGGCCCCGTCCATAAACTTGTCCGCCCGTCCAATCCCCGTAGCAAGCCAACGGGGTATTTGGCGGGCGGAACCACGGGCAAGTTTTTTGGAAGCGGGGCGGGCCGCCGCCCGCCCTCATATACCTTGCGCCCATTCATTCCCGTGGCAGAGCCACGGGGTATTCTGGACGCTCCCAACAAATTAAGTGAATAGAGTATGGACGTGGCACAAAGGACCGTCATCACCAATAACTAGGAAGTTACTGGTGGACGAGTCCTAAACAACGTGTCTTTCCACCCGCCCAGAAAACCCTTGCCAGGACAGGTCGTTTTCGGACTCACTTCGCGATGACCCATGATCCGCTCGCGTGAGACGTGCGCATATCGCTCGCGAATAAGGCGTGCGA
>Ga0209343_10009101_pt1 | contig 11439 bp, 12 predicted proteins | sample RifCSPlowO2_02_FD_184026 | JGI IMG/M metagenome (GOLD analysis project Ga0209343, IMG submission 184026) | Groundwater microbial communities from Rifle, Colorado - Rifle CSP2_plank lowO2_0.2 (SPAdes) (version 2) | ecosystem: Environmental > Aquatic > Deep subsurface > Groundwater | place... | reverse complement strand
GTCGTTAATGTCCGGAACGTGGGCATAAACATTGTTGCCGATAATCAGGTCCGCTTGCCTTCCTTCCGCTGCCAGTCGCTTGGCCAGGGCTTCACCGAAAAATTCGCGCAGGACGGAGATGCCCAGTTCTTCGGCAGCAGCAGCCGTGCTGGCCGTTGGCTCAATGCCCAGGCAGGGGATACCTGTCTCCACGAAGTTTCTCAGCAAGTAGCCGTCGTTGGAGGCGATCTCAATGACAAGACGCTCGGCATTGAGTCCGAGCCGTCCCGTTATGGCTTTGCAGTAATTCCTGGCGTGGGCAAGCCAGCTTGAAGAGGTTGACGAGAAATAAGCGTAGCTTTGCGAAAATAGTTCGTCGGGTCGAGCATAATCTTCAGTTTGCACCAGCCAGCAGTGCGTGCATACCTTGACCATGAGCGGGTAGTACTTTTCAGACTTGTTGAGGTCTGCCTCACTCAAGTACGCATTCGAAGGTGGAGCGAAGCCGAGATCAAGAAACGTGTGCTCAAGCGGTGAGCCGCAATGGCGACAATTCATACGGCGAGTCCAACGAACTCATTAGTCACCAGGGGGTGTGTGCGATCGCGATCTGACAGATCTTTAATGGGTAACGGCCAGCCAATGGCAAGTTTCGGGTCCGTCGGTTGAATACCGCCTTCTGAAGCAGGCGTGTAGAAGGCCGTGTGCAGATAGAGCAGTTCGCTACCCTCTTCCAGCACCTGAAAGCCATGGGCGCATCCTTCCGGGAGAACCAGCATGCGGCTGTTTTCTGCGCTGAGTTCTTCCGCATGCCACCGCAAAAAGGTGGATGAACCCGCTCGAAGATCGACTGCGACATCCCAGATCCTGCCCTTGAGACATCGCACCAGTTTCATTTCAGCATGAGGCGGGCGCTGGTAGTGCAGGCCGCGGACAGCGCCGATTGTCTGCGTACGTGAGTGATTGACTTGCACAATCTGGCGGGAGCCCACAATCTCCTCGAGTGCCCCGCTGCAAAACAGCCTCGCAAATGCCCCCCGGTGGTCGGTGCAGGCTTCTGAGTCCTCCACCACTACGATCCCCGCAATGGCTGTTCGGTTGATTTTCATTTCCGCACCCAAGCCGCACCAACTGATCGGGCGGCATCGATGTATTTCATCAGTTGGTCCCGCGACTCTACGGCGCCCTTTTCGTAAAATCGGCGGTACCGGTTCGCCGTCGCTTGCACGAAGCCTGTGTGGCCCGTGACGAGCACCCGCCACCCCCGGTAGATATCAGCGAACAGAATCACGCCACACTTTCCATGGCGAATTACCCTTGGCCCAGAGCTCTTCAAGCTGCATCTTGTCGCGAAGAGTATCCATCGCCTGCCAGAATCCCTCGTGCTGATACGCTTTCAGCTCTCCCTGAGCAGCAAGCTTTTCCAACGGCGTGGTTTCCCAGCTTGTCCGGTCGCCCTCGATCAAATCGAGCACTGAAGCCTCAAGCACAAAAAACCCACCGTTGATCCAGGCGCCATCGCCGGCTGGCTTTTCCTGGAAACTACGAACTGAGGTGCCTTCAATATTGATAGCGCCATAACGCCCCGGAGGTTTAATGGCAGTCACGGTGGCCTTCTTGCCGTGCGCACCATGGAAAGCAATCAAAGCCCCGATGTCCACGTCAGAAACACCATCACCATAAGTTAGGCAGAATGGCCCTGCACCGATGTGATCCTTTACGCGCTTCAGGCGACCACCAGTAAGGGTGTTTTCACCGGTATCCACCAGAGTCACCCGCCAAGGCTCGACGTACCGGTGATGAACTTCCATCTGGTTCTTCTTCATGTCGAAGGTGACATCCGACATATGCAGGAAGTAGTTCGCGAAATACTCCTTGACGACGTAACCCTTGTAGCCCAGGCATATGACGAAGTCAGTGATTCCATAATGGGAATAGATCTTCATGATGTGCCACAAGATCGGCTTACCACCGATTTCTATCATGGGTTTCGGCTTAAGATGCGACTCTTCGGAGATGCGCGTGCCTAGACCGCCAGCGAGGATGACCGCCTTCATTTTCTTTGTCTGCCTCCGTAGGCTACCGATTTGATTAATATTTCTGAGATCTTGGTAGCAAGACTCTCATGATCCAGATTGTGCGAACTGAGCACCTCTGTATTTGTACCGCACACGAGAATATCCTTTAGCGCGATGCGATTCAAACGCACGCCTAGTGCAACGCCGCTGGACATGACATCGGCAATCTGGTCGCCCTGCCCCCCACAAGATAGTGATTGTCTAGGGAAAAAAGCTGTTTGCAACTGCCCACCGTTTGCTGAAACCAGCCGGAATCAATGTGATTTAGCCAAGGCAGATTTACGACCTTAGCGCCGATTCGTACGCGGTGAAGTAGAGGTGGCAGATCTTAGAGCGCAGCGCACCCGGTTTTGCCTTGGTGGTCAACCGGGTCAGGTCCCGCATTGAGGCAGATGCGTCAATTCAAGACCCCGTGACCGCTGCGCCCAGTGGCTGGAGCCTGATGGCCGTGGGCGTAGCGTTTGTTTTTTCACCCTTCATCACCTATGATTCAGACGGTCAAATAAAACAAATTGCTCAGGCTTGTATTCTCATGCTTGTCCAGCAATCCATCCTCGATGCCGCCCGCCGCGTCGCCGCTGCAGCAAGCAGCCCGCCGCGCGTTATGGTCATCGGTTCCTACGCGCGCGGCGATGCCGATGAAGGCTCAGACCTGGATTTGCTCGTGATCGAGCGCGAGGTGGCGGACAAGGCGGCCGAGTACTTGAAGCTGCATCGTGCCGTCGGTTCGATCGGCGTGGGTGTGGACGTGCTGGTGTACTCGCAGGAAGAGTTCGAGCGCCGTAGCCAAGTGCCCGGAACGCTGCCTTATTGGGCGAAAAAGGAAGGCAAGCTGGTGTATGACGCCGTCGCGTGAAGAAGCACGGCGCTACGTCGCAATACCGCGCGGCCCGCTGACGACATGTTGCAGGCGCCGTGCCCGCGTTTCGTGGACTTGGTGTTGCTGGGAGACCTGGAAGGCGGCCTGGCGCTGCTCGACGACACCATGGCAGTGGCCATGGGCGGTGAGCTCAGTGCCCCCTGGGCGATTGTGGCCAGCACTGAACACTCATGCGCCAGTAGAACGGGCGCCGCGCAGTTCAGGGTGACGGCCGGGAAAGCCCGTCGCCATGCCTTTAGATGAGCAACACGGGGGGAAACGCACGGAGCTTTTGCGCGCGTCGCGAAAGCGCTCGATCGAAGGTCGCGAAGGCGGCATGCTTTGCGCTCGACGCCATGTGCAAGGCGTCGTCAAAGTCCATGCCTCCTTCGTACCACGTCAGCGCATACAGGAGCGCGTCGAGACCGTCGGGCCTGAAATTCGGCAGGCCGAGCAACAGGCGAAGCCCTTTGGCGATCTCCCCGCGAGCGCAGTCGTTCGCGCCGAGCACCCATACCAGCTCCTGCATCACGGTCGCCGGCGCCGTGAAGCTCTCGCCTCCGCCAAGCAGCGCAAGGGCGGCCCGGTGCTGTTGCCGATCGTCCTTCAGCAAGTAGCGCGCGAGGACATTGGTATCCAGGGCGATCATCCGCGTCGTCCCGCGCGATTTCGCGCCTTCAGCATCGCCCCGATCCGCCGCCTGGTTTCGCTGTCGCTCAGTTTCCTGCGGCCCTTCTTATACAGGCATCCCGCGACTTCATCGACCGTGGACGGCTCGATCCCGGACGCGGGCTTCATCCTGATTTCATCGCCCACCGTCGTTACGACAAGTTCCGTGCCTGCGGTAATCCGCTGCGCCTGCCGGATCGATTTCGGAATGACCACCTGGCCCTTGCTGGAGACCCTGACCGTTTCCATCCGGCTTCCCTTCGTAAGACGAACAGTAAGACGAACATGATATCAGGTCATGGCCTTCCCAGCCCTGCCGGAGTTAGGCTAGAGCGGAGTGTCCGGAGCCTTGTCAGCCGGCGCATCGGGTGGATGCTCCAGATTGCCCGCTCTACCGGGTGGTTCCGGTATCCGCATCGGGGCGGTTCCGGAATTCTGGCGCCCCGCGCACGAATCTTTCTCTTTCTTTGGCAGTTTCGCAGCTTTCAGCACGTAAGAACTGCGCCGCGAGCGCCAGCCAGCTACCCGCCCGGGCCGTCGACCATGAGATAGCCGACAAGGTCGCCGACTTTGCGCTCCATGTCGTCCATCAGCTCGTAAAGCACGTAGCGCAAGGCCAGCATGCCGACCAACGCTTCGTTCTCGTCAAGTACGACCAGATGGCGGATGTGATGCTTGCGCATCAGCCCCATGCTGGCGCCTCTTCGTGCAAATGGACGAGCCATGGTACGCCCGTGATCGGCCCCTCGCCAGCGGCGGATGGAGCCTTCACAGGCGGCGCGTACACTGGCATGGCCGAGTAACGCAGCGACGCGAACCCTGCGATCCAGGCCGCGCAACGAAACGAACCAAGACCGAGACAAGCCATTTTGCCGACCGGTCATCAATCCCGAATCCGGGCGATGACGTTTCCTATCTCTGCATCGCCTGCCAGCTCTTCTGCAGCCGCTTCACCGACACCGGCACGGGCGTCCTGAGCTCCTGGGCGAAAAGCTGCACGCGAAGTTCCTCGAGCAGCCAGCGAAACTGTTCCAACTGCGGGTCCGCACCGCCCGCTTTCGCCTGCCGCGCCTGTTCGCGCTGCCATTGCGCCACCAGCGGCGCGAGCTCCGCTGCAGCCCGCGCATCCCGCGCGGGGTCGGCGCGCAGCTTGTCCAGGCGCAGCGCAGCCGCTTTCAGATACCTGGGAAAATGCTGCAGGCGCTCGTACAGCGTCTCCTTGATGAAGCGCCGGTGCAGCAGTCGGCCGGCCCACTCCTCCATTTCCCGCACGGGAACGGGAAAAGCCCTGGACAGCGGGGCGAGCTTCTTCTGCAGCGCCTGGTATTCGCCGAGTATGGCGGCGGCGAGCCGGGCGAGCTCCTGCGCGATGAGAGCCACGCGCGAGCGCCCTTCGTCGCACCTGTGCTCGAACTCGGCGCGATTGCGCGGCCAGGGCTCGGCCAGGAAGGCCCGGTCGAAGGCGGCGTTCAGCAGCTGCGCCTTCAGCTCGGCGGCGTCGCCCGCGTTCTCCTGCAGCACGGCGTACTGCAGTGCCAGCGCCTGAGGCACGTTCTTCTCGACGTATTTCGCCTGATCTTTCAGTTGCAGCATGAACAGCCGCCTCAAACCGGCCCGGGTGAGGTTTCGCGCTCTCTCCTCGGCATCCAGCACTTCGAGCGCGACGCTCGAGCCTTCATCCACCAGCGCCGGGTAGCCGATCACGGTTTGGGAGCCGCGCCGGATCTCCATGACCTCCTCCAGGTCTCCGAAGCTCCAGTCGGTCAGCCCCGCCTGCGCCACTTCGCCGCCCGCGACCTGCGCGAACTGCTCGCCGGCGCGCTCGCCCAACTCCGCCTTGAGGTGCGCCAGGTTGCGGCCCATGGCGAGCTGCCGGCCGTGCTCGTCCACGACGCGGAAATTCATGCACAGGTGGGCAGGCATCGCTTCAGGGCGAAACGCGTCCGGCGCGATGGCGAGGCCGAGCTCACGCCGCGCGTGCTTCGCGAGCGCTTCGGCCATGGTCGTTTCCCCGGGTGCTTCCGAAGCGAGAAAAGACTCTGCGAATTGCGCCAAGGGACCGAGCCGGTGCCTCAGCTTTTGCGGAAGCGATTTCGCGAGCTGCACGGCTTTTTCGCGGCGCAGGCCGGGCACGAGCCAGTCGCACCGGGTGGCGCTCACCTGGTTGAGCGCCACCAACGGCACGGTGAGGGTCACACCGTCGCGCGCCGAACCCGGTTCATGGCGGTATTCCAGCGCGAAGCTTCGGCCGGCCATTTCGATGTGTGGAGGAAACTGCGCCGTCGTGATGCCCGCCGCCTCGTGGCGCATCAGGTCTTCGCGCTTGAGGAACAGCAGCTTCGGATCCTTCGCCTCTGCTTGACGGCGCCAGGCTTCGAACGCCGCACCGGTGCAGATGCCGTGCGGCACGGCACTGTCGTAGAACGCGTAGATCAATTCCTCGTCCACCAGCACGTCGGGCCGGCGCGATTTGTGCTCCAGCTCTTCGATGTCGCGCACCAGCCGGTGGTTATGCAGGAAGAACGACGCGCGCGTTTCGTATTCGCCGCCCACCAGCGCCTCGCGAATGAAAATTTCGCGGGCGTGCACAGGATCGATCGGCCCGTAGTGGACTCGCCGGTTCACGTACAGGGGCAGCCCGTAAAGCGTCCCGCGCTCCAGCGCCATGGCGCTCGCGGCTTTTTTCTCCCAGTGCGGGTCGCTTCGATGACGCTTGACGAGGTGCGCGCCGAGCGCTTCCAGCCACAGCGGTTCGATGGTCGCCACCGATCGCGCGTAGAGCCGGGTGGTTTCGGTGATCTCGCCCGCCATGATCCAGCGCCCGGCCTTCTTCGACACCCCCGAGCCCGGGTGGATCCAGAACTTGATGCCCCGCGCTCCGAGGTAGTTGCCTTCCTCCGTTTTCATGCCGGCATTGCCCAGCAGGCCGGTGAGCAACGCGCGGTGGATGGACGCGTACGCCTGCTGCACATCGCTTTTCAGCTCGCCGGCGCGCCAGCCCATCTCGGACACCAGCTCTTTCAGCTGCGCATGGATGTCGCGCCATTCGCGCAGCCTCAGGTAAGACAGAAAATGCGCATGGCAGAGCTCGCGGAGCTTCGCGTTCGACTTCTTGTGATCCAGCGCTTCCTCGAAAAACTTCCACAGCTTGAGATAGGCGAGGAAGTCCGATTTTTCGTCGTCGAACCGCTTCTGCGCTTCGTCGGCCGCCTGGCCGCGGTCCATGGGGCGCTCGCGCGGGTCCTGCACCGACATCGCGGCCGCAATCACCAGCACCTCCGCGAGGCTTGCTTCGGAGCGCGCGGCGAATATCATCCGCCCGATGCGCGGATCGACCGGCAAGCGCGCGAGCTCGCGTCCGATGCCGGTGAGCGCGCGATCCTCGTCGACGGCGCCGAGCTCCTGCAGCAGTGCATAGCCGTCGGCGATCGCCTTCGAAGCCGGTGCGTCGAGGAAGGGAAAGTCCTCTATTTCCGCGAGACCGAGCGACTTCATTTTCAGGATGACCGCTGCGAGCGAGGAGCGGAGCACCTCGGGATCGGTGTAAGGGGGCCGCCGCGAATAGTCCTCTTCATCGTAGAGCCGCACGCATGCGCCGCTCGCCATGCGGCCGCAGCGCCCGGCGCGCTGGCGCGCCGCAGCCTGCGATATTTTTTCCACGCGCAGCTGCTCGACCTTGTTGCGATAGCTGTAGCGCTTGACGCGCGCCAGGCCCGAATCGATGACATACCGGATGCCCGGCACCGTGAGCGACGTTTCGGCGACATTGGTCGCGAGCACGATGCGCCGCCCGGCATGCGGCTTGAAGATCCGTTCCTGCTCCGCGGCCGACAGCCGCGCATAGAGCGGCAGTATTTCAGTGTGCGGCGGATGATGTTTTCTAAGCGTCTCGGCGGCCTCGCGGATTTCCCGTTCTCCGGGCAGGAACACCAGCACATCGCCCGGCCCGAGACGGGCGAGCTCATCCACGGCGTCGCTGATCGCCTGGTTGAGGTCGTAGTCGTCCCCGGCGTGCTCGTCGAACGGCCGGTAGCGCATCTCTACGGGGTACAGCCGCCCGGAAACTTCAATCACCGGGGCCGCATGGCCGTTGACCGCGAAATGCTTCGAAAAACGCTCGGCGTCTATGGTTGCGGAGGTGACGATGAGCTTCAATTCCGGCCGGCGCGGCAAGAGCTGCTTCAGGTAGCCGAGCAGGAAATCGATGTTGAGACTGCGCTCGTGCGCCTCGTCGAGGATGATGGTGTCGTACTGCCTCAGCTGCGGGTCGCCCTGCGTCTCGGCGAGCAGGATGCCGTCGGTCATGAGCTTCACGTAAGACTGCCGGTTCACCTTGTCGGTGAAGCGGATCTTGTAGCCGACCGCGCGACCGAGCTCGGTTTTGAGCTCCTGCGCAATGCGGGCGGCCGTGGAGCGCGCGGCGATGCGCCTGGGCTGCGTATGTCCGATCATCCCGTGGATGCCGCGACCGAGCTCCAGGCAGATCTTGGGGAGCTGCGTGGTCTTGCCCGACCCCGTTTCCCCCGCGACGATGATCACCTGGTGCGACGAGAGTGCCGCGGCGATGTCGGCGCGCCGGGCGCTTACGGGAAGCTCCGGCGGGAATTCCGGCCGCGGCAGCGCGCGCCGGCGCGCTTCTATGTCTGATGGGGAAAACGGCAAGGACGAATCAAAGCTTCAGCAGGCGCTCGGCGTTCCGATGAGCCACCTTCGCGAGATCGTCCTCGCCGAGCGGCAGCTTGCGGAAAAAATCCATGCCCATGCGGTTGCTCTCGTAGGGCCAGTCGATGGAGAACACGACACGGTCGATGCCCAGCGTCATCACGGTGCACATGAACGCCGGAACGGAGAAGTTGCCGCTGGTCGTGACGTACACGTGGTCGCGCAGGTATTCGGCAATGTTCTTTTTCAGTCCGCGGTGGCGTAGGGTCAGATAGGTGTGCTGGTTGAGGCGATCCAGCGCGAAGGGGATCCCCTCGCCCAGGTGGCCCAGCACGAGGGTGAGCCTGGGAAAGGCGTCGAACACCCCCGCCAGGACCAGCCTCAGGAAATGGATGCTGGTTTCCACCGCGAACCCCCACGCCGCTCGCGCCAGTTCCTCGTATCCCTCGAAATAGGCCTTCATGGCGGCGGGATTGGGCAGCGTCGGGTGCAGGTACACGGGCACGTCGAGCGCCTGCGCGCACTCGAACAGCCCCCAGTATTCCCTGTCGTCGAGATAACGGCCGCGGGTGTGGCCGTTGATCATCGCGCCCTTGAACCCCAGGCGCGTGACGCAGCGCTCCAGCTCCCTCACCGATTCGGCGGCGTGCGCCGTGGGCAGGGCCGCAAAGCCGGCGAACCGGTCGGGATGCGCCGCAATCGCCTGGCAAAGGCGCTCGTTCGCCTCCCTCGCCATGGGAACCGCAATGTCGGCCTCGTAGTTCTGGCAGCCCGGCGAGGTAAAGGAAATGACCTGGAGGTCGATGCCCGCCTCGTCCATTGCGCGCAGCCGGCTCTCGCCCAGATCCTGGAGCTCCTCGGCGATGTTGTAGCCCACCCGCTGGTCCTGGTCGGCGAGGTTTCTGGCCCGCCAGCCGGTCGCCGGCGGAATCAGGTCCTGGTATCTCGGTGTCGCAAAGTGGTCTTCGATGGTGATGACTTTCACGCCGGTCCGCCTTTCGGGAATGTCGCCTGTCTGAAAGGAGAGCATTTTATGGCGCCGCCGGTATCCCGGCTGGCGGGAATGGCAGGCGCAGAGCTGCGCGGTTTTTATATATCATCAGGCACTCGGCTCCACGGCGCGCGGTGCGGAATTCGAGCCTGCTCGGAGAATGTCATGAGAAGAATCCTGCTGATGATGCTTTGCCTCTTCGCGCCGGGCGCGCTGCTCGCCCAGGTGAAGGGCGAGACGGGCGGCGTTTATGTCGCGGGCGAAGGCTTCAGTTTCGAACAGGCTGCGGCCGATGCGCTGCGGGAGCGCGCATCGAGCCCGGCCGACCCACTGGCCGTGCTCGTCTTGGGCGGCGAGGTGCGCCGCGTCACGCTGAAAGGCACCACGCCCGAACTGCGCAGTCTGGCCGATAAGCTGCAGGCGGCGGGGGCGACTCTTTACGTGTGCGAGCGCGACATCAGGGCCGCCCGGCTGAATCCTGCGGAGTTCTTGCCCGGGGTCAGGATCGAACGCGGATGGACCAGGGCAGAAGCCCAGGCGAACGTCGGATCGAGGAAAGAAGCCGACAGCCGCGCCCCCGAAGCGATGCTGCGCCGCATCCGGCGCCTGTGCGCCGAGAGCTGACGGTGGCTACTGCTTCGGGATATTGAAATACTTGACGAGCTGACCGGCCTCTTCGCGGTCCTTTTTCAGGAACGCGGCGAACTGCTCCGGCGTCCCTACCGCGGTCTCGACGTACTGGGTATCGAGGAATTCCAGGAACGACGGCTCGCGAAACAGCTTCACGTACTCGCCGTTCAGCCTGCGCACGATGGCATCGGGCGTGGCCGAAGATGCGGCGAGCCCCCACCACGGCCGCTCGGGCGGAATGCCGCCCAGGCCGACTTCATCCAGCGTGGGCACGGCCGGCAGCAGCGGCGATCGCCGCGATCCGCCAATGGCCAGGATCTTCACTTTGCCCGCCTTGAGCAGGCCGATGGCATTGAAGACCCCGATCCTGGTGAAGTCGATTTCACCGCCGGCCAGCGCGGTCAGGATTTGAGGGCCGCCCTTGTAATGGATGCCCGCGATCTCGGTCTTCCAGCGCTCCCCCAGGTTTCTGCGCGAAATATCGGTCGTGGAATCGGGGCCGAGCGTGCCGAAATTCAGCTTGCCGGGATTCGCGACGGCCATCGCCCGAAGCTCCTGTGCCGAATTCACCGGCAACGAAGCCTTGGCAAGCAGACCCTCGATCAGATGGAACAGCAGCACCACGGGCCTCAGGTCCTTGTCCGGATCGTAGGGCAGCTTGGCAAAGGTGTGCGGCGCGAACGACATGGAGCTGCCGGAGACGAGGCACAGGGTGTAACCGTCGGGCGCGGCACGGGCGCACTGGTCCGCGCCGATGGTCATGTTGCCGCCCGGCCGGTTCTCCAGAATCATGGGTTGGCCGAGGCGCGCGTTTAGCGTATCGCCGGCCTTGCGCATGATCACGTCCACGCCGGAGCCGGGAGGCAGCGGAGAAATGATGCGGATGGGCCGCGCCGGATAGGGCTGCTGGGCGAATGCTGCAAGCGGCGCGAGCATCAGGCACGCAGGCACCACCAGAGTAGAGACAAGCCGGATCACTCGCGTATCCTCCAGCAATGTGTTGCCAATCACACTGCCATGCCGGCTGCAAAATGTCCAGCCCGTGGCGCGCCAGGGGCTCGCTACGGGTCAGACGCGGTCAGGCCTTGTCTTTCTTGCGTGGACGCCAGCCGCACATCCGCTCCACCTCGGCCCAGGAGCCCGGCAGGTCGCCGTCGTAAGCGAGCTCCAGCTCATGCTCCTCGAAGCCGAACGGTATGCCGTCGGTCTCGAGCCCGGTGCCTTCCCCGTCCACGTTGACGTCGTACATCAGGCGCAGCTGCCCCTCGTCCTTGCCGTCCGCCACTTCATGCAAAGCGCGCGGCGAAAGGATGGTCGCGGTCTTGCCTCTCAAGCGGGTATTCCTGGCAATGATGCGCACGCGCTGGCCGGGACGGAATCTATCCGCCTTCTTCATGTTTCGCCTCCCTGCAGTTGCTGGCGCCTTTTACGGGCGCGGTCGGCAAGATACCACATCAGCGGCCGGCACTTGAACGCGAAACCGGCGCCTATTTGTCAATTATCAAATCCAGGCCCATTGTTCCATCAGGCGTCCGCTGCGCCCAGCATCCGTTCCACATACCGCGGGGGGT
>Ga0209343_10009098_pt1 | contig 11442 bp, 14 predicted proteins | sample RifCSPlowO2_02_FD_184026 | JGI IMG/M metagenome (GOLD analysis project Ga0209343, IMG submission 184026) | Groundwater microbial communities from Rifle, Colorado - Rifle CSP2_plank lowO2_0.2 (SPAdes) (version 2) | ecosystem: Environmental > Aquatic > Deep subsurface > Groundwater | place... | reverse complement strand
TCCAGCCACCAAAAATTAATAAATCTCATTAAGATAAAATGATGATGGTGATCCGAGAGCTTCCTTATAATCCTCCTCAAGAAGAAACCGATCCACTCACAGGTTCAGTCACCCACAAATTTAGTATTAGTGGGCATCAGGGTTATTTTACCGTATCTTATGAACAAGGAATTCCCACAGAACTCAGCATCGCCATGTCCAAAGAAGGCAGCCAAATAACCGGGTTACTCAATGCAGTCTGTTCCACAGCAACCCTCGCCTTACAACACCAAGTCCCTCTAGAAAAACTTGTAGAATTATGGAAAGGCACAAGATTCTACCCTGACGGATTTACTGAAAATCCTGAAATTCCCAGAGCAAAATCAATTCTTGATTACTGCGCACACTACCTAGAAAAAACTTACCTAGAACCAGCTAAAAAACAAACTGACACTTTAGAAACGTCTACTCCTTAGGAAAAATCGCGTATATTGCTTTTCCAGGAAGCTTCTTTCGGAATCCAGATCTTGCTTTTTCTTTCAAAGGCCTTTCAACTGAAAAATTAATCCAAGGATCCATCCACCCTCTCGCCGTTTTCACAAGATAGTGGCCTTTAGGATACTTTTTATCCCTTCTGACAAACACTATTGTTCCATCCTTCCATCTTCTTTTTCTTTTCACGTATTTGCACTGGCACCTTTTTCCTGCACGAGCCAAAGCCTTTACAATATCCCTGCAATAAAAACCCGTTTTACCAGCATCACCCAACCCTCTGAAATATTTTCTCTTTGCGCTTTGATAATTCTCCTCACAAAGAAATGCAACACACGCAACACTACATCCTAGATAATCTTCTTGAACAACCGATCTCATTTTAAAAACTCTTTTCAAGAACCTAAAGAACTTTTCTATTTTTTTGCAGGAGATCCTTTTCCGGAAGCAGGTGCAGCAGCAACTTTCCCAGGCGATGCAGCGGCAGGAGCAGCACCAGCAGCCGCAGCCGCAGTAGCACTCGCCTCAGCAGCAGCCTTCGCCTCAGCTTTCGCCTTCGCAACCTGCCTCATCTTCTCAGACAATTCCTTCCCAAGATCTTTAAAACGAGCTTTCTTTTCAGGATCAGAAATCTCCACATTTTCAGCTTTGATCATTGTATCATACGTGCCAGCGTTCAGTTCTTTCATCATCTCAGCCGGCTCTTTTCCTTCAACAAGAATCCCCATCGAGCGACAAGAACCAATCACAGTTTTCACACCTGCTTTTACATCCTTCACAATCAGAGAATCAGCCTTCATCTTTGCAATCTTAATCACTTGCTCCATCGCAATAACACCTGCCTTATTCACATTCGGCTCACCGGATCCTTTCTCAACACCAGCCTCCTTCCCAATCAACTGAGAGACTGGAGGCGTTCCAATAGACATCGCATACTCTTTTGTCTCAGGATTCACTTCCAACTTCACAGGAACTTTCATCCCCTTGAAGATCTCTGTTCTCTTGTTAATATCCGCAACAACCTGACCAAGATTCATCTTCAGCGGGCCTAACGTGCCTCCAAGCTGAGCGCCAGCAGCAGCTTTCCCACCATCAACCATCAGCTCAACAACAATCTTCTTCGCCATAGAAAAAACGCAAGAGCCTAGGATTTATAAAACTACCTTTGCCATTTTTAAAAACTTTTCTTTTCTCCACTATAATATGGGCCAGAGAAGAACGAGACTAGAAGCTTACCTCAAGTGGAAGAGGAACAGAGAGCGGGGCATTGAAAGAAAACTCGAAAAATTTAGGCATTCACTTCTGGACGCTTGGGGCTTTCACTCTCTCCCCAAAGAAATCATTGTTTTTAATGCGATATCACACTACCGCGCCAAAGAACAGGAAGCATTTTCAAATGAGCTCCGAGAAAAAAGAAAACAATTCGCGCAAGAGACAGCAAGAGAACTTGACAAGGCACCTTTCCCTTTCTTCACAAGCCTCATTAACGATTAATGCTCATTCTCTTTTTTATTTCTTTCAAGAGAAAAGAAATGGTCATCTCCTCTAAGAATCTAGTAACACACCTGAACCAAGCAAAACCTTTACTCACCTAAATACCCCACACATCTTCTGACTAGAATTCACAAAGAGTTTCTCACCCAACCCTACCTAAAAAATATTTACTTCTCCTCTTCCTCAATCTTCGAAGACTCGTCCCCAGTCTCTCGACGAATCACCTTCACCGCGTCAAGCTTTAACGTCATTGGAATCGGGATAGCAGCCTCAAGCAACTCAACAACAACCTCCTCTTTTCCCTCATCAATTCTCTTCACCTTCGCCTTCTCACGCTTGAACGGACCAGAAATAATCTCCACAATATCACGCTCTTGAATATTCATCGGCGTCTTAATCTGCTCAATCATCGGCTCCAACTCTTTAAAATCCAACGGCTTTGGAAGGAGACCACGCGCGTAAGGAACACCCTGAAACGCGAGCTCGGCGTCCTCGCGAGACACAGCCTCAATAAAAATATAGCCGCGCATGCCATGAGGGTTCGCGAGCGCAAGCACCTCAAGGCCCCTCTTTTTAACATTCGTATCAATAAAATCCATCACTTGCTCCTCTCTATTCGCAGTCGTCCTCAGCGCAAATAGTTTTCCTTCCATTTACTTCAACCCCACTTGCCACAGCACATTAATCAGAAACCCCAACGCACCAATCGCCAAAATACCAACACCTGTAACTTTTACAATCACCTTCAACTCCTCTAACGTCGGTTTTCTTGTCACCTGCCAGACTCTTCTACACTCCACCAAGAACGAGGAGAAGCGCTGCCAATACGACGGTTTTCCTTCGAAGGTTTCCATAGTAGCTCACAACATTGATTCAAGAAAAAAAAGACAACAGCTATTTAAGCATTTTCTTCACTTCATTCTTTCAGAACCTTTATTAACAAGCCCATCATCTTGGCGCCATGTTCCAAGACACTTTCAAACAGCACAAAAACCAAGACCTCCTCGGAGACATCTACGGCCAAGACCACGCCAAGAAACAACTTCTCTCAGCGCTCCTCATGAACAGACACATCATCCTTGTCGGACCGCCAGGCATCGGAAAGACAACCCTCGCCAAGAACGTCGCAAAATTGCTCCCAACACTTGAACTCAACACGTGCAGCTTCCACTGCGACCCCAAGAAACCCTTCTGCCCAGCGTGTAAAAAACAACAGCCAGCAACAAAAGCCCTCACCGGAGAGCAACGCTTCATCAGAATCCAAGGCAGCCCAGACCTTGCTGTTGAAGATCTCCTTGGAGACATTGATCTCGTTAAGGCTCTCCACTACGGACCACTCGCACTCGAAAGCTTCACCCCGGGAAAAATCTTCAAAGCGAACAATGGCGTCTTATTTTTTGACGAGCTCAATAGATGCCCAGAAAAACTTCAAAACGCGCTGCTCCAAGTTTTGGAAGAAGGCAAAGCGAGCATCGGAAGTTACGACGTTGACTTAGAGGCAACCTTCATCACCATCGCAACCATGAATCCAGAAGACTTCTCAGGAACAGAACGCCTCTCAGAAGTGCTTCTCGACAGGTTTGACCTTATCTTTATAGGATATCCTGAAACGCTCGCCATCGAGAAAAAAATCGTTCTCACCAAGGGAGAGGCCCTCAAGGAAGTCACCTTTCCAGAGCCACTCCTCGACTTTACCTTAGCTTTCGTCCAAGACCTCAGAAGCAATGATAACCTCGAGCGCGTGCCAAGCGTCAGAGCATCACTCGGCCTCTACGAACGAGCGCAAGCAAACGCCTACCTCAGGAACTCCACATGCGTAGAAGCCCAAGACGTCCTTGACGCGTTCACCTCAGTCATCAGCCACAGGATCAGACTCAAGCCCTCAGTCAGGCACCTCATGAGCACCAAGGACTTCCTTAAAAAAGAATTCACCAGATTCCAACAAGACACAGCCAAACACCCCGAGGAAGACCCTCCCTGACATCAGCGTTGAACACCTAGAAAAAGGCGCAGAGCAACCCGGATCAATGGCCTTTGACCAAGGATTAAGCCACTCCCTCATCGAAGGAAACAAACAAATCATCGAACAAGGAAGACTCCTCGACAGCTCCATCAGCCAAGGCCTTTTCGCCTTCAACCCAGACATGCTCTTTGAAAGGCTGGTCAAGGACTACAACACCGCAGAAAAAATCTACGGAGAAACATTTCTCAGGCTTATCACGGGAGAAGAAGCAGCACCACTTAAGAAAAAACTCCCCTTCCCAGAATTCCAAAGACACCTCAAAGGCGCGATCAAACAAAAAATTCTCTCCCTCCAACAAGAAGAACTTCTCGACAAGAAGAACGCAATCACAGAACGGGGCCTTGAACTTGCGTCTCTCGTTATAACTTTAGAGGAACTTGACAGCCTCAAAGCCAAAGGTCTTGGCCAACGTAAAACCAAGAAACGGCACCACTACGGAGACAGCCAAAACACAAGACCCTACAAAAAGCATGACCGCTATCACGACCTCAACCTCAAAAAAACCGTTAAAACTGCGCTCAGAAGAAGACACACCACCCTTCACAAAGAAGACCTCGCCGTTTACGAAAGACAAGACACAGGAAAAATCCACCTTATCTACGCCTTAGACGCGTCAGGATCCATGAAAGGACAAAAACTCAGTATCTGCAAAAAAGCAGGCATCGCACTCGCCTACAAAGCACTCGAAGAAAAAGACAACGTTGGCCTTCTCGTCTTTAACTCCATCATCAGCCAGGCAATCCCCCCAACCTCGGATTTCTCTCAAATCATCAAAGCACTCAGCCATATCAAGGCACAAGCACAGACAGACATCGCAAGCGCAATCAGCAAGGCCATCGACCTGTTCCCAAGAGAAGACGTCACCAAACACCTTATCCTCATCACAGACGCAGCGCCAACAGTTGGAGAAGACCCCCTTGAGAACACGCTCACCCTCGCAGCAACCGCAGCATCCTTAGGCATTACTCTCTCTCTCATCGGCATCGATCTCAACGAACAAGAAGCAACATTCGCACAAAGGCTCACAGATATCGGCAAGGGAACACTCTCCATTATCAAAGACCTCAACGCCCTCGACAGGATCGTGCTTGAAGATTATTACACCTTAAACAGTTAGGCGTTAGTTAAACAGTTAACAACCTTTTTATATATGCTCTTTATATATTCTTTACTTTCATATGTTCCCCAACGTCAACCCAAAACACCTTGAACAAGCAATGAAAAAACTTGGCGTCAAACAAGAAATCCTCGACGCTTCAGAAGTCATCATTAAATGCGCCACCAAGAACCTTCTCATCACCAACCCCCAAGTCATCAAAGTTAACATGATGGGCCAAGAGACCTTCCAGATCACGGGCACCATCCAAGAGGCACCAAGCTTCAGCCAGGAAGATATCGCCACAGTCGCAACACAGGCACACGTTAATCAAGAAGAAGCAGCAGTAGCACTCGAAGCAACCAACGGAGACCTCGCGGAAGCCATTCTCAAGCTCCAACACCCACAACATGTATGAAGATCAAGTCGAAAGCCCAGAAGAAGAACTCAAACGCGCAGACCACCTCGTTTACGTTTCCTTAAAATACACAAGAACCTGCGACGTCATCAAGAACGCCATCAAGAGAATGATCGCGGCTTATGAGCTCGCTTTTGACGAATATCTCACCGTGAAGAAAAACCGCGAAGAACTCCCGGCCTCCACAAAAGAGAAAGCAACACTCGTCAAGGCACTCCTTGGAAACCCAGCGCGAAAATACCTCGCTCTCTACAATCACCTCAAAAAAATCGACAAAGCGGATTATGACGCCTTTGACGAATTCAGAAAAGGCGTAACCTTAAAAACCAGAACACCAATTCCTATTGAAGTCAAAATGCCAGACCTCTACGCCTACCTTGAGATCACAAAACAATTCGTCGCTTACCTCAGACAGGTCTTGAAATGAAGAAAAAAACCTCAATCATCGCGGTCGTCTCAGCCAAGGGCGGCGTCGGCAAGAGCACCACAGCAATCAACCTCGCCATGGCCTTCACCCACTTCGGCAAAGACACCACTCTTGTGGACGCGAACCTCATCACCCCAAACATCGGCGTTTACCTCGGCGTCCCCATCCTTCCAATAACACTGCATGACGCTCTCAAAGGAAAAAAGCCCATCACAAAGGCAGTCTACCTCCACAAGACAGGAACAAAAATCGTTCCAGCAAGCATCTCTTTTCATGACATCAAGAAGGTAAACCACGACAACCTTCCAGAATGCCTCAACAAACTCAAAGGAACAACAGACATCCTGCTCTTGGACACACCAGCAGGCCTCGCCAAAGAAACGATCATCCCCTTAAAAGCAGCAGACGACGCGCTTATCATCACCAACCCAGAAATGCCCTCACTCACAGACGCGCTCAAAACAGTCAAACTCTGCCAAGAACTCAAAAAAAATATTCTCGGGGTCGTCGTGACAAAAACCAACTCTAAAAACGAAGACCTTTCCATCAAAGACATCGAAGCCATGCTTGAGCTAGAAGTCATCGGCATCATACCAGAAGACAGAGCAGTCAAACACGCACAAACAAAAAAAGACGCAGTCTTCAACACCCACCCTGAAAGCGCAGCAGCGCTCCAATACAAGAAGCTGGCAGCACATCTCTTAGGAGTATCTTATCATACGACCCTTCCAGAACAATCACTTTTAGACCTTGTCTTAAAATTTTTTAATATTAAAGAGTGAAAATTTTAACTATGGGCGATCATCAAGGAGTTCAACATTTTATTATTTTTTTAATAAAGATTTAACTCATTCAGCCTAACCTTTCTGAACTATTTTTTGGGATAACTAGTTAGTTTTAAATATAAACAAAATTTCTAAAACTTATGGCGGCCATAGTTTAGTGGTAGAACATAGGACTGTGGATCCTAGAACGCGAGTTCGATAGTAATGTACATTACCGATAGTCTCGCTGGCCGCTTTTCCCGCTCTTTTCAATTACCCGACTCTACGCTCAAACATTCGACATTCATTTCCTTAATCTTAAACCTCACGTGAAGGAACCTCTCAATAAGAGAAGCGTTTGTTCTCAGATGATCCGTAACTTGATCCGTAACAAAGCAGCCACCACCAGCCAAAGCTAAATACATCAACAACTGATCAGCAGTAAAGCGATCCGCTGTCGCATCAGAATTTACTATCTCCAAAAAACCCTTTGCGCACTCCCTTCCAACATCCTCAGCCTTCTTTCCTCTCTCACCAAGAACCGTAAATCCAAGCTTCGTGTTTTCAAACTCCCCGTTCACATGGACATAACAACCAGGGCTTAACGTTTTTTTATAGATCTCTTCAGTCAACACGTTTTTTTCCATTAAGACATTCGCCCTCACTCCTTCAGTAATCCTCGAAGCAACATCGGCTTTCTCCAACTCTTCAGAAGCAAGCGCAATTATCTCTGTTTTAAGATAACTCCCTCTCTCCAACAAGCTCAACTCTCTCAATTTTTTAACAGGATTCACTTTAAATTTAATCCTTCCACCTCCCTTCGGATAAAAACCCTCCTCAAGGATCTCAAACTCAACCTCTATTCCAGCTTTTTTTAAAAAATACAAAAACACCTCTTTGATCTCCAGCGCGGGAGGAGCTAACGGGTTCGCTGTTCCTCCCCTGACCTCAACTTCAGACTCTTTCTCAGCAAACAATAACACGGGCAGCAACGCTTGAAAAATCAACGTCGCAGAGCCAGCGCTTTGAATGTCAAACTTATACTTGCCACCCTTTACTTCCCCAGGAGTAAACTCTAACTCATTCGAACGCAAATTATTTCCTTCAACGTGAGCATCACAAATCTCCCCCATCGCGTTCACCGCAGTCAAATGCTGCAATTGCAGTCCAGGATTTTCCCTCTTTCCACGAATGTTCGTCATCTTGAAAGGAATCTTCGTGATCGCAGACAAACTCAGCGCAGTACGCAACGTCTGCCCTCCAGAATATTTTCCATCAATTTCTATCATCACCCTCCCAGCCACGATATCTTTATAAATCATATTAAAAATGATATTCTGATGCACCTCGAACGACCAAAAGGAACAAGAGACTTTCCTCCAGAAGAAGAACTCCTCAAAAACACCCTCCTCGAAACCCTTACAAAAGTCTTTCAACTGTACGGCTACAACCCTATGCAAACACCAGTCTTTGAGCGCTTAGAAACTTTTACTTTAAAATACGCGGGAGGAGAAGAAATCCTCAAAGAAGTCTTCAAACTCCAGGATCAGGGAGGCAGGGATTTAGCACTCCGCTTTGACCTGACAGTTCCGCTCAGCCGCTACGTCGGCATGAACCCACAGATTAAGATGCCTTTCAAACGCTTCCAAATAGGAGAAGTCTTCAGGGACGGACCCATCAAACTCGGAAGATACAGACAGTTCATCCAATGCGACGCGGACGTCGTCGGAAGCAAGAGCCTCCTCTCAGAGGTAGAATTACTCAACTTGGGCAACGAAGTTTTTAAGAGACTCAACGTTCCAGTCGTTTTCAAAATCAACAACATCAAGGTTCTCAATGGGCTCACGCACGCAGCAGGCGTTCCAGAGGAACAAACAAGCACAATCCTCCTGACCCTTGACAAACTCGAAAAGTTCGGCACAGAATCTGTTAAACAAGAACTCGCAGCGAAGGGGCTGAACGTGGAAACAATCGAAAAGCTTCTTAGATTTTTTTTAAAAGGCGGCGACAAAACACAATTAAACTCTCTTAAGAAGATTTTACCAAATAATGAAGGTGTCACAGAACTAGCATACATCTTGAAACACGCCAAGAACACCACCTTCGAACCGAGCCTCTGCCGCGGCCTCAACTATTACACAGGAACAATCTTCGAAGGCTACTTCAAAAACTCCCAGATCAAGAGCTCCTGCTGCTCAGGGGGGCGATACGACAATCTCATCAGCAACATGCTCAACACGCCAAGAGCATATCCAGCTGTTGGCATCTCTTTTGGTTTAGATGTCATCCTTGAAGAACTGAAGACAAAAAAACACCTCAGCAAGAAAACCCTCACTCACGTTTTTATTATCCCCATCAACGCCCAAACCCACAGCCTCAGACTCGCACAACACCTCAGAAGGCAAGGCGTCAACACCGACATCGACCTCATGGGAAGGGGACCAAGCAAAAACTTAGAATATATCAACGCGCTCTCCATTCCCTACGCTCTCTTCGTCGGTTCAGACGAGATAAAAAAGAAGAAATACAAATTAAAGGACATGAAAACTGGAAAAGAACAATTACTTGGCTTTCCTTCTCTCCTTAAAAAACTCAAAAACTAGTATATTTTCCGAAAATCTTACCACAAAACATTTATACTACTTTTACTACTAAGTAGAATGGGTGTATTATGACTCTTAAAACTATAAAAATAAGCGAAGAGAATTACCGCTGGCTTGTACAACTTTCCGGAGAATTACAAAAACTCTTAGGAAAACCAGTTTCTCTAGACAAAACCCTCTACCTTCTCCATCATGGTAACCTCAAAGACCTCGCTGGAAGCTGGAAAATATCCGATAAAGAAGCAGAAACCTTTTTAAAAACACTTTCAAAAGAGTGGAAACAATGGAAAATATCTGCTTAGACACTGATATTTTAGTAGATTTTCTTCGAAACAAAAAAGAGGCCGTTGCCTTTATAGAGAGCCTTGGACCAGAAAACACGCTTTCAACAACTTACATCAATCTTTTCGAACTCTACTACGGCGCAATGCGTTCTTCATTCCGACAGCACAACCTAGAATCACTCGAAAAACTCCAACATAGACTAACTCTCCTTAATCTTTCCTCTTCCTCAGTCAAAGAAGCTGGGAGAATCTTAGCAGAACTAGAAAAAAGTGGAAATCCCATAGACTTTAGAGACCTCCTTATCGGCACCATCGCACTTGTCCACAATTTTTCACTCAAAACAAACAATACTAAACATTTCAGCAGAATCAAAGGCTTGCAGCTTATTTAATTTCACAATGAAAAAGACAATCCTCCACAAGTGGAGATGCACCGTCTGCAAAGGCGTCGAAGAATCATTTGAAAAACCAGAAAAATGCTCCTACTGCAACGCTCAATCCCATAAAATCAAACGGCTCTCTTACAGCGTCAAAACAAGACACCACGCGGACGAACCAGAAGCTTATGATTAAGAATACTTTGTGCGGTAACACCTTAAAACCTCCAAAGAAAAGCTTATAAGACTGTTACCGCACAACTTTCTTGAAAAAGTTGGTGTACCAAAAATACATAAAACGAGGCGGAAAACTCCACGGGCCTTACTATTACAAAAGCGTTCGTGACGCTGACGGAAAAATCAGACACGTCTATCTTGGAACAAACACCTCTCACCAATCGCCCTTCCAATCCTTAAAAAAATATTCGTTTTCCAACAAAACAACACTCTTCTTTATTCTTCTCACGCTCAGCCTCACTCTCGGGGCCTACCTCCTCTTCCCCTCAGAAGAAGCAAACACCCTCACAGGAGCAGTTGTTCTCTCAGTCTACAAAAACGTCTCAACAGAAACCCTCCTCATTGTTGACGGCGTTCCCCAAAACCTCTCTCTTTACCTTACTATTGATCCAGAAGAAAACTTCACTCTTGAACAACTAAACCTTTCTCTCCAAGAAGGAACACACACGATCCAACTTCTTGATCAAGGAATTGTTCTTTACGAGACAAATATCACTGTTGAACCAGAAACCCTTAAACCTATAGAAGAAATCCTTACTCCACTTAATCCTCCTGACAACCCACAGCCTTCCTCCAACACTTCAGAAGGCTCTCCTGTTCCAGAAGTCCTATCCCCCGCGCCAGACATTTCACAAAATTCCTCTCTCATCGCCATTCCTCAAGAACCTTCTCTTTCAGAACCTAACCTAACATCTCTACCCTCTTTCTTAATCCTCAAAGAAGAACCAACAGCAGCAGTTATCGCAGGACAACCCGTTACCTGGATGAGAAAAATAAAAATCTTAAACAACGCACCAACACTCGCAATCTCCCTTCCACCACCCGCAACAAATATCCTCCTCACCAGAAAAGGAACAAACCAACCTATAAACACTACAACAATCCTCCTTTCCAACCTAGAAACCAATGAAGAAATAGACTTCACCTACGAAACAGCAGGACCGAGCATTACAGAAATCAACCTCACAACTACCAACAAACGCGTCACCATTAGCTCAGACACCAATTTTACTAACATCTTAGCCTCAACAAGCATCAACAATCTTCCCCGCTCAGAAATAGGTCTCTACTGGCTTCAAAACAACACCAAAACCCCTCACACAATTAGCAACTTCGAATATTCATCACTTCTTTTCAGAACCGTAAACCGCATCGAATGGATCGTTCCCCATCTTTCAGAACAAACGTTTCTCATTGAACAAACAGGAGGAGACCTCGAAGCACAAGTAGCAGGCATCTGTGGAAACA
>Ga0209343_10009096_pt1 | contig 11445 bp, 10 predicted proteins | sample RifCSPlowO2_02_FD_184026 | JGI IMG/M metagenome (GOLD analysis project Ga0209343, IMG submission 184026) | Groundwater microbial communities from Rifle, Colorado - Rifle CSP2_plank lowO2_0.2 (SPAdes) (version 2) | ecosystem: Environmental > Aquatic > Deep subsurface > Groundwater | place... | reverse complement strand
TGGGCTTCGACGTGATCCACATGAACCTGCACAAGACCTTCTCCACGCCGCACGGCGGCGGCGGGCCGGGCGCGGGCGCGGTCGGCGTGGCGCAACGCCTGCTGCCGTTCCTGCCGCTGCCGGTAGTCGCAAAAGAGCCCTCTCCCCAACCCTCTCCCACAAGCGGGAGAGGGAGCCATTATCGCTACCTCACCGAAGCTGATTTGCCGCAATCCATCGGCCATCTCTCCGCCTTCACCGGCAACATCGGCATCCTGCTGCGCGCCTACGTGTATGCGCGCATGCTCGGCGCGGAAGGCATGAACCGCGTCGCGGAATTTGCCACGCTGAACGCCAACTACCTGATGGCGGAACTGCACAAGGCCGGTTTCACCGTCGCGTTCCCGCAACGCCGCGCCAGCCACGAATTTATCATCTCGATGAAACCGCTCAAGGACGCCACCGGCATCTCCGCGATGGACGTGGCGAAGCGCCTGCTGGACAAGGGCTTCCACCCGCCCACCACCTACTTCCCGATGCTGGTGCCGGAGTGCCTGCTGATCGAGCCGACCGAGACCGAATCGAAGGAAGTGCTGGATGGCTTCGTCAACGCGCTGAAGGAAATCCGCGACGAGGCCTACGCCACACCGGAGCTGGTGAAGGGTGCGCCGCACACCATGCCGGTGCGCCGTCTCGATGACGTGAAGGCCGCGCGCGAGCTCGACCTGACGTGGAAGCCAACCGCAAAAAACAGCACAGTCTGAAGCATGTTTGGCGTGCAATCCTGGTCGCGCCGACAGGGCTATATGCCGCGTGGCAGCGCGAAGATGCATTTCGCCAGGAAGTGCTGACAAAGTGGCGGCGGATCACATCTCCCTTGAGCAACATCCGCTAACCGCCTTCATTGCACAAGATCATGAGCGCCCCTGTTAACCCCGGAAAACCCGCGCTACCCGAGAACGTACTGTATCGCTCCCGCATTGAGATTTGCCGCATTCTACGGGCGCTGGTAAAGGGCCAAAGCTCGATATTTTCGGAAATCGGGGGTGGCTGGACGTTCGTGTCGCACATTCTTTTTGTCGATTCACGCAAGGGGTATTTTGTCATTTCCTATTGCGCGAATAAATTGCTGAACAGCAAACTGCTCGAATTGCGCTCCTTGAGATTCACTGCAAGCAACCAGGATGCGCACTTCATGTTCGGGGTTTCAAATCCCGTAGAGACTCGATTCAAGGGACAGCCGGCTATTCAGTTTACTTTGCCGAATTCGCTCATTCTGTATCATCGCCGTGAATATCCGCGCCTTCCGGTTCCTGTCGAAGCGTCGCTACGCTGCGTTGCAGATGCGGGTGGTATTGCCCCATTCGAATCGCATATCACCGACATTACCCATGATGGTTTTGGGTGCATACTTTACAATCGCGATATCAAACTTGAACCGGGTGCAGTGCTGAAAGGCTGCCGCATCATCATTCCGAGCGGCAAGGCTGTCGTTGCCGATCTCGAGTTGCGTTACATAATGACAATCCCGCTTCCGGATGGAACACTTGCCAACCGGGCTGGTCTTCGCTTCATTCAAAGGCCGGATGAAATCGCGGAGTTGGTCAATTTCTTCATTCAGAATTTGGACAATAATCCGGACATACTGAAGTTATAATTCGCACTTCCCATACAAATTTCCCGATAACGACATGAAGACTCTCATTTGCGGTTCGATGGCCTACGACACCATCATGGTGTTCCCGGATCAATTCAAGAAACACATCCTGCCAGAGCAGATTCATATCCTGAACGTTGCATTCCTAGTGCCGGAGATGCGCCGCGAATACGGGGGCTGTGCGGGCAATATCGCCTACAACATGCATTTGCTCGGCGGAAAACCGCTGATCATGGCGACAGTGGGCGACGATTTTGCCCCCTATGCGACGCGCATGGAAAAGCTCGGCTTGTCGCAGCAGCATATTCGTCATGTGCCGGGCAGCTTTACCGGGCAGGCGTTCATCACCACCGATCTGGACGACAACCAGATCACCGCGTTCCATCCGGGCGCGATGGGAATGTCCCACCTGAACCATGTCGCGGAAGCAAAGGAAGTCTCGCTCGGTATCGTTTCTCCCGATGGGCGCGACGGCATGATGCAGCATGCGGAAGAGTTTGCCGAAGCGGGCATCCCGTTCGTGTTCGACCCCGGCCAGGGCATACCGATGTTCTCCGGCAACGAGCTGCTCCGGTTTATCGAGCAGGCCGATTACGTGACGGCCAATGATTACGAGGCCAAGTTGCTGCAAGACAAGACCGGCAAAAAACTGGACGAGATCGCAAAGAGGGTGCGCGCGCTGATCGTCACGCTCGGCCCGGATGGTTCGTTGATTTATGCCGATGGCAAGCAGATTGCCATCCCGACGCCCAAGCCGGCCGCGCTGGTTGACCCGACCGGTTGCGGCGACGCGTATCGCGCCGGTTTGCTGTTTGGTATCCAGAAAGGCTGGGATTGGGATACCACCGGGCGCCTCGCATCGCTGATGGGCGCGCTCAAGATCGCCAGCCGGGGAGGGCAGAACCATGCGCCGACCCGCGATGAGTTGAGGGCGCAGTTCCAGCGGCATTTCGGGTTTTCAGTGCCGCTGTAATTATGCGCGGTGCTTTACTCATCGTTATCCTGTTGCTGGCCGGATGCGCCAGCGACCGGATGGGCGGCATCGGCAGCGCCGACGACGATGTTTCCGTCATCAAATCGGGCGTGATAGAAAGTGTTACGCCGATTGAAATGGATGCCAGTTCGAGCGGCAGCGCAACTGCCGGAAGCGTTTTCGGGCAGGTCGGCGGAGCCGGTGCAGGGGGCGGGCGCGGTTCGGCGGTCGGTTCGATACTCGGTACGGTGCTCGGTGGCACAGTTGGCCATCAATCCGGTATCGCTACCAAACCCGGCCTGGAAATCTGGGTCAGGCTGGATAACGAGCATGGCAAGAGCGCCTACGTGATGCAGCCCGGCAAGCCGGATGCATTCAAGGTCGGCGACCGCGTGCGCGTGGTGCGCAAGAAAGGTGAAACGCGCGTCGAGTCTGAAACTCCTGCAACCGATGCACCGCGCAAGCCCTGATGACGGATTGGCATGTCATCTCGGCCGCGATCGGTTCGGCGACGCGGCAACCCTTTAAAATTATCGCTCATGATGCAACCAGCGGCGGCTGCATCAACCAGACCTGGCGCATTCGAGGGCAGGACGGACGACAGTTTTTCGTCAAGCTGAACGATGCGCGCCATCTGTCAATCCCTTCGACTTGGCTCCGGACAGGGTTTGCCGCCGAAGCGGCGGGCCTGAACGAGATCGCCGCAACGCAAACGATTCGAGTGCCGCAGCCTGTCGCATATGGCACATCAGATGCACACAGCTTTCTCGTGCTGGAATACTTGGAGTTGAGCAATCGCGGCAACGCCGCGCTGCTTGGCGAGCAGCTCGCCGCGCTGCATCGGTGCACGAACGAACAATTCGGTTTCTCGCAAGACAACTTCATCGGTACGACGCCGCAGCCGAATGGATGGACAAATAATTGGGTGACATTCTGGCGCGAGCAGCGGCTCGGGCTTCAGTTGCAGCTTGGAAAGAAGAGCGGATACGGAGGCGAGTTGCAAACACTTGGCGAAAAATTGATCGACGCGCTGCCCGTATTTTTCGCCGGCTATACGCCGCAACCCGCGCTTCTGCACGGCGACCTGTGGGGCGGCAACCACGCTTTCCTTATGGATGGCACACCGCTTATCTTCGACCCCGCACCGTACTATGGCGACCGAGAATGTGACCTCGCGATGACGGAGCTATTCGGCGGTTATCCCGCCGGTTTCTACGCCGCCTATCGCGCCGCATATCCGTTGGATGCAGGTTACGCCATGCGCCGCGATCTCTATAACCTGTACCACATCCTTAACCACGCCAACCTGTTCGGCGGAGGCTACGTAAAACAGGCAGAGCAAATGATGCAGAGTTTGCTGGCGGAGGTTTTTTGATGAAAAAACGTCGAATCAACCTAGAAAAAGCGGTTGTCCACGAAAGTCACGAAAAACACGAACAAATTCAAAGGGCTTCATGCTGCTAATTAATACCTAATGGGTGAGTCGGCAAGTCAATGCAACTTATTGTTTTATTTCGTGCCTTTCGTGTTTTTGCGAGTTGGGCAAAAGACGCCCATCCCTGCTTAACCCACTTCGTGGACGAATTGCCGTTTTTAGAATCAATCCTTGAAGATCACCGCTACCCGCAATCCGCGACCCTCGCCCATCGGCTGCATCTGCAAGGTTGCGTCATGCACTTCGGCAATTCGTTTGACAATGGACAACCCGAGGCCGCTGCCGCTGGCCTGCGTTCCCAGCGGGCGATAGAAACGCTCAAGCACCTTGTCGCGCTCTTGTTTCGGGATGCCGGGGCCGTTATCGCTCACCGACAGGCAGATTTTTCCAGGCTCATGGGTAATGTTTACCTGAACCGACGTGCCGGGCGGGGTATGCCGCATCGAATTGTCGAGCAGGTTGCGCAGCAGTACTCGTAGCAGCCCCGGGTTGCCGCGTATATCGCCTTCTTCGTCCGCCAGCAATTCGAATTGCACGCCTTGTTCCCGTGCGGCAGGGACAAGCGCCGCAATCGTTTCGGCGGCGATATCCTTGAGCCGGCAAGGCTCCATTGCGTTACGATCCAGCGTGTCGGCCCGCGCCAGCGCCAGCAGTTGGTCGATCAAATGGGCGGCACGGTCGCAGCCGAGGATCGCATTGTCGAGCGCATGGATGCGCTCCTCATCTTCCGAAGCGGCGCGCGCCACTTGTGCCTGCGCCTTGATCGCGGCGACCGGGGTGCGCAACTCATGCGCGGCGTCCGCGGTAAAGCGGCGTTCCTTTTGCATGGAGGTTTCGATGCGGGCAAACAGCCGGTTGAGGCGCTCGATCAGCGGCACCACTTCGTGTGGGGCGGATGACGCATCCAGCGCGGAAAGATTGTCCGGCTCGCGCTGTTCCACTTCCCGGGCCAGCTTGTCGAGCGGGCGCAAGCCGCGCATCACCGCGATCCACAGCAGCAGCGCCAGCAAAGGCATGGAAAACAAAAGCGGCCGCAGCAGGTCGCCCGCGATGTCGCGCGCCAGTTCTTCGCGCACATCGGAGCGTTCCGCGACATGGATCAGGTATTCGCCGGGCTCATCCCAGGTGCTGAAAACGCGCCACCGCTTTCCGTCGACAATGGTGTCGCTGAAACCGCGCTTCTTGCTCCCCAGCGGTTGCTGCGGGGCGTTGGCGGAATGCAGGCGAAGCTGCTGCCCTTTTTCCCATACCTGGAACGAGACGCGGCGGGCATATTTGTGCAGCATCGGTGTATGTTCCGTTTCGAGTTCGTCAATCTCGTGTGTTGCCTGGATGACGAGCAACGCGGCAGTCTGCGCCAGATGTGCATCCAGCACCTCGTCGAATTCTTTGCGCGCGTCGAGATAGGTGAAGGCGGTTGCGCCGAGCCAGACCAGCGTGATTGCCGTCAATGCCAGCACAAGTAATCTTCGTTTGAGCGATGCAGGTTGTGGCATTTCAAATGCCTTTGTCGCGCGGCATCAGGTAGCCGACGCCGCGTATGGTTTCGATCAGTTCCGGGGAAAGTTTGCGGCGCAGATGATGGATATGCACTTCCACCGCATTGCTCTCAATCTCATCACCCCACGCATAAAGCTGCTCTTCGAGCTGGGCGCGCGACAGCACTTTTCCCGCATTGAGCATCAGCGCGTGTAGCAGTGCGAATTCCTTGGCCGAAAGCTCGACCGGCTTGTCGCGGTACAGCACCCGATGGGCGGCGGGATCGAGCTTGACACCGGCGACCTGCAACAAAGGCTCGGTCTTTCCGCTGGCGCGGCGAATCAGCGCACGCAGGCGCGCCGCCAGTTCGCCCATGTCGAACGGTTTGACCAGATAGTCGTCCGCACCGGCATCCAGCCCCTTGATGCGGTCATCTACCGTGTCCATCGCGGTCAGGATCAGCACGGGTAGGGGGGTATTGCGGCTGCGCAGGTGGCGCAGTACCTCCAGTCCGGAAAGGCGCGGCAAACCCAGATCCAGCACCACCGCCGCGTAAGGCTCGGTGGTGAGCGCCTGCTCCGCCGAGACGCCGTCCTTCATCCAGTCCACGGCGTAGCCGGACTGCTTCAGCCCAGCCTGAATCGCATCGCCCAGCAGGGCATCGTCTTCGACCACCAATACGCGCATTGTCTACCTGTCTGAAAAAACCAATAAGTCCGCAGATTACACAGATTTACGCAGATTGTTTAATACTGGAAACAATTAAGCCACGGGCGAACACGGATTGGCACAGAGGAGCATTGGGTTGCGTCTGTGGTTGACTTGTGTTTTTTCAATCCATTTAATCTGCGGACAAATGCCTTTCGGGTCAATCGTCATCGTGCTGCCCGGCCTGCACCATATCCGCGCTTGGCGTCACCAGCCCGGTGGCCGGATAACCGGCCCAGAACGCCACGACAGCGGTCAGCATTATGACACCCAACCAGGCATATGAGCGACGTACTCCTTGATCTGCTTTGGCAGATTTGAAGCCGGTGACCATCGCGCGCGCAAGATTTTCGCGATGCAGCACGCTGCTTACCACCACGCCTGCGAGGTGGATCAATACCACGGCCAGCATGCCATTGGATACGAACTCGTGGAATTCCTCCACTACATCGCCACCGACATTTTCGAACAGCATCACTCCGGTCACGCCGGATGAAATGCCCAGCCCGAGCAGCAGAAAGATCGACACGCTACCCAGCGGATTGTGCCCGATATAATGCGCGGGTTTGCCTTTGAGCAGCGACAGCGAATAAGCCGCAATTTCGCCGGGCTTAAACAGAAACGAGCGGAACTGCGCATAGCGCGTGCCGAAAAACCCCCACAGCAGCCTGAATCCGATCAGGCCGAGCAGGGTATAGCCGAGCACTACATGGATATCGCGGTAACGCTCCGATTCTGCGGTCAGGAATGCACCGCAGAACGACAACACCAGCAGCCAGTGGAATACGCGCGTCGGCACATCCCAAACCAGAATACGTTGATTCACGATGATCTCCTTTTACTTGGGAATTCTTATGTCGCGTTCGCTGTAGTCGCCGCGCTCCGCCTTGGGGTGGCACGCCGCACAATTGGCGGGGCTCTTCACCTGCGGGTTTTTCCAGACCGCAGGATTGATTTCGTGGGCGTCGTGCTTGCGCTTGAACCATATGGCTTCGCTGATCCGTAGCGGTGCTGTCGGAGCGCTCCAGCGGTTGGAGGCGTTGTTCACAAGGAATGCGGTGATCTCCTTATTGTCCTTGGCGTCCAGCGATGCGTCCGAGCCGAAGTGCTTGTCCAACCCGACCATGACCTTGCGCCAGGATTCGGCGGGCAACAACCCCGGCGAATAGGCAATATGGCAACTGGAGCATTCCTGCTGGAATTTGGCGTTGGTTTGTGCGGGCTCGAGTGGCTTGCCGCGGTTTTCACCGCCGTATTTGCCGCTGTATTTTTCACCATACCTTCCGCCGTATTTTTCATCTCGCCCGTCGTCATCGGCCTGTGCGGAAGGTATCGCTATCCCCGATGCCAGCAAAACAACGGCAAGCGCGTGGGTAAAATTTTGGTGATGCTTCGACATGGTGATCCCCTTATTTTTTGACGGTAAGCAGGTAGGACAGTACATCGCCTTTTTCCTGGGGTGTGCAGACACGATTCAGCACATCGTTGCAGTTGCGTTTGAGCCATTTATCAACCTTTTTCGGGTTGGAAAATCGTTCCGCATTGGCGGACGGTGCGAGAGGATCGATGATTTTTCCGGTCTTGGCATGTTTGCCCGGTACGGCGGGATTGTCGGTATGGCAGGAAGAGCAGCTCCATTCGCTGCCGTGCTTTGCCTTGAAAAAACTTTCTCCGCGTGCAGCCGAGAACGCCTGAGAACCGGGCGTGGCCTCCGCTTCCTTTTGGATGGAAGCCAGTATTTCATTGGGCGTTTCCGCCAAAGCCGGCTGCGCCGCCAATCCGGCAACCACCATCAATACCAAACCCGATTTATGAAATACATGAAACATTTTAATCTCCTGAAGTGAATTGCGAGGAGTGCAGGATAAAAGGCCAAGCTTAAGGAATGCTTAACAGCCTATTTCATTTGTGTTGGAGCGAGGATGGGTACAAGGCGCAACGCGTAGCCAATGGCTATTCCATTGGCAAGTGGCGTGAGATATGAAGTTTATTAAACATGCCCTAAGTCGTGCCAGTGCCAACAGCCGGCCAGCCGCTTCGAGATAGGTGAGATAAGCACGCAGATCAAATTCCAACTGGTGATAACCGGGTCCCATATGCAGGCACAGTTGATAGAATGCCTTGTTTGATTAGCTGCTGACTTGCGCTGCCAGAGCTACAGGGTAGTCTACAAGGTAATTCGGCTGCGTTTTCAGACGCATGGTGGTAGGTGAGGGCAGGGCAAAAAGCGGGATTTTACTGTTTGCCATCCGTAGCATCAGTAATTGGCGCTGAATGGGGTGTATTTGAAAGTGTTGGTTAATTGCTAATCTGTGTCGGGTTAGCGCGTAGCGTGCGCTGTGCGCACGACAACACAACCCAAAACCGTGCGCACAGCGCACGCTACCGATAGAATTACCAACACTTTCAAATGCACCCCGCCGAATGAGCTGTTAGCTGCGCGTTGTCATTCCATCGAGCTCGACATCTGCTATCGGAAAATGCGAACATCCGCTAATGACACAGTCATTCGCAGTGCGCAGTAACAATAAATGATCGTTACACCCTGAATACTTCCACCGCACCCCTCACCTGCGCGGCCTTGTTTTCCAAGGCATTCGCGAGCTCCAGCAAACCTTGCGCCGCACCGGCATTTTCTTCGGACATGGCCGCGACACGCTCGGTGCTCTTCGCCAAATCATTGGCGGCTACGTTCTGTTCGGCCAGCGAGACGGAAATATCGTCTATCATTTTCGCCACTTCGCCGAAGCTTTTCTGGATGCCGCCAATCGAGCTTTGCGCGGTCTCGGCATCCGCCACACCTTCGCGGGTGGTTTTTACTACCCTGTCCATCCCGCTTAAAGCGTGATTGGCCACCTCGCCGATCTTGGCGGACATCTGGTTGATCTCGCTGGTGGCATTGGCGGTGCGCTCGGCGAGCTTGCGCACTTCATCCGCCACTACCGCAAAGCCCCGCCCCTGCTCACCCGCGCGCGCGGCTTCAATCGCGGCGTTCAACGCCAGCAGGTTGGTCTGGTCGGCAATTTCCTTGATTGTGTTCACCACATCGCTGATGCGCGAGGCATCTTCGCCTAGCCGCGATACTTCTGCGGAGGCATTTTCGATTTCCTGCGCGGTCGCCAGCAGACCGGTTACGGTCTTGTTCACCACCTGCGCGCCTTGCTCGGCGTTGCTGCGCGAATCGTTGGCGATTCGCTTGGCACTGCCGCCCTGGTCGCTGATGTGCGTGGTGGATACGCTCAACTCTTCGATGGCCGCCGCCATGCTGCTCACCGCATCCGATTCGGTATTGACGTTCACGGCAATCTGCTTGGCTGAAGCGGCCAAGTTGCGCGCCATGTCGCCCACCTGGTTGGCCTGCTCTTTCACCGTCTCAATCATGCCGCGCAACTGCTGCTGCATGGCGTAGGTATTCGCCAAGAGACTGCCATTGACGGGCAACCGGTCCGGTTGCAGCGAAAAATTGCCCGACGCCATGACATTCACCACCTGCGCGACATCTTTCGGATCACCGCCCAATTGGCGCAGCACCGAGCGGATGATGGCGAAACCCATCACGCTGCCCAGTGCCACGCCAGCCAGAAGCAGCGCGATAGAAACCATGCGCATGGTTTTGAAGGTAGCCTCCGATTCCTCGTGCAATTTTCCGGCATCTCTCGCTTCCATCTCGACCAATGCATTCAGCGATTCGTCCAGCGAAGCTTCCAAAGGAACGATATGCTCGACGATTATCCGCTTGACCTCCGCCGCATTATTGGCGCGCATCGCGGCCACGGCCGGTTTGATGCCCTCTTCGACAAAACGGGTACGCACTTCGGTAAATCTTGCCGCCAATACCCTGTCTTCCTCATCGGTCAACGAAGCCAGGAATACCGCCCACGCCTTGTCGATTTCGGCCTTGTTATCCGATATTTTCTGGATATGTTTCGCCATATCTTCGGGTCGCACAACCGCATTGGCGATGGCGAGCCGGTTGCTCAGGTTGGTTCTGGTGATGCTGTTCAATTGCACGATGGGATTCACCTTGCTCTCGAACACCACTTCCAGCGCGTCATTCGCCTTGCCTGAAACAAACAACCCTATTCCACCGATCACTACTGACAATGCAATCAATGCTGCGACCAAAAACGCTAATCGGGTACTAAGTTTTATATTGTTCAACATCGTTCACATCCCTCATTATTGTGTTTACATGGGCTCAACCCAAGCGATAAATATAAGGGAACCTCTAAAAATCCACATTTCATCCCAACTGCTGCGTTGCGGAAAAAATTTCTTGCTTACATATCATACATATGCGGCGCTACGAAATTTTTTCCACGCCTTGCATTTGGGCGAAATCTGAATTTTTAGAGGCTCCCATAAATAACAAACACCGATTTTCGAACTACCACTTCAGCCAAGATATTGATCAGCGCAGCATTCTGCCCTGCTCTTAAGTAGTTGAACATCGCTAGAGTTAGCGAGAGCGTTGATTTCAGAAAATTGAACCTAAAAACGGCAATTCATCCACGAAAAACACGAAAGGCACGAAATAAAACAAGAAGTTGCATTGGCTCAGTAGCTCACCTGTTGGGTATCGATTAGTAGCAATGGGGTCTTTTGAACTTGAGGGCACTTCTAAAAATTCATATTTCATCCCAACTGTTGCGTTGCGGGAAAAATTTCTTACTTAGATATCAAATATATGCGGTGCGGCAAAATTTCCTCCGCGCCTTGCATTTGGGCGAACTCTGAATTCTTAGAGATACCCTTGAGTCCAAAAGCAAAAAAAGCGCCGCGAATCAGGCGGCGCTCTTTAATGTTTTTACTGTTTCAGGATTATTTGAACGGGTGGCGCAGCACGATGGTTTCGTCGCGGTCAGGCCCGGTTGAAACCATATCCACCGGCACACCGCATACTTCCGCGATGCGCTCCAGGTAATTTCGCGCGGCTTTCGGCAGATTTTCATAACGCTGCACGCCGACGGTGCTTTCGTTCCAGCCCGGCATTTCTTCGTATATTGGCTGGCAGTTCGCCAGAACATCCGCGCCGACCGGCAGAATATCGCTCTTCACGCCATTGATGTCATAGGCGACGCCGAGGCGCACGGTTTCCATCCCGTCCATCACGTCCAGCTTGGTGACGCACAGCCCGGACACGCCGTTGATCTGGATCGAGCGTTTGAGCGCGGCGGCATCGAACCAGCCGCAACGGCGGGCACGCCCGGTGGT
>Ga0209343_10009094_pt1 | contig 11446 bp, 13 predicted proteins | sample RifCSPlowO2_02_FD_184026 | JGI IMG/M metagenome (GOLD analysis project Ga0209343, IMG submission 184026) | Groundwater microbial communities from Rifle, Colorado - Rifle CSP2_plank lowO2_0.2 (SPAdes) (version 2) | ecosystem: Environmental > Aquatic > Deep subsurface > Groundwater | place... | reverse complement strand
CAGTTTCTTACCAACCGAACCCTTCGGGATGACAAATTTCCCGTCGAGGTTTTCGAAGGTAATCTCCGCCGTTGTGGTCGGAGCAATCGCGGCGATCTGCGTCGTGCCGTCGAAGAGGTAGACCATCGAGAACTCATCGTTGAGCTGACCGCCGTTTACCTGCGTGCGATCCAGATGAATTCCAGTGATGTCGATGTTTTCGTTGAGGGCCGTTACGCGTAGTTCGCCAACGGTGACCTTGGACGCGCCACCCACGAGCAATGCACCGGAGCTCGGGCTGGAAGCGTCGGTCGCCACGGTCAGCGTCCCGGACGAGGCGATGGTCATCGTTTGACCTTCGCTTACCGAAACCGTTTCGGTAACCGTGTTGCCTGTCGTCGCGCCAGTCGCGGTCACCAGGTCCGAGTTGCTCAAACCAAAGGTGTGGTCGTCGTCGGCAGCGCCGGAGACGATGTCACCTTTGAGGGTCAGGGTCTTGCTGGTCCCTTTGGTAATGACAACTGCGTTGGTGAACGAGAAGGTCGAAGTAGCCGCCGTCCCCGCAACGTTTGCCGGCTGGATGATCGGCAGAAGGCCGGTCGCGCCGTCAAAGAGCTGCAGGTTCGCGATTTGCGACTGTTCGTTGTTGCCGTCCGTTCTTTGCGGTACGAGCAACTGGGTGAGGCGAATGTCCTCGCCGGAACCACCCGCGTCAAACACGAAGTTCGCAAACGTGAAGCCGGTAGTACCGACAATCACGGATTGCGCCGCTGGGGTTACTGACGTGGAGACATTCAATCCGCCAGTTTTGACCGTGACTGTGTCGAGGGACAAGTCAGAGGTCGGACCGGCAGTGATTGTTTGGTTCGTGACTTCGCCTTTGGCCGTGACCAAACCATCCGGATCCGACAACCGCAACACGATGGTGTCGTTGGCGGCGAAGTCGGAGTTGAGCGTGCCGTAGATAGTGTAGCTGTGCGTACCGACCGGGAAAATAATCGTATCGGTCGAGGTCGCACTGCCCATTGAGATGAAGCCCGAGGATTCGGACGGATCAAACGGACCCGCCACCGAGACCCCGTTCTCGTCTTTGACGATGAGGTCGCTGATATCAGGATTGATATCAGTATGTGTGGTTGTTACTCCAATAATCAGTTGGGTAACCCGAATCGCTTCGCCCTGGACTGTGCTCTTGAAAGCACCCAAGGCCTGGCCCGAAGCTCCTTCAGAGATGTTGAGCGAGCTCATCACACCCTTGGAGAAAGTGATCGAACCATTGCCGATGTTGGTCGCGTTCGGATCATAGAACGGTGAAGTGGTGTCCGCCGCAGCAGCAGAGTCCTGGTAAGTCGGCAGTACGAAGAAGCCAAAAGTTTGGCCCTTCACCACAACGTCCGCTTTGGATTCGATCTGCAGGTCAATGGTGCGTCCGGAACCGTCGGCGATGTCGAGGCGGACATCAAAGTTCTTGGTCTGCCCCTTGTCGAGGACGATCGGGGAGGAGAGGCTAAAGATAACCTCTTTGTTCACCATTTTTGCAGTGGTTGTCTGCACCGTGCCGTCCATCATCAAATCCATGTTCACGATGTCGTTGTCGCCAGCGCTGCCGTTTTGCGTCAGCTTGATGCTGTGGACTTCGACTTTCTCGGTGCTGTCATTGATGATCTGGAAAGCAGCCACGATGTAGTCCTGCGTCCCCACGTTTTGCGTGGTGGCCGAAGGAGACGCGCTTGCCTTGACGGTTACCGCGGCGATCACGACCGAACCGTTCATGGTCATTAGGTTGCCGTTGACCGGCAGGGAACCTGAACGCGTGGCAGAACCAACGAGTGCCATATCAACCAAAGCCAAGGAGGCCTGGTCGGCAGAGTTCAAGGCCGCAGCCATGTTGGCCGCGATCATGACGCTCTTGGTCGTGCCGTTTAGAACGCTGATATTGTCGCCGAATGTCGCGCGGTGAGTCGAACTGAGCGACCGCTCGTTGCCGATTTGGTTCGCTTGCCCGACCGCAGTGCCGCCAGAAACGTCAAGGAGAATGATATCCGTGAAGTTTGAGTCGGTCGAAACACCCATCCGCTCCACAGTCAGCGAGTCAACCGTGACATCGCCGCCCGTGGCGGTGAGGTTCACTTTCGTGAAACCAACGCGCGCCGCGTTCTCCACAACCGTTCCCGCAGCCGGCGTGTCGCCAGCGAGGGATACGGTCAAGTTACCGGTCGAGGAGACCGGCGGAGGAGGAGGCGTTGTGCCATCGCAAAGATTGGCACCGGCAGTGAGGCCCGAAGTACCGCCTACCAGGACATTGGCAAAACTAAAGCCAAAATCGGTGAAACAGGAGGCCGTCGGGAAGCCGCGTTTCGTGGACGAAGTAACGGCAAAGATTGTGCCGCCATCGTTGATCAGAAGACCCGCGCGGAAGCCCGCGTTGCCTTCGTTGGCAAGCGAGAGGTCGGCAGAATTAGCGCCGACTACTTCGCCCCACTGACCGCCATGAGAGTAAAAGACCTCGGGGCTGGGGACGCCTTGGCGGCCCGTTGCCGAGATCCTCCAGATCGTGCCGCCCGAGTTCACGAAAGTGCCCTCGAGGTGAGCAGCGCTGGAATTGTCGAGATTCGCACCGGCTGGAACAGAAGAAAGAGAACCGGCGCTCATGACATTGGCAAAGCTAAAGCCAAGACCAGTGAAGACCGCGGCTGATGTAAAGCCGTGCTTTGTTCCGCCAGAGACTTGATACACTGTGCCGCCATCGTTAAACAGGACACCGCTGCCCCACGGCATCAAGCCGAGGTCAGCAAGCCCCGTGTCAACGGAGTTGGCAGGAACTACGTCAGCGAAATCAAACCGGTTTGAGTAGAATTTCGCCAAAGAATCGACGCCGTGACGACCGTCAGCAGTACCGTCGCTGTTCGTGTCGACTACGTGCCAGACCGTTCCGCCAGAAAGCACTAGGGTACCATCTGGGTGAGCATCAACAGCGGCGACAGGCAACGCCAAAAGACCGGCGCCAGCCCAGACCGCAGTCGAAACTGCTAAACCCGCAGCAAAGACCTTTTTTGCAAAAGATCTATTAGGTTTTTGCATTTTTTGCTCCTTTGCAAGAGATTGGGTTTTAATTGTTCAATTGATACAATCAAAAACCAAAAAATCTCGTGCAAATTTACTTAATTAAGTTTCTATTCTCGCCCTCTTGAACGAATTGAGGCGACTTTTTTGTTTCTCATATCCGGACCATCGACCGTGGCCTAGTCCTTAATTAATTGGGCTAAGCCAATCCGAAGCGGAAACAAAGAAAGGCCTTTTCAAAAAGGCTCCAAAATGCAAGGTTGGTTATTCGTTTCGATGCAGTATCATTCAGCGGATATTCAGACGGAAAACGCAGAAAGTTGTTACTGAAATTATGCAACAAGTTCCCAGAAAAGGCAAGTTCTTTGAAATATATTGAAATTGTATGAATAATCCCCTGCCCGATCAACGGGTGTTGTGGATAATTCCGAAAGTTTCGATAGCGGGTAGGGAGAATCGAACTCCCAGCATCAGCTTGCCTGCCCGCCATCGCCTCAGCGGGATACCAGAATCGAACTGGCGTCTCCACCTTGGAAGGGTGGCGTACTACCATTATACGAATCCCGCTCAGGCCAAGGCAGGCGGGGAAAGCTGAGGTATTGCCATTATACGATACCCGCACGTACAAACTTCTAATTGACCTAATTTCTACCCCCACTCTTTCTCCCCCTGTTCGCTTCGCGAATAGGGGGAGATGAAGAGGGGGTCCAGAAATGCTTTCGAAAGTCTACCCAATAATTTCCGTCTTTCAATTCTACCCACACACCCTCTGCTTGTAAACGCCGTGCCTGCTCCGCTTTTGGGATGGCCAAGTTCTCGATGGAAATCATCCCGTGGGCGTTGACTACCCGATACCACGGCAGCGTGGAGCTCCGCGGCAACGCCCGCAACAGCGAACCCACGACCCGGGCCGCGCGTGGGGTTGACGCGGCTGCCGCCAGGGCGCCGTAACTAGTCACCTGGCCTCGAGGAATCTGAGATATCAACTGGTAAATTCTTTCTTCAAAAGTCATCAATCAGCTTTCGAGAAACCAGCCGCTCAATGCCCCGGTCGCAAAGACTTCGACCACTGCCGCGGCAATCAGCAGGACCGCGAGCAAGGGCAGGAGCAAAAGATTTTCTTTCAAACTTTCCCGGAAATTTCCCCAGCGGTTTTTTCCCTCCTGGGGACGGCGCCAAAACATTCCGAATTTGAAACCAAACGCCGAGGCCAAGAGGAGCGCTGGAATTTCCAAAATCCCATGTGGGACTACCGTGATGATAAATATCGTCAGTCCGCCTCCCCCGCTCAAACCTACCGCGCTGCCCAACAAAAAACCCAGGATGAAAAAATTCGTGGCGACGCTGACGAAAGGCAGGATGCCCAGCACTACTCCCCCCAGAAGCACTGCCCCGGCCGCCCCGATGTTGTTCTGGGCGATATCCCAAACCGTTTCAAAATCACTTTGCAGTCCTTCTTCCCCCAAAACCTCGCCAAAAAATTCTTCCAGCCACGAAACTAGCGTATCAAGGAAAGACGGGTTCACCACTGCAAGGACGAGCCCCGCCAGAAACCAACCCAGAGCGAGCAGAACGGCAGTCCTCAGCCACGAAAGATTTCTTCCGAGCAATTCAGAATAGTATTTCCACCAGCTCATTAAATTAAACCCCCTCCTTCGCGCAAAGATTGAATGAGAGGGTATAACTCGTAAAATAAATTATTGCTCGGCTTATCCCCCGCCAAAGGTTGGTGGATATGGAAGTTTTGAATCGATGTTAAAATCCTGCAGCTGGGTAAGCTGTGGGTTCACCACATATAGAAGAACGAAACCGACAAACAGCACGATGAGCCCGATGAGTGCCGAGGAAAAAGCGTCTTTGGCGTTTTCCACCTGCTGCGCGTTGCCGGAGGCGGTCATGTACCGGTATCCCGCCAGAACAATCATCAAAAGTGCGAGAAGGCCACCGAGGCCCAGCGAGAGAATGTAAATGTCATTGATGCAAGTGGCGAGGCCGGCGCCGCCGGGTTTGCAGGAAGCCAAAAAACCGGTATCCCCCAATCCCTGCGCGCCGGCGGTCAGAGGAGTAGAAAAAGAAAACAGGATAGATAAAAATAATAGCCGGGCAACGCCGAATTTGGGATGGTTAAGCGATTTTCTATTTGTCATTTATCTTTGTATCGGAACGACTATTTACTCATATATTATATCACAAAATCCGTTATCTTACCAGCCCAAATGGCGATTGGCGACTTATGACATACGATTGGAAAAAATGCTTAGGGGGCCGAAATGGATTTTCTTTTCGGGGTGCTGGGAATTGAACCCAGTCTACGTGCTCCCAAAGCACGCGTACTACCAGTATACGACACCCCGCTGACATAAAACCCCCAAGACGACCTGGGGGCTTTTGTTCACAAATAAATCCTTGTTCGGTGAATTAACTGCGGACCGCTTCCTTCAGTCCTTTCCCGGCTTTGAACTTTGGCACCTTGGTCGCCGCGATCTGGATTTTTTCCGTTGGGTTCTGCGGGTTCACGCCGGTGCGCGCGGCGCGGGCGGAAACAGAAAAGCTCCCAAAACCAGTGAGAGTCACTTCGCTGCCTGCCTTGAGCTGTTCGGTAACAACGTCAACAAAAGCGTTCAGCATTTTTTCGGCGTCTGCTTTGCCCATTCCCGTCTTGGTCGCCACCGCGTCAGCGAGTTCAACTTTATTCATTTTACTTTCCTTTCTTTTTTAAAACTTATTTTATTCAAGACTATTATAGCAATCTTATCCGAATCAAGCAACCTTATCCGGACCAGCACCGGCTGTCTCTTTCGGCGACAGTGTAACTTTGGATACTTCGCCGCGTTCCTCCATCTGCCGGTAAAGCGTGCCTAAAACGCCGTTGACGAACTTGCCCGAAGATTCCCCCCCGAAAGTTTTGCCGAGTTCGACCGCCTCGTTGATGGCGACTTTGGGCGGCACGGCCTTGGCATACTGCAACTCGTAAATCCCAATGCGCAGGATGTTGCGGTCAATCACCGTAGTCTGGTCAATCGGCCACTCCGGCGCGGTTTTTTCAATCACGGCGTCAATTTCCGTCTGATGATCGTGTACGCCGTTGACTAGGTCAAAAATAAACTCCGTGTCGGACAGACCCGGAGCAAAATTTGCGACGTTTCGTTTCGTCACTGTATCGAGATCGGCCTTGCTGCCATTGAAATCCCACTCATAGAGGGACTGCATTGCCACGGTTCGGGAAAGATGACGGTTGGCCATAGAAAATTAAAAATCAAAGATCAAAATGTAAAATTACTATACCACCTTAAAGACATCTACTTCTAAAACATCCTGCAAGGCAGGATTCCAAAATTTTTATTTTTGATATTTGCATTTTGATTTATTTAGTCGGTTTTGCGGTATCGGAAACGACGTTGACAACCTGCCGGCCTCGGTAATACCCGCAGTTTTCGCAAATCGCGTGAGGCATCGCTGGGGACCCGCAGTTTTTGCATTTTGCCAAATTCAAAGCGGTCAGATGCAGGTGAGAACGCCGTCTGTGGGTTGCGCCTTTGGTTTTACGAGCTCGCGGTACAGCCATGAAAAAAATAATTTGTATAAACTCCCCCGCCCGAGGCGGGTCCGCCATTGGCGGAAAAGCTAATTATAACTTATGTTTTTCAGCTTGCCAAGAGCCACTTTAGCTGCCAAGGAAAACTCGTACAGGAGAATCCTACCGACAAGTCGACAGGAAACGAGTGATCTCTGGCAGCTAAAGTGGGAGGAGCCGACAGACTAGGACTGTCTAAAATGGCTCCTCAAAAGTGTCACGTGTGAAAAGGGTCGGAGGACTTACGATTTCGCCCCTGGGGCGGTTCGGTCAGATCGATGTCAACGACCCCTTCGTCGGCCGGCTCTTCGTCCCTCCGGACAAAAATCCGATAGTCCGCGTATGCTATGAAGAACAGAGCAACGCCGACGACGGACCCAAGGAACTTCGCGAAGCCCCAGTCCCCGTCAATGAACCGGGGGTAGATCGTGGCGGGCGGAAAGACTGCTATGGTCAGCGCAGTTAGGAAAAATCTGCGCTTCCACAGCCACCGAAGCACGGCAAGGTAAACAGCAACGCCGACCGCGAAACTTGCGAGATCCAGGTAACGGTGCGACGGCCCCAAATCAACGAACAGGCCGCAGACGATACTCCCGATAGTAACCCCGACAATGAGTATAAACTCTTCACTCCGAAAAAACTTCTTCACCATTGTATCTCCCCTCCTTCGAAATTCGTAGGAATCCACATTCATTTTAGATTCCCACCCTTCTGGGTGCAATCCCTCCGCGTAGTTTTGGGCGCTAAAATTATTTGTAATAATTGACCCTCTTCCGCGAAGTCCGATTGGTCTCCTGTTATAAAGACGTACGGATAAGGGATAAGATTAGCACCCAGAAGGGTGGGAGGAAGAGCGACTAGTTAGGTCGCTCTTCCAATGCCGCGATGTGTCTTGCGATCGCGGCCTGTAGCGATTCTAGGGTGACAAAACCCGTGACCGGGTTCTTGGCATCCTCCAAAATCACGTCTTGGACCTCCTTCGGAAACTTCCCGAGGAAGCCCGTAAGTCCTATTAGGGTACGAGCAATGGTGCTGTCCCCGGGTTTTTCCACGATTAACCTCCTATGGAATTATTTCCGAACTTTAAGTCCACGAACGAAGGGCTCGTGAGCTTAAAGGTAGGGAGGAGAGTCAGTATAGCATTGGCGTCTGACTCTCCTCGTTTTGGTAGGTGATGTAGGTAGGCGAACAGCGGAGGTTAAAGAACCATTCTCGGGGCCCAGTTCCTGACGGAACCCTTTCTCCCGTAGAAACTCATCGGGAGATTGACGCTCGGCGCCACAATCACACGTGGCTGAGCGTATACGACGTGATCCGTTTCCTCCGTTATTCCGGCAATCTGTGCCGGAACTCCAACCTGAGCTCTCTCAGCCTCAGCCCGCTCAAAGCGCAGGCCCGCCTCTTCGCGCGGAGCCAGACTGATCCGTATGCCCCGGCTGCGGACCTCTCTTGGATTAGTATTTTCCTTTCTTACCCACCTGTTCCTATGTTGTAGCATTTTCGTGCCCCCCTTTGAAATTTTACTGCGACTTCCCCCTTCCGAAAACAATGCTGGGTACTAAGCGCGAGGAACAGAATTTGAGCGTCTATAGGTTTGAAGGCCTATAAAAATTTATAAGTGCCTCTCCTGTATAGGCGCCCAAGCTCTGTCTCCGCGCTAATGCCCAGTAATGTTTCCGGAAGGTCGGCAAAAATAAAGACCCCGCAGGAGATGGAAAAGTGCAAAACAAATTTGCAAATCCTGGGGGTCTTTATTTGGAAAGTGAAACGTCTCCTGTAGGCGTTTACTTTGCCGATAGAGCCAAATTTTTAAAGAAACGCATTACAATCGTTAACTTGAGATGATAGCAAAAAACCGTCCTTTTGTCAAGAATCGAGGGTGGCGATACGCCATTTTTTGGCTTATTTAAGCGGTTTTTGAAAGTCCAAGTGTGCCTCTAACCTCACCTCTTTCCTCTCCGCATTAGCCTCTACCATATTTCCCTCCCCAGGCGTGGGGAGGGTGCCCGCCTGCCTACCGGCAGGCAGGGAGGGCGGGAGAGGTCGAACCATCGCTATTTTCAGCCTCTCTCCCACTCTCCCCTCTCGACCATGAGCTCGTCGTTCGAGACCCTGAGAGGTCCTCAGACCCTGAACGGGAGGCCGAATGGCCGGCACTTGTCGTGCCTTCGGTAGATCTGTGTCCCTCCGGGACATCTCCCGTAAGGGATGACCGTAGGCATGAGGGAGAGAACTAAAGGGAGAGAAAAAATCACATAACAAAAAAACTCCCTAGACGCGAGAGCATAAAACTCAAGCGCGAGGAGGGAGGGGTGAGGCAGAGAGATCTGATGGAAAATCTCTCTGCCTCGGGGGCGTCCGGGGTGGTCAGGGGAAAATCAGGTTACGCTGGCAAATTCTTCTGCCGAGGGCCTGTCCTGGTGAGGAGCGGGCGAAGAGTACTTCACCAAAGCTTGCAGCATTATTCGCTCTTCCGTCTCAGGATCGGTGGAGCTTTCAATTTGTTGCTTGAGTGCCTCCCGCACTTGCGTGGGGAGACGCAGAAGCAATGACTCAAACTTTCGCCGAGTCGGACCGACTGGCACGGCCATCCGAATCATCATCTGAGCACCTCCTGCTCAAAGGGATATGTTGCCTAACGGCTACGGTGGTAAAAAGCTCTCATCCCGAAATGCCACCGGGCACTGGACAACTGCGCGGCCCTCATCGGACCAGCGCCGAGGTCTGGTTGAAGTTTTGGAGTTTCGGGGGAATCGCTGCTGACGTAAACAAAGCTTCTCTTTGATGCTACCGAAAGAGGGGGCCCAGGAGCGCCATCAACCTCTTCGGCTGAAGACAGCGAAGAAAGCACGCAACGGTCTTCTTTCAAAGACTGGTCAAACCGCCAACCCCTGACAGTCATACATCCTCCTCTGCTGATTGGAATAAAGTCCCTTTGGTACTACTGCGAACCAACTGCCCTTAAACTGAAGGATTCCTTAAAAATGACTGCGATAATCAAAAACAAAACACCACCCAAAGAACTAGATGGTGTAGCAAATTCTGGCGCTATCGTCAAGGACGGTGGCGTAGAAATGCCGCGGCGCTTGGCCCAAAGGAGAGCTGACATTTCTAAAAGGCGCTTGAGAATTTGGTTTTTATCTTATTTTAATTTTTGCGAGCTTTTTGATTTCTTTGGCACGATCTATGCGTTCCCAAGGCAAGTTTAACTCTATCCTGCCAAAATGTCCATAGGTAGCCACCTGTTGATAAATCGGCCGGCGTAAATTAAGGTTTTTGATGATCATTCCCGGCCGCAAATCAAAGACTTGGTTGATGATTTCCACAATCGCGTCCTCGGCGATTTTGCCGGTGCCGAAAGTGTCCACGCGCACTGAGAGCGGCTCGGGCACGCCGATGGCGTAGGCAATCTGCACCTCGGCTTTCTTCGCCACCCCCGCGGCCACCAGGTTTTTCGCCACGTATCTGGCCATGTAGCTTCCGGAGCGGTCCACTTTGGACGGGTCTTTGCCGGAGAAACAGCCGCCGCCGTGCCGACTCCAGCCGCCGTAGGTATCCACGATGATTTTGCGGCCGGTGAGCCCGGTGTCTGCCTGCGGGCCGCCTTTGACAAACCGGCCCGTGGAATTTATCAAAATCCTGGTTTTTTTATCCAAGAAGTTTTTCGGAATCACGGCGCGGATCACGTGACGTTCAATTTCGTTTTTGAGTTTCGCTTCATCAACACTCTCATCGTGCTGGGCGGCGATGAGCACGGTATGCACGCGCTTCGGTTTGTCATTTTGATACTCTACTGTCACTTGCGACTTCCCGTCCGGCCGCAATCCTTTCACGGTCCCGTTTTTGCGGACCTGCGCCAGACGCTTCACAAGTTTATGAGCGAGCACGATCGGCAAAGGCATGAGCTCTTTCGTCTCACTCGTCGCGTAGCCGAACATCAGCCCCTGGTCTCCCGCGCCTAGCTTCGAGAGATCCTCTTTCACAATCTCCCCGCCCTTGCCTTTGGTGTAAGCGTCCACCCCGCGGGCGATATCGCCGGACTGTTCCTGGATGGCCACCATCACCCCCGAAGTATCCCATTGAAATCCGTACTCGGCGTTTGTATAGCCGACATCGCGGATCACGCCTCGAACAACCTTTGGAATATCAACATAAGTCCTGGTCGTCAGCTCGCCCGCGACAACACAAACGCCATTAGTAACCAGCGCTTCCACCGCAACGCGGCCCCGCGGATCGTCTTTTAGCACGGCATCGAGAATGGCGTCCGAGATCTGGTCGCAGAGCTTATCCGGATGCCCCTCGGTCACCGATTCAGAAGTAAATAACTTTTTCATAAATTCTACGAAATTACGAAAAGATACGAAAATACGAAAGCATTATATCCGACTTTCGTACTTTCGTAAAAAAATTCGTACTTTCGTTATCCTAATAGCCCATCCCGCCCATTCCGCCCGCTGGACCAGATTCCTTTTTCTCTTCGGGCCACTCTACGATCACGGCCTCGGTAGTTAGCAGGGTTCCCGCGACCGAAGCCGCGTTTTCCAGAGCGAGCCGCGCCACTTTGAGCGGATCAATAATGCCCGCGTGAAACATATCTGTCATTTCCATTTTGCGCGAAAACGTTTTGGAAAAATCGTATCCGCGGCTGCCGCTATCCTGCATCACTTCCTCGACCAAGCGTTCCGGATTGTCGATGCCCGCGTTCTGCGCCATCACGGTCATCGGGGCCACCAAGGCCTTGCGCACGATTTCATAACCGGCCTTGTCCTCGCCGTCGAGACTGCGCAGTTTTTCGTCCAAAACTCGCACGGCCTTCACCAGCGCCGCGCC
>Ga0209343_10009093_pt1 | contig 11447 bp, 9 predicted proteins | sample RifCSPlowO2_02_FD_184026 | JGI IMG/M metagenome (GOLD analysis project Ga0209343, IMG submission 184026) | Groundwater microbial communities from Rifle, Colorado - Rifle CSP2_plank lowO2_0.2 (SPAdes) (version 2) | ecosystem: Environmental > Aquatic > Deep subsurface > Groundwater | place: Rifle... | reverse complement strand
CTACGGCTTTATCCGCTTCGGCTCGCGCGTGGATGTGTACCTGCCGCTGGATGCCGCCGTGAAAGTCAGCATCGGCGACAAGGTGTCGGCGACCACTACCATCTTGGCAATACTTCCTCAAAACGGTTAATCTGACGGACATCAAGTAGCCACCACTGAAAATGAAACTTACCCTGTCCGTTCCCTCTCCTCAATCCTCTCCCGCAAGCGGGAGAGGAGGCGAACGATTCGCTACGCGAGCTTCAGATTAAGCGCATGGACGAATTCGATACCCGCAAACCGATGAACCTGCGCAGGCGCGGCATTTACCTGTTGCCCAACCTTTTTACGACCGGTGCGCTGTTCGCTGGCTTCTACGCCATCGTGCAGGCGATGAATCTCCGCTTCGAATTTGCGGCTGTGGCGATTTTCATTGCGATGGTGCTGGACGGGCTGGATGGCCGCGTGGCGCGGCTGACGCATACGCAAAGCGAATTTGGCGCCGAATACGACAGCCTGTCCGACATGGTTTCGTTCGGCGTCGCGCCCGCGCTGGTCATGTACGAATGGGCGCTGAAAGGCCTGGGCAAGTGGGGCTGGTTCGCCGCCTTCATTTACTGCGCCGCCACCGCGTTGCGCCTGGCGCGCTTCAACACCAACATCGACGTGATCGATAAACGCTATTTTCAGGGCTTGCCCAGCCCGGCTGCGGCCGCGCTGGTGGCAGGGTTTGTCTGGGTGATGCTGGATTACGGCTTCAAGGGCGGCGAGCTGCGCTGGTATGCGGCTGCGCTGACGGTGTTTGCCGGGTTGAGCATGGTCAGCAACCTGCCGTTCTACAGCTTCAAGGATCTGAACATGCGCAAGAGCGTGCCGTTCCTGGTGATTTTCCTGATCGCGCTATTCTTCATCCTGATTTCCAGTTATCCGCCCGGCGTATTATTCGGATTATTTCTGTGCTATGCCTTATCCGGTTATATTTTGTGGGTATTGCGCCTGCGCAAAAAACAACAGCCCATTGCGTGAGCCGGTAAAACTCGTTATATTTCGCCACATGCACTTCTCCACACACATCGCAACACTTCAATCCACGTTCAGCCTGCTGGCTGCGCTGCTGCTGCGCGGCGCGCGCTAATCACATACACATATCCTGAAGTGAGCGCGCCAACCGACCATCGGCTGCGCAGGTTTGACCTATTTGAATTGGAGTTTTTATCATGCCGAATAAAGCGACAGACAAATTGATTATTTTTGACACCACGTTGCGCGACGGCGAGCAGAGCCCCGGTGCGGCGATGACTCGTGAAATGAAAGTCCGCATTGCGCGCCAACTTGAAAAATTGGGCGTGGACGTGATCGAGGCAGGCTTTGCCGCCGCGAGTCCGGGCGATTTCGAGGCGGTGAAGGCGGTAGCGGAAACCGTGAAAAATTCCACGGTGTGCTCGCTGGCGCGCGCCGGTGAGAATGACGTGCGTCGTGCCGGGGAAGCGATCCGTCCGGCCAAATCGGGGCGCATCCATACTTTTATCGCCACCAGCCCGATCCATATGCAGCACAAGTTACGCATGAGCGAGGATCAGGTGGTCGAGCGCGCGGTGAGCGCGGTGAAGTGGGCGCTGGAATATACCGACGACGTGGAATTTTCCGCCGAAGATGCGGTGCGCTCGGATATGGACTTTTTGATACGTGTGTTCGACGCGGTGATCAAGGCCGGGGCAAAAACAATGAACGTGCCGGACACGGTGGGCTATTCGATTCCCGCCGCATGGGGCGAGCGCATCCGGCAATTGATCGAACGCGTGCCGAATTCGGACAAGGTGATCTGGTCCACGCACTGCCACAACGATCTGGGTTTGGCGGTGGCAAACTCTTTGTCCGCCGTGATGAACGGTGCGCGCCAGGTGGAGTGCACCATCAACGGCTTGGGCGAACGCGCTGGCAATGCCTCGCTGGAAGAGGTCGTGATGGCGGTGAAGACGCGTCGCGATATATTCAACCTCGATACGCGCATCGATACCACGCAGATCGTGCCGACTTCCAAACTGGTCTCCAGCATCACCGGCTATCCGGTGCAGCCGAACAAGGCGATCGTCGGCGCGAATGCCTTTGCGCACGAATCCGGCATCCATCAGGATGGCGTGCTCAAGCACCGCGAGACTTACGAGATCATGCGTGCCGAGGATGTGGGCTGGAATGCCAACAAGCTGACCCTGGGCAAGCTCTCCGGGCGCAATGCGTTGCGCCAGCGTTTTGCCGCGCTGAATATCGAATTCGATTCGGATGAGGCATTCAATGCCGCGTTCCAGCGCTTCAAGGAACTGGCGGATCGCAAGCACGAGATTTTCGACGAGGACTTGCAGGCGCTGGTGAGCGACGAGGCGGTGGCGCAGGTCAGCGAACATTACCGTTTGGTCTTCATGCGCGCCCATAGCGAAACCGGGATATTGCCGGTGGCAAAGGTGGTGATCAGTATCGATGGCGAGCAGCACGAAGCCGAAGCGCAATGCGGTGGGCCGGTGGATGCGACCTTCCAGGCCATCGAGAAAATCGTGCACAGCGGCACCGAGCTGCAACTGTATTCGGTAAACAACATCACCAGCGGCACCGATGCGCAGGGCGAGGTGACGGTGCGCCTAGCCAAAGGCGGACGGATCGTCAACGGGCAGGGCGCGGATACCGACATCGTCGTGGCTTCCGCCAAGGCTTACCTGAATGCGCTCAACAAGTTGCACAGCAAGCTGGAGCGCGCTCACCCGCAGTTGTAAAAAGAGCCTTTCAAAATCCATATTCCATTCCAACACCTTACCCTCTGCAAGGTGTTGGAGTCGGTTTTTGAGCGCGCTTACCCTAACATTTTGAAACAATTATTATTGAACATATGGCCGGATGCTTGGTCATACTTCCCGCCTCGTGGATTGCGAGGCGTTTTTATGAGCTTTCGCTATTCCCCTAAATTTTTCCGGAGATTATCTTGAAGAGAATTTTATTAAGCTTCTCGTTTTTATTGGCTTTATTGGGTGCAAATACAAGCTGGGCAGGGTGTTCAGCCATGCCAAATCTGGAATGCCCGCATGCAGAATTTTCCGGCAAGAGCATGGTGCAGGCGAATTTGCAGGAGGCGCGGCTTCTTGAAGGAGACCTGTCGCGTGCCGACCTGACCAAGGCCAACCTCAAGGAAGCAAACATTTATCACGGCAAGCTGATGGGCGGCAATTTTACCGGAGCGGATATGACAGGTATCACGTTGTATTACGCCGACTTGACCGGTGCCAACCTGACCGGAGCGAACCTGACGGGTGCTAAACTCAAGGGTGCAAACCTCAGCGAAACCAATCTGACAGACACCGATTTGACTGATGCAGAAATTGATAATGCGAAATTCAACAAGGCTATTTTCTGTCGCACCATAATGCCAAATGGTGTCTTGAACAGCGGTGCAAACTGCCCCGCCAAAAAAACTGCCAAGGCCGATCATACCGATGCGATAGAAGGCTCCGTCAATGGTTGCGCGATCCAGCCGCATACGGTGTGCATCAATGCTGCGTTGGCCGAGGCTAATCTGGGCTCAGCCAATCTTTCCGGCGCGCAGCTGTATATGGGCAATCTCGCTCAAGCTAATTTATTTAAGACCAATCTCAGCAAGGCCAATTTGACTGAAGCCAATCTTACGCGTGCCAATCTTACGCGCACCAATCTGTCGCAAGCCAACCTGACCGATGCCAACCTGAACAAAGCTATGCTGCGCGGTGCGCAACTGGAGCGTGCCAACCTAACTGGTGCGATCTTGCTGAACGCCGATCTGACCGATGCTGATCTGACCGGGGCTAATATCGCAAACGCTACGCTAAACAGCGCAACTTTATGTAATACGATCATGCCCAACGGCACAGTTAATAACAGCAACTGTATGGGTGAGAAAAAACAGAAGTGACTGCTGAGCCTGTGAAAAGCGGGTTGCCTGCACCGAAAATCAAGCCGGATATCTCCGGATGCCGAGGTAAAGAAGAATCAAGTTAAAATGCGGTATAGGCACAAAACCTCGCTTTAGAGTTTATCGCCAATTATTTGTACAAGATGAAATAGCCTAGCAACAGGATTGCTATAACCAGTGTGAATAACGGTAAATAAGACTCTTTGGACTCTTCGGATTCTGGGGAGTCGTTTTTTTTCACTCTTTTGAGTAATGTGTCATCGTTCGGATTTTTCACTGCAATTACCTTTTAAGGGTTAAAAATACAACACTCCGATATTTCAAATCCTCGTTAGTTCCCCGTTTTGATGTTTCATCATTCGCATTTCTGAACAGTGGGACTCCTTGCTATTTCCCGCGCATGAACATCTTGTCCAGATCGTCCATGCTCAACTGAAGCCATGTCGGGCGACCATGATTGCATTGGCCGGAGCGTTCGGTTTGTTCCATTTCGCGCAGCAGTGCATTCATTTCGGTGATACTCAACATCCGGTTGGCGCGCACTGCGCCGTGGCAGGCGAGAGTAGCGAGCAACCCATCGCGCCGTTCTGTCATTGTGCGGCTTGCGCCGAATTCACGCAGTTCGTCCAGCACCTTGCGCGCAGCGGCTTCCGCTTCGGATTGTTTGAGTAGCGTTGGCATGGCGCGAATCGCCAAGGTGGCGGTTGAGAGCAGGGCGATGTCGAAGCCAAGTTTTTCGAGTGCCGCTTGTTCCGTTTCTGCGGTAGCGACTTCCAGTGCATCGGCATAAAAAGTCACCGGGATCAGCAGTGGTTGCGTGGCGATCTGCTCTTTATCCAGCGCAGCCTTGAGTTTCTCATACACGATGCGCTCATGTGCGGCATGCATGTCCACTACGATCAGCCCTTGTGTGCTTTGCGCAAGGATGTAGACACCGGAGAGTTGCGCGAGCGCGAAGCCTAAGGGGAATTCTTCATGGGGTGGTGGTGGGGTGTTCCCATTATCTACCCCACACTTCCCACTTTCCGTCTGTGCTTCCCATACCTGATAAGACGCTTTTAACTGTTCTGCGTCCAGGCGCATGTTTTGTTGCATTGGAATAAACGATGCAGGCGTTCGGAGTGCAGGATCGCGGTCATCCTGCCCGCTTGCCGGAATGGCGAGCGCCTGGTGCAGGGTGTGAAAAATGAATTGATGTATTCCCTGGCTTTCGCGGAAGCGCACTTCGCTTTTGGCCGGATGGACATTCACGTCTACCTGCTCCGGCGGCAGCTCAAGAAACAGCACGAAGGCCGGGTGGCGTTGGTGGTGCAGGATATCCTGATACGCTTGGCGTAGCGCGTGGCTGGCCACTTTGTCGCGTACGAAGCGGCCATTGACAAAGAAATATTGCGCATCGCGGGTGGCGCGAGAATAGGCGGGCAGGGCGGCCAAGCCGTGCAGCGACAGGTTCGCCGCGTTGCGCGAAATCGGTACAGCAGCGTGGCCGAACTCATCGCCGAGCAGGGAGGCGACACGTTTTAGCGCACCGGCATTCGCATCCTCTCCCGCCTGCGGGGTATGAGAAGCGGATAGTTGCCAAACCGTTCGCCCGTTGTGTTCCAGCGAAAAAGCAACATCCGGGCGCGACAGCGCAATGCGTTTAAAAGTTTCTTCGCAATAGGCGAATTCGGTGGTTTCGGATTTCAGGAATTTGCGCCGTGCCGGGGTGTTGAAATACAGCTCGCGCAATTCGATACAGGTGCCTTGCGCATGACTGGCGGGACCAGGTTCACTGATTTTGCCGTCTATCGCTTCCACTTTCCATCCATGCGTATCGGATGCGACCCGGCTGGTAAGGGTGAGTTGCGCCACTGCGGCCATGCTTGCCAGGGCCTCACCACGGAAGCCCATGCTGGCGACTTGCTGAAGGTCATTCAGCGAGGAAATTTTGCTGGTGGCGTGGCGCATCAGCGCCAGTTTCAGATCGTCTTTTGCAATGCCTTTTCCGTTGTCGCGCACGCGCAATAATTTGACGCCGCCGCCTTCCAGTTGTGCCGCGATGTCTGTCGCACCGGCATCCAGGCTATTCTCCAGCAGCTCCTTGAGTGCAGACGCGGGGCGCTCGATCACCTCGCCGGCGGCGATCTGATTGATGAGCAAGTCTGGTAACAGGCGGATGGAATGTGGCATACAGGAGCCGGAAAGAGGTAAATTCCAGCGGCAATTATAGTGGGGTTTTACGTCGGGCGAGGGTTAAAAACCTCAACATGGGAAGGATGTATGGGAAGCTGTTTTTTGTAGAGTGCCGGATTGATCTTGCCCGCAAAAAACATATTTTTAACTGCGTTAATTTCAAGTTGAGGAGACGTAAAAATGGCGGCAGAAAAAGGCAAGAGAGCGCAAGAGGCGTATCAGGAAATCAGAATCCCATCGAGGCGAGCAAATCATCCACTTCATCTTGTCCATTAACGTTGTCTGACTTTGTATTCACTGCGGGGCCCGAGGTCAGCCCCTTGCTTGAGATGAGTGAATCCTTGGTGTTTGGGGCATATTCGCGCAGGATGTCGAGCAGGATATCCTCGATTTCCTCTGCTGCCCCCAGAATTTTATTGATCATCTGGCCGGCGACATCACGAAACTCCTGCGCTTCCATAATCAGTAGCAGGTTGTGGTGCAAGGTTTCTTCTGCGGCGGCTATTTCCCCCAGGTGAGAGATGGCTTTCTGAACCAGCGTGTGGTGCGCAAGGTCTTCTGCTTTGGATAGCTGTTTGGCCAGGCGAGCGCAGGATTTTCGTGTGGTGTCGACAAGCGGCAACGAGCTTTCTACTGCACTGAGGGTTTTTTCAGAGGCCTCATGCATGGCTTGGTCGATGAAATTCAGGCGCGCACGCGCATCCGGCATGGTCGAGGCCGTTTGCTGCAAGCCTTTGACATGGCCGAGCTCCTTGAGTAAACGATGCAGTCGGGCAACGGCATGCCCGATGCTCTCCACTTTTTTTCCCGGGAGTTTTGTGCTTTTCTTGCGTGTGGCCATCGGTCATGCCTCCTTAAAATATTTGGGAGAATAATAGCAAAATCAGGCAAGGCTGGGTAACGTAAGCGCAGCAGCCGAATGGTAATTGTTTGTTTGCTGCTACGGCGATTGCTTTTTTATCTGGAGTGCTGGCAAATATTTCCGCAGGATTATATGGACAATTCCCGGCACGCCTTATCCAATCTTGTTGCGAATGATTCAATGGGTATGTTGCTGCAATATACCATGGTCACCGTCCAATCGCGCCGGTCAAAGCCGATCAATTCGTTGAATGTGATTGTCGATCCTTCCCCGCTTGTGTCGCCACTATCCTGCCTGATGCCCATGCGGTCTAAGACCATGGGTATCCGATTTAACCGGAGATGTTTTTCTGGATTCAGCAGCACCGCTTCGAAATCTTCTATGTAATTGCGCAACTCCAGCAAGTTTGTGATGGACTGAATGCTGGCTATGATTTTCGATAGCTCCTCTTCCAGGGCAGGCCGTGTTTGCGCGTCAGCCGTCCGTAAACGGGCGGCCAGCGAATCCTTCTGCTGCATCTGTGACTGCTTGTCCTGTTTGCGTGCCTCCACCCGTTTTCTCACCTTGCCCACAAGGCTATCGAAAAAACTCCAGGCAGCCTGATCCCTTGATTGGTTTTCGCTGGGTGCAAGGTCTTCAAGGGTATGGCTGGTGAAATAGACTACATTCTGAATCACGTCGCGCTGTATCGTCTGGCCTGACAACTCCATCCCGGTCACGGTTTTCTCGAAGCGTCTCATGCCCATCAATGCATACAACTTGTCTGCGGGAGAATATTCGCGGTAATGATCCTGCAAGGCGCGGCTGGCAAGAAACGCATCCTGAACATAGTCTATGGACGGAAACAGGGAATGGACGAAAGGATCGCTGGCATAGGACTCCCGGTTGACCTCTACCGGCCCGGGGATGCTGGCCGCAAGGCTGCGGGCATATTTCAGCGCGGTTGCGACAGGCTTGCGGTAGATTTCAGGGTATCCGCCGGTCTGTTTGAGTAAAGGTTCAACCGCTGAGATAGCCCGATCAATGGCTGGCAGCAACCCTGGAATATCTTCATTCCGGCCATGACCGAACAAGTGACCGAATATTCCCATAGTGCTATTCCTTCTTGCGCCATTCCCATTCGTGGATGAGAGAGTTGTAAATCGCTATGCAAGTTTTGCGTTAAACGGCGGGTGCCAGCATAGATCGGGGGCAATGTGCAAAAATGTTGTCCGATACTTTAATCGGGGCGTAGCGGTTCATTTGCTATTCAGGTCATCATCCTTGTAATACTTGGTGCCTTGAATCGTGGCTTGCAACGCAAGCCCTGTTTCGGTGAGCTGGTATAGATACACGCCCGGTGCAACAGCAATTGCGCCCGCTACGGCGCCTCCTTTATCACCCGACTTGGCTGCAGCATCCACTTGTGCTTCAGCTGCCCATCCGCTATCGACGAATTGATTGAGGGCACTCTCAGTCGAAAATACGAAAATGCCCCGAAAATCCTTTACGCCAAGACCGAATCCAAAACCGCCGGAAATCATTCTCATGTAGGTATCCTTGCCGGTCTCGTTATTGTGAGCTACACCGGAGCCGCCCGCTGCGGAAAGAAGAACCAGGTTTATACCGACGTTGCTGAATACTGCGTAGCCAGCTGCTTTTTGAATTTCGCTCTTGGCAGACGGATGCACCTTGTACAGCTTATTCAAGGTCTCGCTGCGCATCTCTCGTATTTCTTTCCTCTGCTCTTCAGAAGAAGCGGCGATCGCCGAACCGGTAAACACGGAAAGAAAAATTCCAATAACCACTGCTGCCATGACATGTATGCGGCAAGTTTCTGATTTCAAGATTTCACTCCTTAATAAAATGTACACTATTGATGGGCTACGTTTTTGTACCACAGAATCAGCTAAATACCGACTTCATCGTCCTGGCAGCCACCCAGGCTCAAATCCAGAACTATCGGCCAATATCTTCAATGGCGTCTATTATCATGCTGGTGCCCACGGCAATCAGCAGGATATCCGAAGCGACCCGCACATAGCGATGATCGCTGGGGGGTGGAGGCAGCTTGGCCAGCAGATCATTCGGCAGGTTGTACTGTTTCATATCTGCCGGAAGCGGTTGTCCGACAGCCCATTTTTTGGCTTGCCCGGGTGGCAGACATCCATTATTTTTCTTGGCCAGTCCGGGAGGGCACTTGCCGGCACGGAATTTTGCGCCGTAGTAGTCATTGATGATGCGGCGGTTGGCGTCATCAAAATGTGCTTTCCCCGAATCGCGACGGTTGTCATTCTGGCGACTTTCGCTTTTTTTCTCATGCTTGTTTCCATGCGCGTCATCGCTGCGGGATGGCCGGTCGGCTGCTGCAGGAGCGGAGGCAAACAGGGTAATCAGTGCAAATGCCCAAAGGCGGGTAGATGGATTGAAACGATGATTCATGATTCGTCACCTGTTATCGGGTTAAGATGGCAACCGGAATTCGTCTGATAATGAAGCTCGACGGCTACATGGAGTTACTCTAAAGTATTTGCATTAAGGTGACAACCTGTTTGTTCGAGGCATACCGCGAGCTTTTGATCCAGCCGGTTTTGTAGCACGCAATCTGCGCGGTTATCCTGAATAGCCGTTGCATGAGTAGCGGGGCAGGTTGAAAGAGATTGCCTGAATAATTTTGTATTCTTGCCGACGGACCGCATGGACGAGCCTTGCAAACAATATGCCACGTCGAAAAGAGGATAACGGAAATGAACCGATTGTTAAAATATTTGTTGCTGGTTTGCCTGTGTTTGTTCGCGGCATCCGGGCATGCAATGGTCAAATCGCCAGCCATCATCAAGCCAACGATCGACCCGCTATCAGAAGCGGGTCGTGCCTATATTGAGGGTGATTATATAAAGGCAGCAAAGTTATACAGGCCCATGGCTGAAAAGGGCGATGTTGAAGCGCAGCTTATACTTGGTTCAATGCATGACACCGGACTGGGTGTTACTCAAGATTTCAAGGAGGCGGTAAAGTGGTATCGCATGGCAGCGGAACAGGGGAATGCCAAGGCACAATCAAAACTCGGATCCATGTATGACATCGGGCTTGGTGTCCCCAGAGATACCGGGGAAGTGCTTAAGTGGTGGCGATTGGCCGCAGAACAGGGCGATGCTTTTGCACAACTCAACCTTGGGGCGATATATGACCACGGAAAAGATGTTCCCCAGGATTTCAAGGAGGCGGTGAAATGGTATCGCCTCGCGGCTGAACAGGGGAATGTTTTTGCACAAGAAAAACTTGGGTGGAAATATATCCTGGGGAATGGCGTTCCTCAAGATGATGTGCTGGCATACATGTGGCTCAATATTGCGGTTAGCAATGATTTTACGCCGGGGCGAAAAGTTGCTAATCAACAACGTATCCAGCAGCGTGATGCCATTGCAAGGCGCATGACTGCCGGACAAATTGCCAAAGCACAAGAACTTACCAGAAAATGCATCGCGATGAAATTCAAGGGGTGTTAGCGGGCGGGGTGTTTTTCGTGCATATCGATAATTGAAGTGGGCGTACTTTTGTTTCTACTTCTGTCAGGAGGCTCTTGATCCTACTGTGTCACAATGCGCCCTTCAGCGCTTTGTGACACAGTAGGATTAATACCCCAATGCTCTTGCGCCCTGATAAAACGCGAAGCTCATGAGCCACGCGAGCGCCAGCGACCATGCGATGACAAAGAGGGTATAGCGCATGTTTTTGGATTCGCTGCGCAGCGTGGCGATAGTGGCCAGGCACGGTGTATAGATCAGGGTGAACAGCATGAAGCTGTAGGCTTGCACCCAGTCCAGTTGTTGCCCTATTGCGCCGGTGAGCGCATCGCCGCCCAGGCCGTAAATCACGGCGAGCGAGCCGATAACGATTTCCTTGGCGATGAAGCCGAAGATCAGCGCGATGGTGAGCTGTTCGTTGATACCGAGGGGGGCGAAGAAAAAGTGCAGCGCGCCGCCGATCATGCCCGCCAACGTGTCTGCGCTGGCGGGAGCGGCGGACTGCGGAAGATGGGTGAGCAGCCAGACCAGCACCACGCCGGCGACGATGAATTTGGTGGCGCGGCGCAGGAAGTGGTGCACTTCCAGCCAGCCGCGCAACGCCATCTGGCGTGCGGTGGGGAAGCGGTACGGCGGCAATTCCAGCACGAACGGTTCGTTGCTTTTAAATCGTCCCTTGAATAGCAGCGCGGTAAGTATCGCGGCGGCAAAGCTGAATAGATAGAGGCTGAACAGCACAATCGGCGCGGCTTTCGGCGAGAACAGCGCGGCGCTGATAAACACGAAGACCTGCAGGCGCGCCGAACACAGCGAAAACGGGATCACCAGCATGGTGAGCAAGCGCATCGCGCGTGAACGCATCACGCGCGTGCCCATCAGCGCAGGCACGTTGCAGCCGAAACCCATCAGCAGCATGACGAAACCCCGCCCATCCAGCCCCAGGCGTGCCATCAGCGCATCCATCAGGAATGCGGCGCGCGACAGGTAGCCGCTG
>Ga0209343_10009092_pt1 | contig 11447 bp, 13 predicted proteins | sample RifCSPlowO2_02_FD_184026 | JGI IMG/M metagenome (GOLD analysis project Ga0209343, IMG submission 184026) | Groundwater microbial communities from Rifle, Colorado - Rifle CSP2_plank lowO2_0.2 (SPAdes) (version 2) | ecosystem: Environmental > Aquatic > Deep subsurface > Groundwater | place... | reverse complement strand
GGTTCCATTTGAAATCATAACAGATAAGAAACAAAACTCGCTTGCTTATACAATGTCAGCAAATGCAATGTGGTTTTCTCTATTTGCTATAGGACTATTAGTATTGTCTATATTTGGATTGGTTGGTAGTTATATTGACAAGCCACCTCCACCAAGATTTCTTGGTTATGCAAGTTCTTATGATGAACCAATCGAGCACAAAATATATCAGGTTATAAGTGGCATAGGGCTATTTATTTTCCTCTGGTTCTTAATGCGAGGCCTTTCAATAGCTACACGCGCATTAAAGGAATTATTTGATACTGATTACTTAACTGTGCTACTGATTAGTGGAATAACAGCAATGATTACCGGAATAATCCTTTATATAATGATGTTCGCTATGTTTGCAGCAATGCTTGCTTTAATGGGCGCTGGCGGTGGATTAGGAGGAGGCGGACTAGGCGGCAGAGGATTCTAGTTTTTTCTTATTTCTTTTTATTTTTATATTTATAATAAGCAATTACATCCTCGCCAATTTCATATAATTCGCAATTACCAAAACTTCTAAAGAGTGCAGTCAGTTTCTTTTTCTTATACCAATCCACAGGTGGATTTATTCCATCAGAATCTATCCATTTATTTATCTTATCAAATAACCACTCAATAGCACGATTATTAAAATCTCTATCAAACGGTTCGCAAACAACCACTGCCTTGCCAGTTGCAAGCGCTTTTCTTAGCAGTCCTTTATGGTCTTTGACATGGTGCAATACATCAACAATTAGAATCGCGTCATAATGCGAGAGCGGCACATCAAAAACATTACCAAGTGTAACATTGCGCCCTTTATCTTTTCCGTATGCAACAAATCCTTTATTCATGTCAAATCCACGGTAATCACAATCCAGATATTCACTATTATACCCAGTAGCACATCCTAGTTCGATAACTTTCTTGCCATTAAGAAATTTTGCAATTATTTTCATGCGTTCATTACCATGCCTAAGCTTAATCATTGTTTCATAAATGCTAGGGCTCATGTAAAGCGGGCTTTTCATCGAGAAATCACCTCTGATTTCGAGATATTTGTCATGATCTTGAAATTCCAACAGGAATTTCGAGAGCTAGTGACCGCAGGTCACTGGATTTTTTTGCCCTCATGACAAATCATAGAGATCATTTTGTGTATTTTTCCATTAGCATATAGCCTAAATCAAAAGCAATAATCGAAATGAGATAGTCTAGTCTGCCAATTACAATAAATGCTAAAGCAGCAATCTTTAAAAATAATCTATATTCTGTAAATATTTTTAATTTACCGAATAAAGTCATTTCATCAAGATAAGCAGCTATTAAGAATATCGCAAATGGAATCTGCTCGAGTGTTGGCAATCCAAAATATGCTGCTAAAATTATTGCAACTAGAAATCCAATCACATGTGATTTTCTATCTATTTTGCCTGCAAGCGCTTGCGCGAATAATGCAGCTAAAAAGAGCATGGAGAAGGTTGCTTGGGAGATTAGGTAGCCGATAATTATTCCGTATAATACGGCCATTAGCCAGTGGCTATTAGCTATTGGCCATTTTTTCTTTTTATCTTCTATATCATCTACGAATTTGACTAATGCACCAGAAAGAAAAGAAAGAAAAAAAAGATACATTAGAATCTACTTCTTTTTCCCATTACCACCAATGTTTCTACTAATACGCTCTGCAAGTTCTGTAAATTCCATTGGGATTACGAATTTTGTACTTGGTGATTTACCAACTTCTTCTAATGCCTTAAGCTGCCAAAGCGTTAGTGCTGATCCGTCCAAATAGCTTTTTGCTGCATCTGCAACTAGCCTTATACTTTCTGCCTCACCTTTTGCTAGTATTATTTTTGCTTGCCTTTGGCCTTCGCTTCTAAGTATTTCAGATTCTTTTTGACCTTCTGCCTGCAATATCTGGCTTTGTTTACTTCCTTCTGATTCTAGTATCATAGCACGTTTATTACGCTCAGCAGCCATCTGTTTAGTCATTGCTTCTTGAATTGCGCCAGGTGGTTCTATCTCTTTTATTTCAACTGCCTCTGCCTTTACTCCCCATTTATCTGTGGATTCATCTAAAGTTTCTCTTAGCTTTGTGTTTATCACATCACGCTTTGAAAGTACATCATCTAGTATCATATCACCGATAATATTTCTTAGTGTTGTCTGTGCAAGTTTAACTGTTGCGTATTGGAAGTCTTCAACTTCAATGACAACACGCTTTGGATCAACAACTTTATAATAAATAACCGCATCAACACCTACGGTCGCGTTATCCTTTGTAATAACATCTTGGCGCGGAACTTCGAGCGTGCGCGTTCTTAGATCAACATTTATTACTTGATCAATAAAAGGAACAACAACTACCAAACCAGGTCCAACAACTCCAGTAAAGCGTCCCATACTTAGCTTGACGCCGCGTTCATATTCTTTTAGAATACGGATGCTGCTAAGCAGCGCAAAAAAGAATATTACAACCACAACAAAAAATACAATTTCCAACGCCATCTGTATCTACCTCCCAACTTCATAACTAACTTCCTTCTATTCCTTTTAAACATTTTATAAATTCTCTAATATTATATGGTAACAAAACTGTTGAGCTTTTTGATTTTGAAAGAACTTTCCACGTGTTTATCTCCCAAATGCTAAGCGCATTATCAGTTATGCCTTTGGCTTCTTTTGCAACAATACCTATGCCTTCAGCTTCACCTTTCGCAACATTAACCTTTGCAGTTGCAGTACCGCTTGCAACTGTTTCTGTTGCTTGTCTTTCACCACTTGCATTTATTATTGCTGCTTCCTTTGCACCTTCACTTTCTAATATTACAGCTCTTTTGATACGCTCAGCTCTAACCTCTTTAATAAGCGCAGCGCTAAGTGATTGAATTGCTGGTAAAACCTCGCTAATCTCTGCTGCGATTACCTGCATACCCCAGCTTTCAACGAATTTCAAAAGATACTCTCTTAGCTTTCCATTAATGTATTCTCTTTTAGAGTTTAGCTCATCAAAAGAAACTTCACCAACAACTGATCGTAAATACGCCTGAGCTAATTTTATTGTCGCTATTTCGTAGTTTGCTATATTAAGCAATAATCGCTCTGCATCTAGCGGTCGATAGTATATCACTGCATCAATTTTTACTATTCCGTTATCCTTTGTAATTACTTTCTGTGGTGGCACAGCAATTGTTCGTATGCGCATATCAACTATTGCAACTACATCAAGCATAGGTACTATAAAATTAATACCAGGATTAAGCTTTGCAATATATCTTCCATATCTGAACTTTAATCCCTGTTCATATTGTCTTATTATAATGAATGAGCGTGCGATAACTGTGAAAAAACCAACAATTATTAATAAAATTTCTAATCCCATTTATTCTACCTCTAAATAAACCCCTTCAAACCCAATAATCGTAACCTTAGTCCCTTTCTTATATTCTTTCTCGCTGTGCGAGCGATAGCTCCATTCCTCACCCTTAATGTTTAGCAGTCCTTTTCCATCCTTGCAGCTTATAATCTTTCCATCTAATCCAATAAACGATTCGCCACCGGTTTTTACTGGCTTTGCCTTTAGTCGTTTCCAATACATATAAACAATAACTGCAGTAATTGCGCTCGCAAGCACGCCAACAAAAATTGATATTTCATATTGGACTCCAAAATAGAGTAAAATACCAGTTAGCAGCAAGCCAATACCGAAAATACCCATTATGCCGCCTGGCAGGAATAGCTCTCCAAGGATTGCCAGCAGCCCTAAAACTATTAGAATTACCTCCCATTGCATGATTAGATTTTGAGAGCACATCTTTTTAATCGTTATTAGGCTAAAATTCTCTATGGCAAAGAAGAGAAGATTTACTGCTACAACTGGAGATTATAACGTTGATACGGGTGATGCTAAAACATCAATAACAGAGCGTGAGCTTGCGCGGGGCCATGTTTTCAGAGAGCAAAAATCATTTGAAAAGAAAGTAATATTTGCGGACAGGCCAGCGTTTGAGCGCAGATCCAATGATTTAGTAAGAGAGAGCTGGTCGTTTCATTCTGCATTTCCTTCATTAAGAACATTTGTTCCACTACTTGCGTTACCTGTTTGTGCTGGTATAATTACTGCACTTAGATTTGCTACTATTAGGTTGCAGATACTTGGAGCGCTTTTTAGTTTGTTTACTATTGCAATGATAATTGCAGTTTTATTTTTCTTTATTGAGGCATTCAAGCCGCGCTTTAGCCATGCTGTTAAGGACGGGTTAATCCATGCAGCAATATTCGTACTGTTGCTGTTTTCTGGAGATTTTAATGTTTCGTTAAATGTTTTTCTTTTATATGTAGCAGCACATTGGATAATGCATGCAATTGATTTTCATTTAGAACGTGCAGCGCACCGTGGATGGAAATTGCTGGTTTATGGAACTGTATTAGTTTTTATAGAATTAGTATTAGCTGCGAATTTTGGGCTATAATTTCCCTACAATCACCGGAAAGGCAATAGTCGCATCACAATCAACTGTCACGTAACGAGAGCGTTCTTTCAGCTTGCCCCATGAAATTGCTTCTTGTGTTCTTGCGCCACTAAGCGAACCGTCCCATGGCGAGGCAGTAGTAACATAAACTGCATAGTCTAATCCACCGCGTAAGATGTTAACACCAATTGTGTGGTGCTTTGAAATTCCTCCGCCAAGAACGATGCCTCCTGTTTTTTCCGCATCAAGTACAATGCTGGCTAGTTTTTGCATATCCTTAGTTACATCTATTCCAAAGTCTTTGTATTTTTGTTTGAAAAAATAAACCTGCAAGCCAATTGCGCTATCAGTTATGCCTGGACAGAAAACAGGAATATTATTTTTAGCGCACCAAAATAAAAAGGAATTTTTATTATTTAATGATCTGCCAATCTCGCTTGCAATTTCGCTCGGCGCGCAAATTTTATTTTTATTATATAACCTTTCAAATATTGGCTTAATTCTTTTTTCTAATTCAACATAGCATTCATTATTTACAAGAATATTTCCTAATCTATTTATTCCTTTTTTATGCAATTGTACATCATCCATAAAAAAATCGCCAAGTTCGTAATCTTTGTATGCACGAATAAGATCATGATCTAAGCTACCGCCAGCAGTAATTATTACATCAACAAATTTTCTTTTACAAAGCTCTGCAAATATCCCACGCAAACCGCTCGCAACCATATTCGAAGTAAAAGAAAGAAATATTTTTGCTTTTTCTTTTTTCATTTTTTTTATTATTTCAACTGCTCGCGCTATTTGCGTTGCTTGAAAACCTGTTTGCAAGAAATCGTTATCAGTGTAACCTGTGGTTACATCTCTCGAAGTTCTTCGAACTTCTCGATCGTCAATAGATAGGTCCTTGATTTTCATATTTTCACTAACTTTTCTTCAACTTAAAATACGCCTCAGCCAATACTTCCGCAAGATCGCTTGCACAGAAATTAAATCCAACTTTCTTTCGCAAAATCTCAGCAGCATATCCGTTAATATACGCTGCAGCAGCACACGCCTCAAAGCTTGGATTTTTACATGCAAGCGCAGCAACTAAACCAGCAAGCACATCACCTGTTCCTCCTTTAGTCATGCCTTGATTGTGCATTGTATTAACAAAAACTCGCTCGCCATCAGTAATTATATCGCCAGCATGATCTTTTTTCAAAATCACGCACTCATGTTTCCTTGCCATTGCCTTAACATTTTCCTTTGTTCCTTTTATATTAAACAAATAAGCGAACTCACCTTCATGCGGAGTAAGTATCGCACCTTTAGGTATTGCGTTCTTAATTCTCTTTAGTCCATCTCCATCAATAACAAGTTTTTTTGCATCTTTAAGCTGTTGTAGATCGAATGCAGCTTCTCCTAATCCATTCCCAAAGAGTATGCAGTCTACCCAGTCATTAATTGCGTGGTCAACAACAATTACTTCAGGAATGCACTTTACAGCGTTAATAAGGTAACCCTCATCCTCTGCTGGTAAAAAATAAAGTAAGTCAACAAATCGTTTAGCAGCATTTAATGCGAATACAGGTGCGCCATGATATTGCGCACTTCCACCAATTACTAGCAAGCGGCCATTCTGGCCCTTATGTGACTCTTTTTTTGGAATAACTAGCGATTTGACAATACTTTTAATATTAAGCATGAAAAATATACTAATGGTAAGCATAAAAAGCTTGGTTTTAGGGGTTGTATCCTCACTTCTATTTGCTAGCGCGTTTATAGCGCTTTTTGCATTTTTAGTATTAGCAAACCTTCCAGGGGAAATAGACAATTTAGAAAAGGCACTATCTGATAATCTTCCGAATATAATAGTCAATTCAAGTGCAATAAAAACAAAGATATCCAGTTATATGGAAACATCGCTCTTTAATGGAGAGGATGAACAAACTATGGAACTAATGAAATTGCAATGTAATATGGAAATAACGAACGTTCCTGATGGACTTCGTTCTCTGTGCCCGGATCTTTTGAATGGAAATATAAACAACAAAGAAGATCTCAAAAATGCGCTTATGCGATCTTTTGAGGTGCAATTAAAAGAGCAAATAAACGAAGGGTTAAAACCTACTTTTTCAGAACTTAAAGCATCAATCAGTAATTTTGATCAGTTTAAGATCTTAATTTTGATAATTAGTCTATCACTATTTTTCGTAGCAGCAATGATAGTTTATTTTGATAGTTTTAATGCCACTAAAACATTAAATACTGTCTTATGGCGTATTTCTATTTCTTCATTGTCTTTTGTTCTACCATTTTTATTATTCTCTATTTTAGGTTTATTTGGGGTAAATTTTGAAAATATAATGATCAATAGCATACAAAAAAATATGAAAATTGAAGATTCACAAGCGTTTATAGATCAGGAAGCAATGGATGATATATTAGAGCCTATGGTGAAATTAATTTTGGATTGGTTTAATGCATTCTTCTTTAAGATAATAGTAATCTTTGCTGTTATTGGTATTATTGGGCTTGTGGCATGGTATTTAACTAGGGTGCGAACTCAGAAATAGTTTCTAATTTTTTCATTTAATTTTTTCGCTTCTTTTAATGCAGCTTCAACTGCAGAACCACCTTGTTTTTCGTATGCATATGCTAATGAAGATGAGGCGTTTATCCTGTGAATCGCAATATTATCTTTAATTGTCTTTAATACAAGTTCCAGATCACCGCCTTGCGCGCCAATACCTGGAACCAGCAATGGTAATTTATTTTTTGTAATTTTTACTATTCTTTTTATTGCATCACTAGTTGCACCAACAACTAATCCGCAATCCCATTTAAGCGCTTTATCTGCTACTATTTCGTATAGATATTTTTTTCCAACTTTAAGATCTTGGAAATCGCTTGCACCCGTATTGCTTGTTCTACAAAGTAAATAAACAGTTTTTCCATCTCGCAAAAATGGCTTAATGCTATCCTCGCCCATATATGGTGAAATTGTTGTTGCATCAGCACCCCAGACATCATAAATCTCATTTGCGTATGCTTCGCTAGATTTTCCAATATCCCCACGTTTTCCATCTAATATTATTGGAATCTTATTTTTATAGTGAGTTATCAATTCTTTCAATGCATTCAGTCCTTCAAATCCATATTGCGCAAAATAAGCATAGTTTGGTTTGATTGCGGATATTTGATGCTCGGATATTAGTTTATCAGTAATTTCGCTGAAATACTCGGAAATATTATCACTTGATTTCGGGTCAATACCAAAACATAGAATTGTTTTAGTTTCTTGTGCTAATGCTACGAATTTGGAGAGTTGCATGATGTTATTTCGCAGCTATGTTTATTAATCTTTTATTAGAAATAAGGTCGGTGGTATCCATGGAATTAATGCAGCGAATTATTCAATTAGTAACTGAAGGTAAGATCGATCCTTATTCCGAGGCTGCTTTGCTCTTGCATGCACTAGGAAAAAAAATAGATACGGTATCTTTGGTTAACCTACTCTTAGGTTCAGGACAGAAAATTGGCCCTAAAGAAAAAGAATCTGTAAAGGTAGCCGCTAGCTTATTTAATTCGTTTGGTTTTGCCAAACCCGTATACGATGTATTTCTAGCTCCTGTTCCAGTAGGTTATAAGAATCCGCTCTTAGAAGGTGCTTCAACTTATAATCAAGAGTCACTAAAAACAGCGATAACCCAATACGATATTGTACTTATGCTCAGTCAGGCAGTAGTTATGCTAGGTGCTTTTAAGGAAATAACTGAAAATATAGAAAAAGAACTTGGTCCACCAAAAAAGAGTGGTGGTAGCTTTAAGCAAGCAGCAGTTGATATGTTAAATAATTACCAGCGTAGAGAAAAAGTAGATCCTTATTTACATGCAGCGTTGATATGCCGCGGAGTTGGCAAGTGTGATTCAAAAACTATTGGTTCAGTACTAAAAACAGCTGGTGTTTCTGCTGACTTAAAGCGCTGTGATACTGTTTGCGCATTAGTAAAAAAGGCAAATGTTTCTGAATTAGTAAAATCTCAGATGGCGATTGTAAAAGCAGTTGGTTAATCTCCAATAATCTTTACCAACACCCGCTTATTGCGCTGCCCATCCATTTCAAAATAGAAAATTTGTTCCCATGGTCCGAGATCGAGTTTTCCATTAGTAATTGCCATAGTTACCTGATGCCCCATTAATTGGCGTCTAATATGAGCAGCTGCATTATCCTCTCCAACATTATGCGCATATTTATCATTCCAAGGTACTAATCGCTCTAATACACGCTTATAGTCTTCGTGCAAACCGCTTTCGTTATCATTTACAATTACAGCAGCGGTTATATGCATAGGGTTAACTAACACTAAGCCTTCTTTTACTTTGCTTTCATTAATTGCCTTTTGTACATCATCAGTTATGCGGATGAATTCTATTTTGCTGTGCGTATTAAAAGTAAGATATTTTGTATGAGATTTCATATTATTATAAATAAACGAGACTTATAAAAAATTATCAGTTTGGTTGATTGATGATTTTTAAATCTGTGACGCTACTTTAAATACCTATCTCTATCTTAATACTTAACTATTTATTATAACAAATAGAGAGGTTGACTACACATGACAGGAAGTGAAAGTGCTACAGAAGCTCATAAAGGGTGGTTGGAAATCAGGCGATTTACCAGCTGTAGTTACGCAGTTATCTAAATTTCAGGTTTTTGATGGTGCTGTTGTTCCAAGAGAGCATGCTAGGTTAGGTATACCTGTTTCTTCTGCGGGCATGCAATATGCAAAACGCTCGCGTTTAGGCGGCCAAAGACTTTATCTAACAGATGATAGCTCTAGCTTATGGCTTTGTTTTCCTTTTAGTACAATGCACGCTAGATTTGTAGCTAATAATGATGTGGATTATCATACAAGGATGAATCTATCTCGTGTTTTGCGCGGAGAACCACATCCAGAATATCTTTCTCCTGCACAAGTGCTTGAATTATTATTTCGAGATTCTGATTTTCCGTTTGCAATGGAAGTATTTGATACGCAAACCTGCAAAAAAAGAAGATATACTAAAGCTGATTTCCTTGCAGATATGTTACGTGGGCCAGCTGCAAATCTAGCTGATACAAGCGTGCAGGATTGCCCTAATTATTTAAGACCATTTTTTACTGGCATGGGTAGTGATGCATTTGCATTAGTTGCGCCTCCAAGTGAAACAAGCGAGCATTTGGTATTTGCATTGAATCGACCTTGGCCAGTGTGGGTAAATCCAACAAATTTCTTAGGTGTAACAGTTTTCTTGCCTGTTGGTGGTAAGCATGCAGTTGGCATGCCTTTGCAAGGATTGAACAGAGGCGAAGTGCGCAAAGGTACATGTAATTATGCAGCAACGCGCGAACAATTAGTTGATACCAAAGATCTTATTCTTGTAGATATGAAGAGTCGCGGAGTTTTCGATCATAATAGTGGGGAGCAATTACAATTCGCGCCGTTTCATGATATGATGATGCCTTATGTTACTGGAGGAGAAACACATTACGCAGAAACAATAAGTTCAAATGTTTTTGTTGTTGTTGAAGAAGCTAGCAAGCGCGTTTTGCTTACACCTTCTGCAGAAGAAGGTAATTATCCCGGTATTACTAGATTTTTTGTTTTACAATTTGCTAATGATGTGCTTTTACCATTAGGATTAGTTGATGAAGTAAGAGAAGCGCCATTAACACGCGAACTATTACTTAGCGGTAAAGTAAAAGAAATGTTTAGAACAGGAAGTGCATCTGGCGTGAACTTCATTAATGCATTAGTTTGGTATGATGTTGCGAGCGAGCGCTATAAAAGATTAGAACTTGGTAAATTCGGTGATGTTGCCGTAGTTGTATCTGAGGCATTTGAATTAGTTGCGCGTGGTTATGAATTAGTATTGAAAAGCCCAGATCCACGAGCAAAACTAAGTGCGCTGAATCGCTTTAGTGAAATGTGTGTTAGATTAGAGGTTCCAGAAGAAAAAGTAGCTAGTGCAATGCCAACATTTTCGCCGTCATGCGTAAAAGATTTTGATCCTCATCTAGTTTTAGAAGGCGTTGGTAAGGCTACACGTATGTTTGAAAAACGCGCAGCGTTCGCAACTGCGCATGATAGAAAGCAGCTAAAAGAGCTTGCTAGAAGCAGATATTAAAACATATCATTACACTATTTTTAACATGAGAAAACTAGCAATGAGCAATGGGCAATGTGCAGTGAGCCACGCTTTACGTGCAAACGATCCATTTGGAAAATACAAACCAGAGACCCAACAACCAGTTCGTAAATTAAAAGTGCAAGGAGATGAGACCCTAAGAGAATTGAAAAAAGTATTTAAGAGATTTTTGAGAAAAAAGATAAAAGAAACTCAAGAAAGAGGATTTTTTACTGAGCAAGATGTTGCAAAGGAAATGATAAGAGGAATTTTTTATACTGCTGAGGATGTAGAAAAATTTAGCCTAGCGCTTGCAGAATTCCAAGATAAAAAAGATTTTGCAGAGAAAGCAGGAAGATTTCTTAGTGTGCTTATTAATGAAGGAAAAGACAGTGATTATATTGTACACACAAGGCATTTAGAGCATATATCTTATATTGGCATTAAAAATACAAAAAACATAACTATAGAAGGACATAGTGGATATGCTGCTGCGTACGGTATGAGTGGTGGTAGAATTATTGTGAATGGAGATGTTGAGCTGGATGCTGGTGAGTTTCTTTCAGGAGGCGAACTAATACTTAATGGAAACGCTACTAGTCGCATAGGCTATCACATGAGTGGCGGTAAGATCGTTCTTCATGGCAACATTGAAAATTCTTCAGGATATTCCTCTGTTGGTGATGTGATGGTAGGCGGAGAGGTAATGATCTTTGGAAATGTAAATTATAGCGTTGGTTCCAGTATGAAAGGGGGTAAAATTACTATTTATGGAAATGCTGGTGAAAATATAGGAGAAATGAT
>Ga0209343_10009091_pt1 | contig 11447 bp, 8 predicted proteins | sample RifCSPlowO2_02_FD_184026 | JGI IMG/M metagenome (GOLD analysis project Ga0209343, IMG submission 184026) | Groundwater microbial communities from Rifle, Colorado - Rifle CSP2_plank lowO2_0.2 (SPAdes) (version 2) | ecosystem: Environmental > Aquatic > Deep subsurface > Groundwater | place: Rifle... | reverse complement strand
GGCCGCTGCGGCAGCCGACATCACGATCCCGGGTCTCGATGAGGCGCTGGCGCAGACCGCGCCGGACACGAGCATCCGCTGGGACAAGGGCGCGTGCCGTTTCTGCGGCACCGGCTGCGGCGTGCTGGTCGGTGTCAGGAATGGGCGCGTGGTCGCCACCCAGGGCGACCCCGATGCGCCGGTGAACCGCGGGCTGCTCTGCGTCAAGGGATATTTTCTCGCCAAGATCATGTACGGCGCCGACCGGCTCACGCGCCCGCTCCTGCGCATGAAGAACGGGACGTTCGACAAGAGCGGCGAGTTCACGCCGGTCTCCTGGAAGCAGGCCTTCGACATCATGGAGGAAAAGTGCAAGGCCGCGCTGAAGGCCAAAGGCCCGACTGCGGTCGGCATGTTCGCGTCCGGGCAATGGACCATTTTTGAAGGCGTGGCCGCGACCAAGTTCATGAAGGCGGGGCTGCGCTCCAACAACATCGATCCCAACGCACGGCACTGCATGGCGTCGGCCGTCGCCGGTTTCATGCGTACCTTTGGCGCCGACGAGCCGATGGGCTGTTACGACGATACGGAACAAGCCGACGCATTCGTGGTGTGGGGCTCGAACATGGCCGAGATGCATCCGATCCTCTGGTCGCGCGTGACCGGACGGCGGCTCACCGCCAAGCACGTCAAGATCGTGGTGCTCTCTACGTTCAACCACCGCACCAGCGAAGCGGCGGATGTCGAGATCATCTTCAAGCCGCAGACCGATCTCGCGATTCTCAATTACCTCTGCAACTACATCATTCAGAACGGCGCGGTCAATGAAGCGTTCGTCAAGCAGCACGTCACCTTCATGAAAGGCGTGACCGACATCGGGTACGGGCTGCGTCCGACTCATCGGCTGGAGCAGGCGGCCAGCAGTAACGGCTATCCCGGGACCGACGGCAAGCCCAAGGGCGATCCCAACGCGGCGAGCCCGATCACGTACGAGGAGTTCAAACAGCACGTCTCCGAATACACGGTGGACAAGGTCGCAGAGCTCTCCGGCGTGCCGAAAGAAAAGCTCGAGGCGCTCGCCAAGCTCTACGTCGACCCGAAAACCAAGATCGTCTCGTTCTGGACGATGGGCTTCAACCAGCACACGCGCGGGACGTGGGCGAACAACCTGATCTACGACGTGCACCTGCTCCTCGGGAAAATCTCCGAGCCGGGCAACGGACCGTTCTCGATCACCGGCCAGCCCTCGGCCTGCGGCACGGCGCGCGAAGTGGGCACGTTCGCCCACCGGCTGCCCGCTGACCTGGTGGTGGCGAACCCGCAGCACCGCGCAACCGCCGAGCAGATCTGGAAGCTGCCCGCGGGCACCATCCCCGGCCAGATCGGCTTCCACGCCGTGGCGATGGACCGCGCGCTAAAGGACCGCAATCTCAATTTCTTCTGGACCTTCTGCACGAACAACATGCAGGCCGGGCCCAACCTCTCTCAGGATCGTTATCCGGGCTTCCGCGATCCCGCGAACTTTGTGGTGGTCACCGACGTGTATCCGACGGTCACCGCGCACGCCGCCGATCTGATCCTGCCGGCTGCGATGTGGATGGAAAAAGAAGGTGCCTACGGCAACGCCGAGCGGCGCACCCAGTTCTGGCGCCAGCAGGTGAACGCGCCGGGCGAAGCGAAATCCGACCTGTGGCAGATCATCGAGTTCTCCAAGCGTTTCAAGACAGAAGAAGTGTGGCCCGAGGAGCTGCTCGCCAAGATGCCCCAGCATCGCGGCAAGACGCTGTTCGACGTGCTCTATGCCAACGGCCAGGTCAACCAGTTCCCGCTGGCTGAAGTGCGGAAGGTGAATGAACACGCCATCAAGGGCTATTCGAATGACGAATCGAAGGCCTTCGGCTTTTACGTGCAGAAAGGCCTGTTCGAGGAGTACGCCAGGTTCGGCCGCGGCCACGCCCACGACCTTGCGCCCTTCGACCCGTACCACAAGGCGCGCGGCCTGCGCTGGCCGGTGGTCGACGGCAAGGAAACGCTGTGGCGCTACCGCGAGGGCTACGACCCGTACGTGAAGCAGGGTGAAGGCGTGAAGTTCTACGGCAAGCCGGACGGCAAGGCGGTCATATTCGCTCTTCCTTATCAACCGCCGCCCGAATCGCCTGACAACGAGTACGACTTATGGCTCGCCACCGGCCGCGTGCTCGAGCACTGGCACTCCGGTTCGATGACGCGCCGTGTCCCCGAGCTGTACAGGGCAGTGCCGGATGCGTTGGTCTTCATGAACCCGAAGGACGCTGAGACCCGCGGCCTGAAGCAGGGCGATGTGGTGAAGGTGATCTCCCGGCGCGGCGAGATCCAGACCCGGGTCGAGACCCGCGGCCGCAACAAGCCGCCGGTCGGCCTGGTCTTCGTCCCTTGGTTCGACGAGTCGCGGCTCATCAACAAAGTCACGCTTGACGCCACCTGCCCGATCTCGAAGCAGAACGACTTCAAGAAATGCGCGGTGAAGATCGTCAAAACGTGAGGAGTATGGCAGGCAGAGGCAAGATCAGGGCGGCGACGAGGCGGCAATTTCTGTTTGACGCCGCGAGGAGCGCGGGCAGCGTGACGCTCGTTGGCACAGGGCTCGCGCTCCACACCGGACAGGCTAAGGCGTTGCCGCCGGAGGTGATCCGCCCACCGGGCGCGCGCGCCGAGCCGGAGTTTCTCGGCGCCTGCCTGCGCTGCGGGATGTGCGTGCGCGACTGTCCTTATCACATCCTCGATCTCGCCAAGCTCGGACAGAACACCGCAGTCGGCACGCCGTATTTCGTGGCGCGCGGCGGACCGTGCGAGATGTGCGTGGACATCCCGTGCGTGAAAGCCTGTCCGAGCGGTGCGCTCGACCCGACGCTCACCGACATCAACCGGGCGCGCATGGGCCTTGCCGTGCTGGCCGATCACGAAACCTGCCTCAACTTCCTCGGCTTGCGCTGCGAGGTCTGCTATCGGGCGTGCCCGCTCAGCGACAAGGCGATCACGCTCGAGCAGCAGCAGAACCCGCGCAGCAGCCTGCACGCCATGTTCATTCCGACCGTGCATTCCGACCAGTGCACGGGCTGCGGCAAATGCGAACACGCGTGCGTACTGGAGACCACGGCGATCCGGGTGCTGCCGCGCCGTCTGGCGAAAGGCGAGCTTGGCGGGCACTACCGCCTCGGCTGGGAGGAGCAGAAGAAGGCGGGCAAACCGCTCATCGAGGGCGTCATGGACCTGCCCGACCGCATGCCGGAGACCACGAAATGAAACAGGGCATCGGCTCCGAGGCGATCCGCGTCAAGGGCTGGTTTGCGGCGCACCAGTGGCTGCTGGCGCGCCGCGCCACGCAGTTCGCGGTGCTCGCCCTGTTCCTTGCCGGCCCCTGGCTCGGCTACTGGATTGTTAAAGGCAACCTCAACTATAGCCTGACCCTCGGCGTGCTGCCGCTTGCCGATCCGTATGTGTTGGCGCAATCGCTGGTGGCAGGACACACCCCCGAGCGCAACGCGCTCGTCGGCGCAGCAGTCATTCTGATCGCATATTTCCTGGTCGGCGGCCGCACCTACTGCGCGTGGGTGTGCCCGGTTAACGTCGTGACCGATGCGGCGCATTGGCTGCGCGCACGGCTTGGCGTGCCCGGCAGCGCGAGAATCTCGCGCTCAACACGCTACTGGATCCTCGCCATGACGCTGGCGCTCGCTTTGATCACCGGCACCATTGCCTGGGAACTGGTGAACCCGGTCTCGATGCTGCACCGGGGCATCATTTTCGGCATCGGCGCCGGCTGGTTCATCATAGCTGCGGTGTTCCTGCTCGATCTGTTCGTTGCCGAACGCGCCTGGTGCGGACACCTGTGCCCAGTCGGGGCTTTCTACAGCGCGGTAGGCAGATTCAGCCCGCTGCGCATCGTCGCTGTGCGGCGCGAACAATGCAACGATTGCGCCGATTGTTACGCCGTGTGTCCCGAGCCGCTGGTGATCAAGCCCGCACTGAAGGGCGCGGATGACGGCATCGTCCGGGTGATTTTGTCGCCCCATTGCACCAATTGCGGCCGTTGCATCGACGTCTGCTCGAAGCATGTATTCGCTTTCGGCGCGCGTTTTTCCAATCGCCGCAAACCGCTGGCCGGCACCGCGCAGCAGGCGGCGTCCGGCAACGCAACAGCAGTTGAAGTATCAACGTAAAGGAGTCGCTTATGAACAAGTTCACCACTATTCTTCTGGCAACACTGGCGCTCGGGCTGTGGCAGCCCGCGTCGGCACAGCAGGCTGCGCCCAAGGTGCAGACGCTGCGCGGAGCTGGTACCGCTGACAAGGACCAGGCACCCGAGGACAAGCCCTATGTTGGCAAAGCTCCCGGCAGCCAGAAACCGATCGCGCGCACTTTTACTGGGCAGCCGCCGGTGATTCCGCACACCGTCGAGGATCTCGACGTGATCACGCTGGCGGGAAACCCGTGCCTCGCCTGCCACGGACCAGCAAGCTACAAATATGTAAACGCGCCGAAAGTGGGCGACAGCCACTTCAAGGACCGTGACGGCAAGACACTTACGGAGGTGTCCCAAGCGCGCTATCAATGCACAGCGTGCCACGTGCCGCAGGCTGACGCCAAGCCGCTGGTGCAAAACACCTTCAGGGGCGTGGTCGAAGCAAAGAAAAAGTAACGCGGGTTAACGCTGCCAGCGCGTCGGCATATTCCTTATGCGCAATTCCGCTGGCGCCACGCTTGAGGCGGCTGTAATGGGAGTAAATCAATCGCGTGCTGGCGAGCTGGTCCTAAGAAGCGAATCCCTATCATCCCAACGAGTCGGAGCCTGTCATCATCTCCATACGGACTCTTATGCTTTTCGATCCAAGCTCCGGTACTGAATCGCTTCGGTAATGTGCGCGAGATGGATATCTTTTGAGCCGGCGAAATCGGCGATGGCTTTTCTAACCTCGGGCACGCGGCTGTAGGCCTGGGTGCTGAAGCCGAGCCGGTTGATGGTGGTTTCAACCCGGATTCCGCGTTTGAAAGTTAAGGCACGGGGCGAGCCTTCCGTAGCGAAGGCAATGGAGCTCTGCCTCTAAGAGTCTTGAGATCACCGGTGCCCTAAGTGGCGTCCGTAACTCGCTGACAACAGATTGCCGAGCAAGTAAAACGACTTTGATGCTGCGGAGATCGGTGCCTTCGCTACTCCAGTCTCACACCTCGCTCAGTCGAGATTGTAACTTCAACTGCCGAATCCAGGATGATTATTGCCCCGTACCATATGGGGCTCGATCGCGCAACTAGCGCGTCATCAACGCCAGCGTTTCGACATGGAAGCTGTGCGGAAACAGATCGATGGGCTGCACCATGCGGAGTTTGTAACCGTGGTTGCCGAGCGCTCCAAGATCGCGCGCCAGTGTGGCGGGGTCGCAGGACAGGTAAAGAATTTTTTCCGCGCCGAACGAGGCCAGTTCGGCTTCAAGGCCCTTGGCGCCGGCGCGCGGCGGATCGAGGACGAGCCGGGTAAATTTTTCCCGGCGCTGTTTCAGACGGGACAGCGCGGCCGGCACGGCGGAACAAACCCAGCGGACGTTTTCGAGGCCGTTTCGCTGCGCGTTGAGTTTGCCGTTTTGAATCGCCAGCCGGGAGCCTTCGACGGCGACGACCTCCGAGACCCGCTTTGCCATCGACAGCGTAAAGTTTCCCGCGCCGCAGTAGAGTTCCAGGACGCGGTCCTGGCTTTGGAACTCGCTGGCGGCAAGCAGCTGGCTAAAAATTTTTCGGTTCCCTTCCGCATTCACTTGCGTGAAGACATCGGCGTCGACTTTCATCGAGACGCCCTGTTCGGCGATAACCGAGATGGTTGCCTGGCCCCAAGTTTTGTGCCAATTCGGGCCATAAAGAACGAGACCGCTGATGCCGCCGGCGTCGAGCAAACGATCGCAAGCCGCCGGGTCGCGCGCAATAAATTCTCCACCGCTTTTCCCAATGACAACGATTTGATCGGGCTCTTCGCCGGTGACGATCTCAAGGTATTCCACCGCTGTAACAAGCTCGTGAACCCAGCGCCGCAACGGCGCGATGAAACCTGTTAATTTGCCGTCGGCGATGAGGCAATCGTCGATCTCGATCACCTCATGGCTCGCCGGCCGGAAGTAGCCGAGCTTTCCGGCGCGGTCGCATTGCAGGCGGATGCGCCTGCGATAGCGGTATTCCTGGGGGGAGGGAATGATCGGCCTCAGTTCAAAGCCGTCCAGCCTGCCGATGCGCCTGAGCGCGTTTTCGACGTTTTGCTGTTTGGCCTTCAATTGCGCGTCATAACGGATATGCTGCCAGGGACAGCCGCCGCATTCGTTGACGAAAGGGCAGGGCGGCATTTGGCGCAGGGGCGAGGGCTCTATTACGCGCAGTACTTCGCCGATGGCATAGCGGGCCTTCGATTCAACGATGCGCGCCGCGACCAGGTCGCCGGGCGCGGTTTTCGGCACCATCACGGCCTTGCCGTCGATGCGCCCGACGCCGTAAGGTCCGTAGGAGAGCGAGTCGATCTCTAGCGTGATCTCGTTTTTCGCGTTAGTGTGGGACATCGGTTTCAAATACTACAAGGACATCCTCGTTCATGGAAGCCCAAGACGATCCGCGTTTGCAGAAAGGCATCGACGAGTTCAATCAGGGCCTCTTTTTCGAGTGCCACGAAACTTTGGAGGAAATCTGGCAGGAAGATCATGGAGAGGACCGCCTTTTTTACCAGGGGATCATTCAGATCGCCGCGGGATACTTCAAGTGGCAGCAGGGAGTGCCGGCGGGCGCGCTCAAGCTCTGGCGTACGGGACTGGAAAAGATCGCGCCTTACGGACCGATTCACCTCGGGATTGCCGTCGCACCGTTCGCCGAGGCCGTAAAGGCCAATCTGCAAAAACTGGAAACTGCGCAGCAATCGGGCGGCGAACCGGCGCCTCTCGATAATCCGACCCTCTGCCGTCTTTCGTGATCGCCGCGCCGCATGATCCGCTGCATCGACGTCCGAAAAGTTTACCGGCAGGGCGAGTCTGAAATTGCGGCCCTGGACGGCATTTCACTCGAAATACCCAAAGGAGCGTTCGCCGTCATCATGGGGCCGAGCGGCTCGGGCAAGAGCACGCTGCTGCACTTGATCGGTGGTCTCGACCGGCCGACCCGTGGGGATCTTTTGGTCGACGGACGTTTGATCGGGCAGATGGCCGACGACGACGTCACATTATTTCGCCGCACGAAGATCGGCTTTGTCTTTCAGTTCTTTAATTTACTGCCGACGCTGACGGCGCTGGAAAACGTGGCTTTGCCGCTTGTGCTCGATGGCGTAGCGAAGGCCGAGGCGGACCGCAAGGCGGAGGCGCTCATCGAGAAAGTAGGACTGGTAGCGCGCAAGCATCACTTGCCGGAGGAGATGTCCGGCGGAGAGATTCAGCGGATCGCCGTCGCGCGCGCGCTGGCGTTCAATCCGCCGCTTCTCTTGGCGGACGAGCCCACCGGGAATCTTGATTCGAAAAACGGCGACGCGGTCTTGTCCCTGTTGCGAGAGATCAACAAGAACGACGGCTGCACCATCGTCTTGGTCACGCATAGCCAGGAGGCCGCGAGCTACGGCGACCGGAGGATTGTTCTCAAAGACGGGCGCGTCGAGAGGGAAACCTAGCCCGAATTCACCTGCAAGGCCTGGGGAAAATTGAACCGTCTGGGAGGTCGCCCGATTACTTCCCAACCTGATCGAGCACGATATCGACGTTTTTCGATCCGACGTCCACGGGATTTTTCTTGTAGTCGCCGTCTAGGTCTCCTGGACCGCGAGTTCCGGGGTTGCCGTCTTGGTCGAGGCGGACGGTGATGGTGAGTTTGCCGGTGAACGGCATGCCTTGGGTCATCATGTTCTCTGCGCCGAGCGAGTAGGAGAGGGGAAACGCCGGCCGATCGACTTTTTTGACGGCGACGGGTGGGCCGCCGCCTCCGCCTGCGGGGCGGGCGATGATGAAGAGAGCGGCTTGGGGATCGATCGCGCCGTTGATCTTGGGATCGATGGTGATCCGGCCCGTAATCTGACCGGCGGAGCTGGAAGAGGAGGATGCCGCGGCGGTCGCTGCCGGCTTGGCGGCCATTTTCGGTTTCTGACCGGCGGCGGGTATTTCAGCGAGCACTTTGACGATGGCTTCACGGTCATTGCCCGGCGGCAGGAGCGGCAGCAATTTCTCGAATACCTCCCGGGCGCCGGCGTAATCTTGCTTGCCCTGGTAAAGCGCCATGCCTTTGCCCCAAAGTGCCATGGGAAAATTCGGCGCCACGGACAGAGCCTTGTCGAAAGCCATCAACGCGCCGTCGGCGTGGCCGGCCTGCATCAGAATCACTCCCATGTAGGAGTTCGCCTCGGGTTGATTGGGATTGGCGGCCAGCACGCTTTTGAAGGCGTCAATCGCCTTGCGCATATCTTGCTTGTTGAACGCGGTTCTTCCTTCTTGCAGCAGGGCCGACAGGTCGTTCTTGCTCGCTGTGGGAGTGCCGGTGAGAAAATCGCCGGTTATCGAGTCGCCCTCCCCGCCACGCGGCCTAAGTGAGTTCGTAAGAACCACGCCGAGAGTTAACCCGAAGACGAGCAAGAACGCGGCCCCGACGGCGACCTGCCAACCGCGCACGCCTGGCTTAGGCTGCGCAACTTCGGTTTGCTTGGCGGCCGGACGTCGCCTCTCGGCACCTTTCTCCCGCGCAGTGGAAGCCGCCACTTCATCGAGGTTTCCCAGGACGGTGGAAGCTATTGTCTCGATGTCGCGGCGCAAGCCAACGTAATCGGCCTGGGAAAGTTTACCCGCCTGATAATCGAACTCCAGCTCATTGAGATCGGTGTAAAGTCGGGAGCGCTCTTGCAAAAGCTGGGCGCGGGGACTCGGGTCTTCCAAATCCAGTTTCTCGGTCTCAGCGTTGGCAAACTCTTCGCGCACGCGGGCGAGCAGTTTAGGGTCGGCGGTTACGGGCTGTGCCGAACGTTTCTTCGCCACCCAGCGTCGGATGAAGAAAATTCCCAGCGCAAGCCCGATCAGCAGGGCCACGAACGGCACGACCCAAACCAGCAGGCTGATTCCCCGGGTGGCCGGTTTGAGAAGCACCCATTCGCCGTACTTGGAGACGAAGTAGTCTTTGATCTCTTGCGGTGATTTGCCCGCCTGCAATTGTTCGCGCACAATGGCGCGCATCTGCTGCGCCATCTCCGAAGGCGAGTCGGCGATCGACAAATTCTGGCAGACCACGCAACGCAGATCGGCGGAGATCGCTCGGGTCTGCTGTTCAAGGTCGGGAGCGTCGGCCGCATACAGCGGATGGGTAAACAAGAGCAGAGAAAGAACGAGGATGAGCCGGGCCTGGATTCGTACGTTCCTGGGAATGACGATCGAATAGATCGTCCGCAGAGTAGTAATTCGCATAACCTGTCTACCCGATCCGGATTCAGCGAACCGGCGTAATATCTCCCTTGCCTTCTTGAGCGCTCACGATTCCTTTGGCCGCCTCTTCCAATTTGGCAATCACCAAAGTGGCGCGAATGCCGCCGACATGCTTATAAGTGATCCGCCCCTGGGCATCGATGAAAAAACTTTCCGGTATGCCCCAGGTGCCGTAGTCCACGCCGATTTTTCCCGATTCGTCGCGCCCGTTGAGATAGGTGATCTTGAACTCTTCGAGAAAGGCGCGTGAATCCTTTTCGGTATCCTGAAGCGCGACGCCGAGAAAAACCAGATTCTTGTCCTTGACTTTTTGCCAGGCGGCCTCCAGGTCTCTCGCTTCCTCGCGGCAGGGCGGACACCAAGAGGCCCAGAAATTTAAAAACACCGCCCTTCCGCGCAGGTCGGCGAGACTGAGCTTGCGCGCGCCGCCCGTCGACCCGCTGCGCTCGCTCAGGACGATCTCACGAACTCCAGTCGGGGGATCGAACAGCGTCACGGTAAAGGGCGCTGCTTGCTTGGCAATCAATGGCGTTTTGATATAACGCGCGTCGCGCTGAAAGCCGAAGGCGAGCAGCCAGAGCACCGGAGCGATGACCGCGAGAGTTATGATGAGACGCCGCCAAGCCATAGTCGATGTCGAAGTTTGAGGATTGAGAATAGAGGATCGCGCCATGCTCAATCTTCCATCTTCGATCCTCGGTCTTTCTCCCTGAAGGGCAGGATCGAAACCAAAGTCCCTAGCAGAATTATAAACCCGCCGACCCACATCCACACCACCAGAGGACGGACGAGCACTTTGAGCGTCGCCTGGTTCTTATCCAGCTCGCTGAAGCCGGAAAGAATCAAATAGATGTCCTCGCTCAGGCTGCTTTGGTACACCGCGCGGCCGATGGGAGATTGCTGGCTGGGAAAAAATTTGAGCGCGGGAGATAAAATTCCCAGGTCTTGGGTTCCCCTGAAGACGCGGAAGGAGCCTTGGACGAGATTGTGAGTTGGTTGCCGACTTTCCTTGAGGCCTTCGAACTGGATCAAATAGGGGCCGACGGTCAGGTGATCTTTAAGAGCAAGGGTCGCTTCGCGCTCCCGGCTGTAGGTCATCGAGCCGGCGATGCCCAGGATGATCAACACGACGCCAAGGTGAACGACTAAGCCGCCGTAGCGCCGCTGGTTACGCCGCGCCAGCGTGATCAGGCCGCTCACGATACCTTCGCCGGCGATGCGGCGGCGCGCGCGCAGGGCGAGCGCGGTGTCATAAAGAATCGTGAAGGCCACGAAGGCGAGCAGGGTGAAACCGAGCAGCGGCCAAAAATCCCGCACGGTCCAGACGAACAAGCCGAGGGCGAAAATTAACGATCCCGCCGCCGGCCAGAGAAAATTGCGCTTGAGATTGTCCCATGAAGCTTTGCGCCAGGCGATCATGGGGCCGACGCCCATGAGAAAGACCAGCAAGAGAAATAAAGGCACGGTGACCGAATTGAAATAGGGCGCGCCGACGCTCACCTGCACGCCCGCGACCGCTTCGGAAATCAATGGGAAGATGGTGCCGAGAAAAATCGTGAACAACGCCGACACCAGCACGATGTTGTTAAGCAGAAAGGCCGACTCGCGGCTCACCATGGAGTCGAGCTCCGGCTGGCCCTTGAGATGCTCCGAGCGGTAGGCGAGCAGGCCAAAAGAGCAAAGCAGAACGAACGCTAAGAAACAAAGGAAAACGATGCCCACTGGCCCGGAGGAAAAGGCATGAATCGAGGAAAGAATTCCCGAGCGGGTGAGAAAGGTGCCAAAAATAGTCAGGCCGAAGGCGATGATGATGAGCGAGAGGTTCCACACTTTGAGCATGCCGCGGCGCTCTTGCACTTGCACCGAATGGAGAAATGCCGTGGCCGGCAGCCAGGGCATGAAGGCGGCGTTTTCTACCGGGTCCCAGGCCCAGTAACCGCCCCAGCCGAGCACGTGGTAAGACCAGTAGGCGCCGACAAGATTGCCCATGGTGAGAAAAAACCAGGCGACGATCGTCCA
>Ga0209343_10009087_pt1 | contig 11449 bp, 10 predicted proteins | sample RifCSPlowO2_02_FD_184026 | JGI IMG/M metagenome (GOLD analysis project Ga0209343, IMG submission 184026) | Groundwater microbial communities from Rifle, Colorado - Rifle CSP2_plank lowO2_0.2 (SPAdes) (version 2) | ecosystem: Environmental > Aquatic > Deep subsurface > Groundwater | place... | reverse complement strand
CGTCGTTGAGCAGCCGCTCCCATTGTTCCGCCGAGCGGCCCTGGAAAGCGAGCGTGACCTCGACTTGCAGCGCGTTACCGTGTTCAAAGCGCCTCTTCCTGTCGGCGAAACGCGGATCCGCTATGAGATCGGGACGGCCGAGCACCTTGCAGAGCCGCTCGAACTGGTCCTGGCGGATGGCGCCGATGGTGATGCTTCCTTGGGCGGTCGGAAAAGTATCCGCGGTCGGCGCCATGCTGTAGCCGCGATTGCCCTGCTTCTCCGGTTTGACGCCCGTCACGAGATAGGGGCCCAGCACCGAAATCATCATCACCATCGCCGCGTCGAACATCGCCACGTCGATGTACTGGCCCTCTCCGGTGCGTTCCCGCTGCAGCATCGCGGACACGATCGCAAAGGCGGCGACCAGCCCGCTGAAGGTATCGACAACGGGAAAGCCGATCCGCATGGGTGGGCTGCCAGGCTCGCCCGAGAGGTTCATCAGGCCCGACATGCTCTGGACGATCTGGTCGATGGCAGGATTGGCCTTGAGCGGCCCCGACTGGCCGAAACCCGAGACCGAGCAGAAAACGATGTCCGGCTTGATGTCGCGGCAGGCAGGGTAGCCCAGACCGAGCCGATCGATTACGCCGGCGCGGAAGTTCTCGACCACGATGTCCGCCCTGGCGATGAGACGGCGCGCCACCTCCAGGTGTGCCTCGCTTTTCAGATCCAGCACGATGGAGCGTTTGCCGGCATTCACGGACACGAAGGACGGCCCCATGCCGTCATTTACTTGGCGGCTTCCGTAGTTGCGCATGGTGTCGCCTGCCGACGATTCGACCTTGATCACCTCAGCACCCAGGAGCCGCAGATAATGGGTGGCGATGGGACCCGACAGCACGTGCGTGAAGTCGAGGACCCGATAACCGTCAAGAACTCGAGCCAAGCATTTGCTCCTGTTTCTTATGGCATCCTGGACGCAGGACGTCAGTCCCGGTCCGCGGCCCCGGGGTACTCGCCGGTGAAGCGTGGCTTGCGGCGTTCGGCGAAGGCGACCTTGGCCTCGCGGCCATCGGGCGTCAGGCCGAGGTAACGCTGCATCGGCGCTCCGGCTTCCAGGTGCGACGAGAAGCCAGCCATGTCGAGCAGCAGGTTGGTGGCGTTCTTGGTATAGCGAATCGCGAGGGGCGGCAACTCCGCCAGCGCGTTCACGTAGTCGTCCACCGCCGCCGCAAACTCCGCTGCCGGAACGGAGCGATTGATCAGGCCCCATGCCTGCGCCTGCGGCGCCGGGATGCGACGCCCGAGCAGCGACATCTCGAGCGAGCGGGCCCGCCCCACGGTGAAGACAAAGGCGCCGCCACTGTGGTTGCCCGCCTGAATCTCGCGCATCTGGAAGTAAGCCGTGTCCACCGCCACGACCAGATCGCAGGCCGTGGCGAGATACACGCCGCCGCCGATCGCGGCTCCATTGACTGCAGCGACCACCGGCTTGAAGTTTCGCTGGATGCGCTGGCGCGCGGCCACGTTCCAGCGGCCGTAGGCGTCGATGGCGCGCGCATCAGCGGAGCGGGTGAACCGCAGGTCCTGCCCGGCGCAGAACACGTCGCCGGCACCGGTGAGCACGGCGCAGCGGCAGTCGGGGTCGTTCTCCACTTCGTCGAATGCCTCGACCAGCTCCTTGAACATGTCCAGGTCGTGCGCATTGCGCACTTCGGGGCGGTTCAGAACCACTCGCCAGACCGCGCCGGCCTTGTCTATCCGGATCGATTTGAACATCGCTTCCTCACCGGTCCTTGAAGCCGAGGTCCGGCCCGCTCTTCTTCACCAGCGGGATGATGCCGCCTGCCTTCAGCATGGTGAGCAGGAAGGGTTCGACCGGACGCGCTTTCAGCGTGGCACCCGTCGTTTCATTGCGCACGACGCCGCTCACCAGATCGACAGAAACGATCTCGCCGTCCCTGGCGAGCCTGCCGGCGCCCGGGCATTCGATGATGGGCAAGCCGATTTCGTAGCAGTTGCGCAGGAACGTCCGAGCGAAGCTTTCGGCGGCAATGCACGCGACGCCGGCCGCCTGGATGGCCTTGGCAGCAACGCCGCGTCCCGAGGATTGGCCGAAGTGATCGCCGGCCACGATGATGTCGCCCTGCCTGACCGAGCCGGGAAATTCGGGCTTCAGCTCCTCGAGCACGTGCTTGAGCACCACCTCCATGGGGCTCATCACGACGGCGGTCGCGACGATCTGGTCGGTGGGAACATTGTCGCCGAATTGCCAGGCGCGCCCGCGCATCGTAGGAAAGTCTTTGCTGCTCGCGTCGCTGGCCATCAGAGGAACTCCCGTGGATCGATGATTTTCCCGGCGGTCGCTGCGGCGGCAACCGACAGCGCCGAGGCAAGGAACATGTTCGCTTTCGGGCTGCCGTTGCGGCCCGGGAAATTCCGCACGTGCGTGGAAATCATGGTTTCGCCGGCGGCCATGGCGCCCATGTTCACGGCCTGGTTGGAGCCGGTGCTCGCGGGAAACCAGGTGGCGCCGCGCTCGTGCAGGAGAGCGACGTCGCCCGATTTCGCGGCCATGGAAAACACATGCCGGCTGCCGGGAACGACGTTGAACTTGACGCGCTCCTGTTTCGGCTTCTTGGCGAGCACGCGGGCCGCCATTTCGACATCGAGCAGCCGCCCGCCGCCGTGTCCGCCGAGCTCGGCGTATTGGATCGGCGTGCCGGCGTACTTGCGGATGGGCGCGACGTTACCGACCGTGGGCGGAAAGCAGATTTGCGGCTCGAGGTCGCTCACGTCCCATTTCCAGTCGGCGATGAACGTCGTGCCCGGATCGTCCTTCTCCACTTCGCAGCCGGCGAGGCCGAGGCTGTCGCAGAAATCGAGCGTCGTCTTGTCCGGCTCGACGTACGCGGCCTTGGCACCGACGTCGACCGCCATCAGCGTGAAAAGCCAGCGGTCCCAGAGCGGCAGCGAGTCGATGTATTCGCCGCAGAACTTGATGGCCTGGTAGTTCACCTTGCCTTCGCCGATGACCGAGCAGAGCCAGAGCGCGACGTCGCGGGCGGTCGTCCCCGGACGGGTCGTCCCCGTTAGCTCGACGCGGATCGTCTCGGGCACCCGGAACCAGGCCTTGGAATGAGGCATCACCGTCGCCGCATAGGAGTCGTTGCCGAGCGAAGCGCAGAAGGTGCCCATCACGCCTTGCACCGGCGAATGGCTGTCGGAGCCCACCACGAGATCGCCGGGCCTGATATGGCCCATCTGCACGGCGACGTTGTGGATATTGCCGCTGCCGCAGTCGTAGAGCGGCATGCCGTGCCGGTAGCAGAATTCGCGGGTGCCCTGCAGGGCGATCGCCTTTTCTTCGCTGGGCGAAGAGAACTGGTGATCGAACACCGTGACGATGCGCTCGGGGTGCGCAATCGTGCCGCCCATCTTGTTCTCGAACACCAGGCGGCAGCTGCGAGCCGAGAGATCGTGCAGTAGTGCGCAATCGACCTCGCACACCACCACCTCGCCGGGGGCGACCTTGTTCCTTCCGCTGCGCTTGGCGAGGATCTTCTCGATCATGTTCATGGGATGCGTGAACCTTCTTCTGTTGCGGGGAATATCAGCCGGGAAAGGGCGGCGCTTCGCAGGAGAGCCGCCAGGGCCAGGTGCGCGCCCGGCCCGCCGGCCAGAGCTCATCCAGCTTGCGCGCGAACGAGGCACGGTCCATGGGCGAAGGCTCCTCCTGGGCCGCAGTCAGTTGCCGCGCGCCGGACAGAGTCACCGTCATGCGAGCGGGAAAACTGCGCGGAAAGCGGCGGCTCGCCTCGGGGTCTTCCTCCAGCCGCACGTTGCTCATGAGCGACAGCACCGCCGGATCGCCGAGCAGCGACTCGTAGTCGTCATGCGAGAGACGGCCTGTCATCAGGATGGCGCCGACGGCGAAGCCGGCGCTGTGGTCCGCCGTTTCGCGGTTGATCCTGCCCTGGCCGGCGCCTGCGCCGCCCAGCATTTCCACCGCCTGGCGCGCCAGGCCGATGACGACGGACTCGACCTCGCCGGCGCTCGCCTGGACCTGCGGGCGCAGTGCCTGCGCAAGCTCGATGAGGCCCTGGATGAAAATCTGGGTCGGATACTTCTTGAGGAGCGTGCGCGGCAGGCGCGCCTCGCCCCCGGCATCGATGGCGAGAGGGCCGGAGATGCGCTCGAGGAAGCCGTCCTTGCCCTCGAACACGCGCTCGGGCGAGTGACAGCCGGCTTCGACCATGCGCACGGCAAACAGGCCCTTCACTGCCCCGCGGCCCGAGGCAATGGCCTTCCAGTCCGAAAGCCTGCCCTGGCGTACCGATCGCAGCGTGCCGGCATCGAGCGCTGCGATGCAGAGCGCCTCCGCGGTCCGCCGGGCATCGAGGCCGATGAGCCAGGCCGCGCCGGCGGCCGTGCCGATCGGCGTCAGCGTGGAGCCGTCGAAGCCGTGGCTGGCAAGCTGCGCGTGATCGGCGATCCGGCAAAGCACTTCGTAGGCGACCGTGACCGCGCCGACCAGCCGATTCCACCCGGCTCGGCGTTCTTCAGCGAGACCAACGAGCGCGGCGATCATGTCACTCGGATGGGTGACGGCTCGCCCGACATAGGTGTCGTTGTAGTCCAGGTAGCGCTGGGCCACTGCATTGCGCAAGGCCGCGTCGTCCAGGCTCGCGCCTTCGCCCGTGGCCCAGATCGTGCACGGGCCCGCACCGGCCCGAGCGAAGCGACGCATGCGCGTGATCGTCCCCTCGGTGCTGTGGGATGCATCCGCCAGCGCCTCGGCGCCGAGCGCGCAGGCGACGGTGTCAGCCATGCGCAGAGCGACGGCGTCGTGATCAGCGAGGCGCGCGAAACCGGGCAGCAGCGCCGCGATGTCGGCCGCGCAGTCGCGTAGCTGGCCGGCGGAAGAGGGGTGCTCCATGGCTCTTCGGTGTCAGGCGCGGGAGGCTTTGCCCACCTGCTTCGAAACCCGGCTGATCACCTTGTCCACGACGGCTTCGGCCATGCCCAGGTAGTTCTGAGGATTGACCAGATCCCTCATCTCGGCCTCGGTCAGATGCTTCGAGGCCTCTTGGTTCTTCAGCATTACGTCAAGGAGCGCCTTGTGCTCCGCGTGCGCCTGGCGCGCCAGCTTCATGGTCAATTCATGCGCCGCGCCGCGCCCCATCTTCCAGCCCAGGCCGTACATCACGGCCTCGGCGACGATGCCGCCCTGCGTGAGCGCGAGGTTCTGCGTCATGCGCCCGGCATCGACCTGGAGGTCCGAAAGAATGCGGTGGGCGAGGCAGAGCGCCCCGTCGAGAAGAATGAAGCACTGGGGAATCAGCAGCCATTCGGCGGCGGTCACCGACATGTCGCGCTCGTGCGCCACCACCATGAGGCCCTGCATGACGGGCACCAGGCCGCGCACCAGGTGGCAGTTCGCTACGGCACGCTCGCCATTGATGGGATTGCGTTTCTGCGGCATGGCGGAGGAACCGACCTGGGTCCGGGTTTGCGGCTCCGACACCTCGCCGATCTCGGTGGACGAGAGCCGGCCGGTCTCGTTGCAGATGCGCTCAACAGTGGCCGCGATCATGCCGAGGGTGGAGATCATTTCCGCGAAGTTGTCGCGGACGTTGTACCAGGGGGCATCCGGCAGCCGCAGCCCGATGCGGCGCGAGAAAGCGGCCTGGACCGCGGGCGCGTGTCTGCCGAGCGCGGCAAACGTGCCGGCCGAACCGCTCATCTGGCAGACCACGGCGCGTGAGCGCACGTCCTGGAGGCGCTCCAGGTGGCGGCTGAGCTCATCGATCCAGAACGCCACTTTCAGGCCAAATGTGATCGGAACCGCGTGCTGCCAATGGGTGCGGCCCGCCATGGCATGCGACTTGTAGCGTTCGGCCAGCGGCAGCAGAAACCCGATCTGGGTTCGCACCTCTTCGTCGACGATGTCCAGGGCGTCGCGGATCTGCAGTACGAGGCCCGTGTCGAAGACATCCTGGGACGTCGTGCCCCAGTGAACGTATTTCCCCGCCTCGCCGGCGCGTTCCGACAGGGCGCGAATGGAGGGCATCAGGATATGCCGCCCCGCTTCGACGCCCGCGCCGATCTTTTCCAGGTCGTACAGCTCGGCCTTGGCGACCGAGCGAATCTTCCTTGCCGCCTCGGCCGGAATCAATTCAGCGTCCGCTTCCGCCTCCGCGAGTGCCGCCCACACATCGAGCCAGCCCTGCAAAAGGCGGCGCGAGTCGAAAACGGCGCGCATGCGGTTCGTTCCGAACACGTTCCTCATGATCTGGCAATCGAGCGTTGTCGGCATGGCGTCCTCAGATGCGGCGTGGGGTTGATCGCAAGGGATGCCAAGCATCCCGCGGGAGGCTTGAAGGCCGCCTCCATGCGAAGAATCGGACTGCAGCGATGCTGAAACAGGCGCGCCCGAGCGTCAATTCGGGGCACCGCGGCTATGGACGAGCTCTTGACACCGGGAACGGATGATGATCAGCGCTGCGCGCGCCGGCAGGACGGGCGTTGAACCGGCTCTCGATATGGCGGCCGTGCACCTCCACGGCGTGGCGCAGGGCGGCCAGGTAAGTCAACTTCTGTTCGCGCAGCTTCGGCAGCGCCGCGCCGATGCCGAGCGCCATGGGCGGCTGGTGCGGCGGAGTGGGCAGCAGCACCGCGATGATGCCGGCCCCCGGCGTGGTGGCGCCCTCCGAATAGCCGTAGCCTTCGCGGCGGCACGCCTGCACGTTGCGAAGGAGTTGCTCCAGCGGAACCCGATGGGCCGGATCCTTCTCCTCGGCGTTGATGCGCCTGGCAAGCGCCACGATTTCCTGATCGTCCTTGGGGCTGAGGATCAACTGGCCGACGGCGGACCTGAGCAGCGGCCGCAGCCGCCCGGTCGCCACTTCGGGGCCGGACCGCCGGAACAACGAATGCATCACGTGGATGTACTGGATGTGCAGCCCGCTTTGCGTCCCCAGGACGACGGTCTCATTGGTGCGGTCGCGCAATTCGTACATGACGCGCAGCACCGTGCCATCGCTGAGAAACATGTCGTTCACCCAGATGCCGAGCAATGCCGCGCGGAGGGTCGGCACGAAAGTGCGGCGGCGCCGGTCGTAGTCGAGATAGCCGAGCTTTTGCAGGCTGTTGAGCAACGCTGAAGTGCTCGAGGGGGGGCTGCCGAGCGCCCTCGCCACTTCCATCAGTCCCGCGGGCGCCTGTCGGGCGGCGAAGAACTCGAACACCTGGATGACCCGGTGGGCCGATTTCACCAACGACGTAGTCATTCGCGCATCGTACCGTATTTCACGTATGTGAAATCGGGGCCGCGTATTTCACATATGTGAAAAGGCGCTATTCCCGCCACAATAAGCCGCTGCCGCTGACCAGTCAGTTCTCCCGGCCCGGTCCATTCATGTGCCAGGCGTCGCAGAACCCGACATACGAAGTGGCTGGAAGCCGGCGGAACGCCGTGTCCGGATCCTGATGCACGCTCTGGTCGAAGTGCCAGGTATTGACCGCGGCGAAACGAACGCAACGCCCGCCTGACCGGTCGTACGCTTCGCAGTTGAGCAAGGTGGTGACGATCACGCTGCCCGTGACGTCCTCCACCAGGTGCAGACCGGTCTGTCCCGCGTACAGCTTCACCGTCCGAGCGCCCGCCTTGCGGCTCGATATGACGCGAGCCGCGCTGCTGCCGGCGCGAACCTGATCGTAGACCAGCATGACATCGGGGTTGCGCGCGACGCTTGTTGCGCGCGGACCGCTCAAATTGAGCTCGCACACCAGGTCGCCGGTGCGCGCGATGTCGGCAAGCGATATGGGCACATCGGCCGCAAAAGCGCCGCAGGCAGCGGCCAGGGCGCCGAAGCTGGCGATCAGCCGCGCGCGAGCGGTAACCGGGCGCCGGATTTGCTCTGGTTCCATGGCAGCTTGCTGAACAGCAGGGTCATGCCGCAGCGGTCGGTGAGGCCCGCGTAGGTGAGCCCCAGGCCCACCAGCGCAGCAACGGCGTAACCCGCCGGATGTAACGCCGCGCCGGCCAAGGTTCCCAGCACCACCAGCGTGCCGGCCGCAGTGCGCACCTGCCGGTCCAGCGGCATGACGTTTCTTCCTCCGCGCTCGACAGGCAATCCGGCGGCCAGCCAGGCATTCGTGCCTCCATCCACGTGCACGACGTGCTGAAAACCGGCCTCGCGCAGCAACCGCGCTGCAATCTGGCTGCGCGTGCCCGTCTGGCAAACGCAGTACACCGGCGCATGCGGGCCGAGCCGCGCCAGGAGCGCCGCGGGTTCGAGGCGATCCAGCGGAATGTTGGCCGAACCAGGAATGCGAAGCGTCTCGAACTCGCCCGGCGTACGCACGTCGATCAGTTGCGCGCCGGCCTCACGTGCCTTATCGGCCAGCTGGCGCGGCGAAACATTCGAAATCTCGACGGCCGCGGGCTGTGCGGAGGCCGCGATCGGCGCAGGGGAGCCTCCGCCCTCCAGGTTGGCCGGTACCGCCTCGTGGATACGCTTGGGCATGGCGAGGTTGAGGTTGGCCATGATGGAGAGAAATTCCTCGCGCGTCTTTCCGGTGAAGCGCGCGTTGAACTGCTTTTCCTCGCCGATCGTGCTGACGTGCCGGCCCTTGTAGTCGTGGCCCGGATAGACGAGCACCTGCTCGTCCAGCCTGAAGAGCTTGCCGGTGACGCTTTCCCAGAGCGCTTCGGCGCTGCCGTTCTGGAAGTCGGTCCGGCCGCAGCCGCTGATCAGCAGCGTATCCCCGGTAAAGAGCCGGTCGCGCCATAGATAACAGACGCTGCCCGGCGTATGGCCCGGGGTGGCAATGACCAGGATTTCTTCGCTGCCGAACAGGATCACGTCGCCGTCGGAGAGCAGGCGGTCATAGCCGTCCGCGTGGCAGTCACGGGCCACGGCGGTTTGCGCGCCGGTGGCCTGCTTCAAAGCTCGCGCGCCCGTGACGTGGTCGGCATGCACGTGGGTCTCGAGCGAGTACTTCAGCTTCAATCCCTGCTCGCGCAGCAGGCGCACATCGCGTTCGGCCTGCTCGATGACCGGATCGATGATCACCGCCTCGTGGCTGGCGTCGTCGGCAAGGAGATACGTATACGTGGATGACGAAGGGTCGAACAGCTGCTTGAAGATCACGAAGCCTCCTCCATGATTACCCGTGCGGCGCAACGGCTGGTTCGCGGTTTCCTGTCAGCTCTTTCGCTGCGCGCTGCAGGGACGCGGCGTCGAGGCGATCGAGCCGAACCGGCTCGGCCTTATGATACTGCCGGAAATTCTTGACGGTGGAGCGAAGGTAAGCCGGATCATAGTGGTTCTTCAGGAGGTCCGGTACGAGCGCATGCCAAGCCCGCGCATCGGCCTGCGCGAGCCACCTTTCGATGACTTCGTGCCCGTAGAGCTCCTTGAGGCCGGAGAGTTTCGCTTTCAGTCCTTCCGGGTCGTCGAGGAAGTGGCGGTATTGGTCCATGAGGAACCCGACCCGCTCGGCGACGGGGACTTCGATGACCAGGCACTCGCCGCCGCGCATGCGCTCCAGCAGCCCCGGATGCACCTGCACCAAGCCAATCCTGCGGCTCTCGGCCTCCACGAACACCGGCCGGGCCGGATCGAAACGGCGCAGCCGGTCCCACACCAGGGTGTCGAACATTTTTTGCGACGGCTGCGCCTCCTGGGGCAGGTCGCCCAGCACCGAACCCCGGTGGCGCGCCAGCGCTTCCAGGTCGAGCACCTGCGCGCCCTGCGCGTGCAGCGCCTCCAGCAGCCGGCTCTTGCCGCTGCCCGTGGCGCCGCAGATGACTTTGAAAGCGCAGCTTGCAGGCAACTCGTCCAATTGCGCCAGAACCGCTCGGCGATAGGCGCGATACCCGCCTTCCAGCGTGGCGACATGCCAGCCGATCTGGCGCAGCACGTGCGCAAAAGCGCCGGAGCGCTGCCCGCCGCGCCAGCAATAGAGGAGCGGCCGCCAGTCGCGCCCGCGCGCCAGAAAGCGTTCCTCGATGTGGCGGGCAATGTTCCTGGACACGAGCGCGGCGCCGAGCTTCTTGGCCTGGAAGGGAGATTGCTGTGCATAGATTGTGCCGATGCGCGCTCGCTCCTCGTCGTCCAGCACCGGGCAGCTCACCGCGCCCGGCACATGGTCCTCGGCAAATTCGGCGGGCGAACGCACGTCGAGGATCTCCTCGAAGCGATCGAGCTCTTTGACGGTTACAATGCTTTCCGGCTTCAAAATCAGCGTGTTTCCCGTGATAGGGCGGCTCTTGGGTGGCGCTGATTTTACGTCTTCCCTGGAGCGAGGCTCATGTCATACACACGCGATCCGCGCGACGCCATTCGTGGCACGCGGCAACCATGAACGCACCCAACGAAAACACCATCCGGCTCACCCGCTACAGCCATGGAGGCGGGTGCGGCTGCAAGATCGCGCCCGCTGTCCTGTCCGAAATCCTCGCCTCCGCGCCGCTGCAGGCGCTGCCCGCCGATCTCCTGGTCGGGATCGAATCGAGCGATGACGCCGCGGTGTATCGGCTGAACGACGAGCAGGCCATCGTCGCGACAACCGATTTCTTCATGCCCATCGTGGACGATCCGTTCGATTTCGGCCGCATTGCGGCAACGAACGCGCTCTCGGACGTCTATGCCATGGGCGCTCGCCCGCTGTTCGCGCTCGCCGTGGTGGGTATGCCGCTCGATAAACTGCCTGTCGAAGTGATCCGCACGATCATCGCCGGCGGTGCATCGGTGTGCGCCCAAGCCGGCATCCCGGTGGCTGGCGGTCATTCGATCGATACGCTCGAGCCCATCTATGGCCTGGTGGCGCTGGGACTCGTTCATCCCTCTCGCGTCAAACGCAATGACCGGGCCCGGCCCGGCGACGCGCTGATACTGGGCAAGCCGCTCGGGGTGGGGATACTGTCAGCGGCACTGAAAAAAGGCGAGCTCTCGCAAGCGGGCTATCAGAAGATGCTGCAGCTCACCACCCGCCTGAACACGCCTGGCCTCGCGCTCGCGGAAATGGACGCCGTCCATGCCATGACCGACGTCACGGGCTTCGGCCTCGCCGGACACCTGATGGAAATCTGCCGTGGATCGCGCGTTGCTGCCCGCGTCAGTTTTTCGGATTTGCCCGTGCTTGCGGAAGCGCTGGAATGGGCGAGGCAGGGCACGGCGACCGGCGCCTCGGGCCGCAACTGGACCGGATACGGCCATGAAGTGCATCTGCCGCAGGGCTTCGCGGACTGGAAACGCAACCTGCTGACCGATCCGCAAACCTCCGGCGGCCTGCTCGTGGCCTGCGCGCCGTCCGCGGCCGACGAGGTGATCGAGCTATTCCGCAAGGAAGGCTTTGCCGAAGCGGCGCGGATCGGCGAGCTGGCGGAAGGAACACCGGGTATCACGGTCGACTGATATCGCTACGCTGCCTATTTGGTTTTCATAGGGATCCCCGT
>Ga0209343_10009084_pt1 | contig 11451 bp, 9 predicted proteins | sample RifCSPlowO2_02_FD_184026 | JGI IMG/M metagenome (GOLD analysis project Ga0209343, IMG submission 184026) | Groundwater microbial communities from Rifle, Colorado - Rifle CSP2_plank lowO2_0.2 (SPAdes) (version 2) | ecosystem: Environmental > Aquatic > Deep subsurface > Groundwater | place: Rifle... | reverse complement strand
TGACCGAGTGTTTGTGGCAGGAGCTGGAGGGCACTGGCGTGCGCGCCGTGTGTGTGCACCCTGGTGGCATCAAGACCCAAATCGAGCGCGCCGGCCGGCGGGTGCAGGCAGCCGGAAAAGTGGAAGAAGAGTTTGCCGCCAAAACGCAGAAACTACTGGTGACACCGCCGGAACAGTGCGCGGCCGACATCATCAAGGGCATCCGTAAAGGGCACAAGCGCATCCTCACCGGCAACAAGTCGAGCACCATATTCTGGTTGACTCGGCTCCTTCCCAACAGCTATCCGGCATTGCTCAAGCTATTGGCCTAAGGCTCAACAATTCCAGGCTGTGCACAGGTGTCATCCAGCAGGTTACAGGGCTCGGACACGTGCCAGCCTTTTGAGTTCGAGCCGATATAACAGATCGGTCGGTCTGCCTCAGATGCGTCGACGTCCACTCGGCAGGGAGGCAAAAACACTCTCAGGAGAGCTCCATGCCCGACACTTATACCCGCACGCTGTTTTTCTCCGCCGCCTGTTTCAACGTGTTCGCGGGCCTGCCCTTGCTGGTGGCCATGCGCCCCATGGCCGAGGTGATGGGGCTGCAGATCACGCCGACGGCGACCCTGTTCATTCAAATAACCATGGGTCTGGTCGTGATATTCGGCTGGGCCTACTGGATGATAGGCCTCGACCCGCTGCGCTACCGTCCCTATATCTTGCTCGGCGTGACCCTGAAAACTCTCGTCGTTTCAGTCATCTATGGCCACTGGCTGGTGGGTAACATCCCCTGGCCCCTGCCGGTGCTGGCATCCGGTGACATTGTCTATGTGCTGCTGTTCTGGCGCTATTACCAGCGCACAGGCAGTTGAAAGCCATCATGGCACTGCACTACCTCAGGACCACCCAGTTCGACCGTACGTTGTGGATCGAACTGGCAAACCCACCGGCCAACTTCCTCACGGCCGATATCTGCGCAGAACTGCATCGGGTGCTCAAGGCGGCCGAGCAGGACGACAGCATCGGCGTGCTGGTACTGACCGGTGGCATCGAAGACACCTCCATCTTCCACTTCTCGATTGCGGAGCTGCAAAAGATCTGCGCCGACAACCGCGCTTTCTGGCTCAACCGCCTCTGCGCCACGCGCATCGGCGGCAAGCTGATGGAATGGCAAACGCAATGGCCTGATCAGCACACTTTCCACAGTCCTCATTCAAGGAGCAGGTACAGGCCTTCGCCGAGCGCCTGAGCCGGCGCAGCCCCATCGCGGTAGCCTCAACCAAGCATGCGGCGCATACCGGACAAAACACTGGTTTGCGTCAGGCGCTCGCCATCGAGATGGCGTCGAACGTGCGCTGCTTCGCCGACCGCTCGACCCAGGATGCGCTGAGCGATTACGCGAGCATCCTCGATGAAAAGATCACCCAGGTGCCGGGCCGGCCCGGCACCGTACAGGGCGTCGCGCCGCTGCTGGAGAGCGAACGCCTGACCCGGCATTTTTTCCAGCGCTGATCAACTTCCACTAATAGAGAACAATCGGAGACAGCATGCACAAGAAATCAACTGCCATGATCGCCCTAGCCACCGCATTGGGCATATTCCACGCATACGCCGCGCCACCGAAAATGGCGACGCCGATTCCCCCTCAGATCACCACCCCGGACCAGGTCGAAACCCGCCTGGGCACATTGAACTTCAGCGACGGCGTACCGGACATGCAAACCGTTGCCACGCTGTACGACAACCTCGATTTTATGCGTGGCGTCGAGACGTTCCTCAATAACCTCCCCGGCGCTTCGCTGGTGGCAGTACGTAGCGGCTTCCACAGCATGGGGCTGAACAACGGTACCGTTGGCATATTCGAGACCCTGATGGATGCGCGCTCGCTGTTCCTCACGCCGAATAGCGAGAGCGTGTACGCCATGACCTGGCTCGACCTGAAAGACGGCCCGATAGTGGTGGAGAGCCCGCCCAACACGCTGGGGGTAGTCAACGACTTCTGGTTCCGCTACGTCACCGATCTCGGTAACGTCGGGCCGGATCGGGGTCAGGGTGGCAAATACCTGTTCCTCCCCCCGGGCTATAGCGGCGATGTGCCGGAAGGCTATTTCGTCTTCAAGTCGCCGACCTACGGCAACATCCTGATCTGGCGTGCGTTCATGCAGCAGGGTGACCCGCGCCCCGGTGTCGACAACCTCAAGCGTCACACCCGCGTGTATCCCTTGAGCCAGGCCGTCAACCCGCCCAGGCAGAAATTCGTCAACCTGTCCGGCAAGGTATTCAACACCATCCACTCGAACGATTTCAGGTTCTACGAAGAACTCAATCAGATCGTCCAGGAAGAACCCAGCGAGGCGCTCGACCCGGAGCGCCAAGGCCTGCTCGCCGCGATCGGCATGGAGAAAGGCAAGCCGTTTGCCCCCGATGCGCGAATGAAGAAGATCCTCACCGAGGCGGCCGCGGTCGGTAACGCAACGGCGCGCGCCTTGCTGTTCGATACACGCGAAAAAGAGTCGTACTTTTACCCGAACAGCTACTGGCGCTCGCCCTTTATCGGCGACAGCCATGAGTTCCTGCGCAACGGTGCACGCCTGCTCGATGCGCGGACCATGTTCTTCTACACCGCCACCCTGGTCACACCGGCCATGGCCATGAAGATGGTCGGTGTAGGTTCGCAATACGCCTACAGCGCCAACGACGCCCAAGGGCTGGCCCTGGATGGCGGCAAGACCTACAAGATTAATATTCCAGCCAATCCGCCGGTAAAGAACTTCTGGTCGCTGGTCGCCTATGACACTCAGACGCGCTCAATGCTGCAGACCGATCAGGCGTTCCCAAGTGTCGACAGTCAGAAGACTGACATGCGCAAAAACGCTGACGGTTCGACTGATGTGTATTTCGGCCCAAGCGCACCGAGGGGACAGGAAAACAACTGGATACAGACGATGCCGGGCAAGAGCTGGCATGTGCTGCTGCGCTTGTACGGCCCCCTGGAGCCATGGTTCGACAAGAGCTGGCGACCGGGTGAAATTGAGTTGCAGAAATAGCCCCAGGATCCCGCCTTGCGCCAACACCCAGCGGCCCAGCAAGCCATCCACAGGGATCATCCATGCGGAACACCTCGACCTGGAGTCCAAGGGCCGTCCGCTGGACGCCACCGACATCGGCCAGCTCTACGAACTGGTCACCCCGCAGCGAGGCAGACCAGGGTTATTTCGCCGTCATGGAGGGGAATAGCTTGTGCGGGGCTTTGGCAGATGGGGTATCGCCACGCGAGCGACGGGCTGGTGAGGATTTTACGCGGGGCTACTTGGCATCTCGACACAGTACTGGCACTTTGCGCTAGATCTGCTTGGGTTAGTCAATGGCACACCCAGCGCTCGATTGCTGCATGCCATTGCCTGCATACACGACGCCCCGAGCCTTCTATTTCTTCACGGTGCTTTCATGGCTCTTGAACTCGTCGTCCCCTATGGCCATTTGCGCGCTGCGCCACTGCAGCCGCTGCCTGAGCTGATGAGAAGACTGGGCGGCAACCTGGAGCCACTGCTAAGCGCACTGCGCTTACCGCGCGAATTGCTGCAGAACCCCGATCACCTGCTGCCGATCCTCACCGTTGGCGAGTTACTGGCCCGCGCTGCGGATCAGGTGAAGTGCGAGCATTTGGGCCTGTTGCTCGGCAATCAATCCGGCGCTGCGCAGATTGGTTCAGTTGGCCAAATCCTGCTCCTGATGCCCACGGTCGGTAAGGCGCTGGAGGTCTTGCAACGCCACCTTGATCTGCATGATCGCGCTGCCGTGGTCACCCTGCGCCTGCAAGGCGGTCAGGTCGCCCTGGGCTATAGCCTGTTCGAAGGCAGTTTCCTGGGGGGGCAGTACATCCACGATGCCGCTATCAGCGTCGGGCTGAATATCATGCGAGCCTTGTGCGGACCGGCCTGGAAACCGCAGCAGGTGAACTTCGCCCATCGCCCAGCCAGTAATCCCGAGGTCTATGAGTCATGCTTCGGCTCGCCTTGCCAGTTCGACAGCATGCGCACCGAAATGCTGTTTCCCGCCGAGCAACTCGATGCGCCGCTGTATGAGCCCTGCCCGCTGGACACGGCAGATGTGGACGAGCGGATAACCACTCCCCGCGAATGGGCGGAGCGCGTTCGCAGTGCCACCTATATGCAGTTATTGAGTGGCAGCTGCAGTCAGCAGCTGATTGCCGACAGACTGGGGGTCAGCGTACGCACGCTCAATCGTCGACTGGCGGCAGAAGGCGCCTCCTATGTGGAGCACCTGGATCGGGCCCGTTTCGCCATCAGTCGCATGCTGCTCAAGGAAACCGACATGAGCATCAAGTCGGTTTCGCAGTTGATGAACTATTCTGACGCGGCGTCCTTCAATCGCGCTTTCCGGCGCTGGACCGGGCATACCCCACTAACCTGGAGGCAGGCCCAGCAGGCCCGTTCTTGAGCGATGCCTGGCGTAAAATGCCAATCGGACATGGATCCACGCTTCACCGGCTGTACCCTGACACCTGAGCACAATTCAATGGAGTGATTTTAATGAAGCTACGCCAACTCAGATGTTTGGTCGGGGCCTTGCCACTGCTGGGCGCATCCCTTGCCAATGCCCAGGCCAGCGATCTGGATCGCAGCATACTGCCGATCGCCGAACCGCCCAGGCCGCTCTACAGCGAGCTGGATGTGCGCCAAGCCAAGGCGCCAGCAGCCTTCAAGGTCGAGGCACCGGCCGGTGCCCCAAACGTGGTGATTGTCTTGATCGACGATCTCGGCTTCGGCGCCACCAGCACCTTCGGCGGGCCGATTGCGACCCCTACCCTGGACGGTCTGGCGCAGCAGGGCTTGCGTTACAACAACTTCCATACCACCGCGCTCTGCTCGCCGACCCGTGCCGCGTTGAAATCCGGGCGCAATCACCATACCGTCAACATGGGTTTCATCACCGAAATGGCTACGGCGTTTCCGGGTGCCACCGGGCAGATCCCCAACGCCACTGCACCGCTCGCCGAGATGCTGCGCCTGAACGGCTACAGCACCGCCGCCTTCGGCAAATGGCATGAGACGGCGGCCTGGGAAACCGGGGTATCCGGGCCATTCGACCGCTGGCCGACCCGCCAGGGCTTCGACAAGTTCTATGGTTTCATTGGCGGCGAAACCAACCAATGGGCGCCCTATATCTTCGACGGTGTCACACCGGTCGAATTGCCGGACGATCCCAATTACCACTTCATGGCCGACATGACCGACAAGACCGTGTCCTGGGTCAAGTACCAGAAGGCGCTGACGCCGAACAAACCCTTCTTCGTCTACTTCGCTCCAGGCGCCGTGCATGCGCCGCACCATGTGCCCAAGGACTGGATCGCCAAATGGGAAGGCAAGTTCGACCAGGGCTGGGACCAGATCCGCGAGGAAAGCCTGGCCCGTCAGATCAAGATGGGGGTCGTGCCGGCTGGCACCAGGCTGCCGCCCAAGGCCGCCGCACTGAAGGACTGGGACACGCTGTCGGCTGACGAGAAGCGCCTGTTCAGTCGCCAGGCAGAAGTATTCGCCGCGTTCGTGGATTACACCGACCACGAGATTGGTCGCATGCTCAAGGCTGTCGATGACACCGGTCAGGCCGATAACACCTTGGTGTTCTATATCGCCGGTGACAACGGCACCAGCGGTGAGGGTGGCGCCAATGGCATGTACAACGAATACACCTATTTCAACGGTGTGCAGGAAACTGTGCCGGATATGCTCAAGGTCATCGACAAGTGGGGCGGCCCGGAAACCTATCCACATATGGCCGCGGGCTGGTCGGTAGCCTTCGACTCGCCATTTGGCTGGATGAAGCAGGTGGCATCGGACTTCGGTGGTACCCGTAACGGCATGGTGGTGCACTGGCCCAAGGGCATTCAGGCCAAGAACGAGATTCGCAGCCAGTTCGGCCATGTCATCGACGTGGCGCCGACCATCCTCGAGGCCGCCGGCATTCCCGAGCCGAAAGCGGTCAACGGTACCCCGCAAATCCCCATTGAAGGCACCAGTCTGGTATACAGCTTCGCCGATGCCAAGGCACCCGAGCAGCACACTACCCAATACTTCGAGATTGCCGGCAACCGCGCCATCTACCACGACGGTTGGTTTGCCCGCACCATTCACCGCGCGCCCTGGGAAGGCACCCCACGCGCCAGCTTTGCCGATGACAGCTGGGAGCTGTTCGATGTGCGCAATGACTTCAGTCTGAGCAACAACCTGGCTGCCGCGCAGCCGGAAAAGCTCAAGGCGCTGCAGACGCAGTTCCTGGTCGAAGCCAGGGAGCACCACGTACTGCCGCTGGATGACCGGGTTTTCGAACGCGCTCTGGCCAGCGCCGTGGGCCGCCCCGACCTGATGGCCGGACGCACCTCGCTGACCTTGGGCGAAGGCATGACCGGGATGATGGAAAACGTCTTCATCAACGTGAAGAACAAATCCAAGACCATCACCGCCGAGCTGGAAATCCCCGAGAGCGGGGCCAGCGGCACCGTGATTGCCCAGGGCGGGCGCTTTGGTGGCTGGTCGCTGTACCTGAAAGATGGCGTCCCGGCTTACGACTACAACTTCCTCGGCATGCAGCGCTCCACGGTTGCAGCAAGCAAGCCGCTGCCACCCGGCAAGGCAAGCGTCAGGTTCGAATTCGCCTATGAGGGGGGAGGCGTTGGCAAGGGCGGGCAGGGCACGCTCTACGTCAATGACGAGAAAGTGGCCGATGGCCGCATTGAGCGCACCCAGCCGATGATCTTCTCGGCCGACGAAACCGCCGATGTCGGCATTGACCTGGGCACCCCGGTGGTCGAAGCAATCGGCAGCGAGCACCGTTCGGCCTTCACCGGGACCATCAAGCAGGTCACCGTCCAGACCCATTAAACCGGTACATGCGGCCTGCTTATGCGGGCCGCACATGGCGTGAAGGAACCCCGATATGCACAAGATATTCGCCCGCGGCGGGCAGCTCGGCATCCTCGCCGGTGCCCTGGCGTCCGCGCCGGTCATGGCAGGCGGTCTGTTCGTGTACGAAGTGGCCAACGACAATGCCGGTCTGGCCAATGCCGGTACGGCTGCCCGCGCGCAGAACCCGAGCACCCTGGCCAGCAACGTGGCCGGCATCAGCTATCTGCCCGGCACCCAGGTCAGTGGCGGCCTGCAGTTGCTGCACAGCAATCTGGAGTTCACCCCGGATGACAACAGCAATGTAGCCGGGCGCGACAGCGGTACCCTGATGGAGTGGGCGGCGGGCGGCAGCCTGTTTATCACCCGTCAACTGGATGAGCACTGGCACGTGGGCTTTGCCAACTATGGCGACTTTGGCCTGGGCATCGATTATGAGAATGCCTGGTCGGGCCGCTATTTCACCCAGAATGGCGAGCTGCTGGGCATGACCCTGCAGCCCAGCGTGGCTTATCGCTTCAACGATCAGTGGTCGCTGGGTTTCGGCCTGCGCGCCATGTACGCGATGCTTGAGACCCAACTGGCCCTGGACAACAACCCGCTGGGCCACCATAGCGACCCGGATGGCAAGCTGGTCTACGAAAGCAACGACTGGGGCTTTGGCGCCAGCCTCGGGATGATCTACCAGCCCTGGCAGGGCACCCGTGTCGGTCTGAGTTACACCAGCGAAATCGAGCTGGAATTCGAGGATGCCTTCGCGCCGGAGGGCCTGGGTCCGCTGGTCACCAATAATCTGCAGGCGACCGGGCTGCTCGGTGCCGATACCCAGCTCCAGATGAACGTGCCGCAGACCTTGACCCTGAGCCTCTATCACACCCTCAACGAGCGCTGGGCCGTGCTGGCCAGCGCCAACTGGCAGGACTGGTCGAGCTTTGGCCAGGTGGGTGTGCAGGTGGACAGCGGCAACCCGGTATCGGCCACAGTGGATGCCAATTTCAAGGACACCTGGCACCTCTCCCTCGGCACCCAGTATCAGGCCAGCAAACAGCTGCTGTGGAACCTTGGCGTGGGTTATGACAGCTCCCCGGTCAGTGACTCGGATCGCACCTTCGCCATGCCCCTGGGCTCGACCTGGCGTTTCGGTAGCGGCTTGACCTATGCCCTGGATCAGCAGACCGACCTCAACCTCAGCTATGCACTGGTGTGGATGGGGGATATGGCGGTCGATCAGCAGAAGCAGCTGCCCCTCGCCGATCCCAAGCGGGTTTCCGGTGAGTTCGAGGATGCCTGGGTGCAAGCGGTGAGTGCCAGCGCGACCTGGCGCTTCTGATCACGCCGACCTAACCGCTACACAAACCAGCGAGAGCTACATGAATCCTAAATTGCTGTTGGCCGCAGCTGCTTGCCTGGTGGCCAGTTCGGCCGCCGCCGATGAAGCGGCCGAACTCGCCAAACAGACGCAAAACCCGATTGCCGCGCTTTACAGCCTGCCCATCCAGTTCAACTGGAATGAACAGCTGGGGCCCAGCAATGAAGGCATTCAAACGGTCACCAACGTGCAACCGGTATTGCCATTTGCACTGAATGAGGAGTGGAACCTGATCTCGCGCACCATCCTGCCGTTCATCGATCAGCGCCGTATGGCACCGGGCGGTGTGGCGGACAAATCCGGTATGGGCGATATAACCCAAAGCTTGTTCTTCTCGCCCAAACAGCCCACGGCTGGCGGATGGATATGGGGCGCCGGCCCTGTACTGCTGATACCGACCGGCAGCGATAACCTGCTGACCAATGATCAATGGGCTGCAGGCCCGACCGCCGTTATCCTCAAGCAAGCCAATGGCTGGACCATTGGGGCCCTGGCTAACCACCTCTGGTCGCTGGAAGGCAGCCCGGAGGATGACCGAGAGAGGGTGAACGCCAGCTTCATTCAACCGTTCCTGTCCTATACGACGCAGACCTACACGACTGTCGGGATGAATACCGAGTCCGTCTATGATTGGCAGAGCAAGGAGTGGGCGGTGCCGGTCAATCTGACTGTCACTCAACTCCTCAAGGTGGCCGGACAGCCTCTTACCCTGCAGGTCGGCCCACGTTATTGGCTGGACAGCAGCGACAATGGTCCGCAGGGCTGGGGAGCCCGCGCAGCACTCACCTTGTTATTCCCAAAATAGACATGCCAGCCTCGGCATGAAAGTCGCCAACAATGCCAGGCATTCGATCCAGCCACACCCACAGCACGTCACTCTCGGTATCCATTACCACCACTCGCAAGGAGCGTCACTGATGAAAACAACGCATGCAATGCTCGGCAGTCTGCTAGCCACCATGTTGATGCTCGGCGGCTGTGCCAGCAAAATCGCCAGCCAGGCGGAATATTCCGGTTTTCTGTCCAGCTATGAGGGATTGGCTAAAACCCAGACTGCCAGCGGCAATACCGTAATGCGCTGGATCGACCCGACTTTCAATGTCGCCAATTACGACAAGGTCATGTTCCAGCCGGTAAATTTCTACCCGACGCCCCTGCCGAGCGACCGCATTAGCCAGCAGACCTTGAATGACCTGCTCAGTTACACCAATACTCGCCTGCGCGACGCGCTCTCCAAGCGCCTCAAGCTCGTGGAGTCCAACTCCGGACCGCGGACTCTCGTGTTCCGCGGCGCGATCACCGGCGTCGATGCGGCCACCCAGGGTCTCAAGCCCTATGAGGTGATTCCCGTGGCCCTGGTGGTGGCAGGGGCCATGACTGCGGCTGGCCAGCGTGACCAGAACACCGAGCTGTACCTGGAAGGTGAGCTGATCGACAGCGCCACCGGCCAACCCGTTCTGCGGGTCGTGCGCAAAGGCTTGGGCAAGACCCTCAGCAGCGACAAACAAGCGATAACCGCGGATGACCTGCACTCGGTAATCGACGATCTGACCCAGGACGTGCTGAGCTTTCGCTAATCGAAACCCATGGACTCGGCGGTACTGGCCGTGTTGAAACCGGGCGCAGGGAATTTATACCCCCTGCGCCCAGACCAGATGCAGACCTGCGTTCTGCAAGTCTGGTTTGCCGCGGCGACAATGGATTGCATGCATGACTCAATTGCCCTCTCCCCACCCTTCACTGCTGCAGAAACGCTGGCTATGGTCACTGCTTGGGCTAGTCATAGCCGCAGGCGCTGGCGCATTAGTCTGGTGGTGGGTGCAGCCTGGCGCACCCGAGCGGCTCGGTGCGGCGCAGTGGGCTGATGAGCAGCAATGCATGGGCTGCCACGCCGACGCCGGCAAAGCCTGGCAGGGCTCGCACCACCAGTTGGCCATGCAGACTGCCAATGCGCAGACGGTGCTGGGTGATTTCAGCGCGCCGCCCCTGCACGGCGATGTCGAGAGCACCAGTTTTCGCCGCAAAGACAATGAATATTGGGTCAACACCGTCGGAGCGGATGGCCAACGCGCCGACTTCAAGGTTGCCTACACCTTCGGCCTGGAGCCGCTGCAGCAGTATCTGATCGAGTTGCCGGGCGGGCGCCTGCAGGCCCTGGGGGCTGCCTGGGATGTCGAGAAGAAGGCCTGGTTTCACCTCTACCCCACGCAAGGGGTCGACTACCGCGACCCACTGCACTGGAGTGGATCGCAACAGAACGCCAACTTCATGTGTATCGAATGCCATACCACTGGCTTCGAGCGCCGCTTCGATAGCCAGACCGGGCAATTCACCAGTCACTGGCAAGCGCTGGGGGTGGGCTGCCAGAGTTGCCACGGCCCGGCCTCCAACCACCTGGCCTGGGCTGCTGAGCCCGATCGCTTCGATCTGCGCAACCGCGGCCTGGTCGTCAACCTCAGGGATGGCGGTAACCGCAGCGAAGTCGAGACCTGCGCACGCTGCCACAGCCGGCGCTCGCCGCTGAGCGACGGCTATCGCGCCGAGCGTGCGCTACATGACGACTATCTGCCCGCGTCTCTGAGCGATGGCCTGTACGAAGTCGACGGCAAGATTCAGGAGGAAGTCTTCGAATACGGCTCCTTTACCCAGAGCCGCATGCACGCTGCTGGCGTGCGCTGTTCGGACTGCCACGACCCACATACCAGCGAGCTTCGCGTCAGCGGTAATGGCGTCTGCACGCAGTGCCACAACCCCAGCGGAACGGCGCGGCGCAAGGATCTCCGGGCGAAGTTGATCGCCAAAGACTACGACGCGCCTGCCCATCACCGCCACTCGCCAGACTCGGCGGGCGCGCAGTGCAGCAGTTGTCACATGCCCGGCCGCTATTTCATGGGCAACGATTTGCGTCACGATCACAGCTTCAGTGTGCCCAACCCCGCGCAGGCGCTGGAACTGGGGCACGGCGATGCGTGCCTGAGCTGTCACAAGCAAACCGACAGCCAACAGGTTGCGCAGCAGTTCCAGGCCTGGTTCGGCCAGCCCGAGGCACGCGATGGCGGCTATGCCAGGGCACTGGCGCAGGCCCGCGAGGGCCGTGCGGGGGCCGCCAGCGCGCTGTATGCGCAACTTGCCCGCACCGACCTGCCGGCGTTGCGCAAGGCCGCCTTGCTTGCCGAGC
>Ga0209343_10009083_pt1 | contig 11452 bp, 11 predicted proteins | sample RifCSPlowO2_02_FD_184026 | JGI IMG/M metagenome (GOLD analysis project Ga0209343, IMG submission 184026) | Groundwater microbial communities from Rifle, Colorado - Rifle CSP2_plank lowO2_0.2 (SPAdes) (version 2) | ecosystem: Environmental > Aquatic > Deep subsurface > Groundwater | place... | reverse complement strand
GAGCCAGAACTGGAGGATGGCCCAGGGGCTTTGCCGCTCAGCGGAGTAGATAGTATGGTGGGCACGCGCGAGCAGCTGGTTGAGGTACGCCGCGTAGTGCGTCGAGCCCGGGTGTTCGCGCAGGGCTGCCAGATCCGATGCGATCTGGCGATAGAGAAGACCCAGCTCCTGCAGCTCGTGCCGCGACAGCGACTTGTAACCGCTGCGCGTCGTCCGCTCGACGAGCTCGTCGAGGTGCCGCCAATGCGGCTCGCGTGTCTTGAGCCAGGCCGTGGAGATCACGCGTGCAACCTGCTGAGCAGCTGAGGATCGACACCCCGGAACAAATCGCCCTCGAGCTGCAGGTGGCGGGCATCGGGAGCCGGTTCCTCGCCATTGCCGTCGATACTGTACTGCAGGTCTGGCTCTATGGGGCAGTCGTCCTTGCGCTGTCGTTGCTGCAAACGCCCGCGATCGTGCGGGAGTCGTTTCTCGGACTCGCCGGTCCCGCGCTCGCCATCCTGTTCGGCTTTTCCATCTACTGGGGCTACTTCGCGCTGTTCGAGACGTTCTGGAGCGGACGGACGCCCGGCAAACGCCTCGCGGGCATTCGGGTGATCAAGGAAACGGGGCGGCCCATCAACGCCTTCGAGGCTATCGGCCGCAACGTCCTGCGCGCCATCGATTTTCTGCCGGCGATGTACGCCGTGGGCATCGTCTGCATGATGCTCAACAAGCACAGCCGCCGGCTGGGCGACTACGTGGCGGGCACGATCGTGGTGCACGACACGCAGACCGAAGCGGTGCGCCCGGACTGGAACCTGGCGGCGCCCCCGCCGGCCGCTGGCGTCTCGGTGGCACGGATGACACCCGAGGAGCTGCAGCTCATCGAGACCTACCTGCACCGGCGGCTGGAGCTCGAGTCGGAGATTCGCGCCGACATGGCGGATCGGATCGTCCGCCGCATCACGGTGAAGACCGGGCTCAGCCCAGGTCCCGATCAGCCAATCGATGAGTTTCTTGAATCGATCGCGCGGCAGATCCGAGACACGGGGCGCTTCCGGTGACGTCTTTGCGCCGAGACAGCGGAGGGGACGGAGGGAACGGGAACGGAGGATACGGAGGAAACGGTTAACAACGGAGCAACGGAGAAACGGAGTTAATTCTTCAGCGGATTGATCAAGCGCTTCACGCCATCCATCAGCCTCGCCGCGTTGAAATTAATCAGAAGACCGGCCGGACAACCCGTCAGCTTCAGATACGTCAGGACCTGCGCCTTGTGAACCGGCGCGATCGCGTCGACGGACTTGACCTCCACAACCACGAGGTCCTCAACCACGAGATCGACTCGATACACTGAGTCGAGCTTCACCGACTTGTAAACAACCGGCACTGCCTGCTGCGAGACGAACCGGAGCCCTCTGGTCGCCAGCTCATACTGCAGGCACGCGATGTAGATCGATTCGAGCAAACCGGGCCCGAGGACGCGATGAACTTCGATCCCGGCCGAGAGGATCGAGCCCGTTAGGTCGTTGAGGCGCTGGTTGTCGATGAGCATCGGCCGCAGAGAGAGCAATGCTGATGCCGTCGGCTTTTCCTGGACTTTTCAACCGAGACGCCCGCAACTGTGCAGCTTTTACAGCAGCTTCTGGCGCGTCGGTCCGCAGTTTCTAACTACCCAAGTATTCTCCGTTGCTCCGTTCCTCCGTTGTTTATCCGTTCTCTCCGTCCCCTCCGTTCCCTGCCCACCCTGATACACTCACGCCCACATGCTCTCAGCCTCGCACGCCGGCGCGGTCGTGTTTCGTGTCGACGGAGAGCTCGTGCGCGTGCTGCTCGTGCGGTCGAAGAAAGACCCTGCGCTCTGGGTGATTCCAAAAGGGCACATCGAGCCGGGAGAGACTCCCCAGGTCGCCGCTCTTCGCGAGGCGTTCGAAGAGGCGGGCGTGACCGGCCTGGTGCTCGACCGCGCGGGGCCCACCCTCAGGTTTCGCTCCGGCGACGAGGACGTCGCGGTCGAGTACTTTCTGGTCGAGCTGACAGCGGAGATGCCATCGCCTGAAGGACGCGAAAAATGCTGGTGCCTGCCTGAGGAGGCCAACGCGCGGCTCGTGTTTCAGAACGCTCGCGACGTGCTACGAACCGCGATGGCGCGCGTGCCGATCGCCGGGGCCGATCGCGAAGGGCAGGCGCCGCGAACCGTGTAAGCGTCACAGTAACTGTTTACCGGGTCGACTGGATCAGACCGGTAAACAGTTACCAGGGAAGAATTCCTTGCTGACATGGATCCTTTTGATCCCCTGCCGGTTCAAGCACTTACGGGGCGAATTCCGCCGAAAAATCCTCCCGACCCCGATCGGGCCCGCCTGTTGCAACCGGCGGGACTGGTGGCCAGCATGAGGAGCCGTCGCGTTGCGGTCGGGTTGGTGTGTACGGCTGTGCTGGCGGCCGGCAGCAGCGCGTGGTGGCTGACGAGCCTTCGGCGCGGATTGCCGGACGAGGCCGCGATCCTCCGAATGGGGGAGATGCCGCAAACCACGTCGATCTTCGATCGACGGGATCGGCTGGCGTTCACGCTCTTTCGCGAGCAGCGAATCGAAGTGCGGCTCGACGAGGTCTCGCCGTACATGCAGGCGGCGATTCTCGCGATCGAAGACCGCCGCTTCTACGAACACGGCGGGTTCGACGCCGTGCGGATCGGCTCGTCGCTCTGGGCCAACCTCCGCGCCTTCCAGGTCGTGCAGGGCGCGAGCACCATCACCCAGCAGCTGGCGCGCCAGAGCTTCCTCACACCGCAGAGAACCCTCCGGCGTAAGCTGCAAGAGGTGATGCTCGCGCGGCGCATCGAGCGTCAGTACGACAAGCGGCAGATTCTCGAGCTCTACCTGAACAAGATCTATTTCGGCGCCGGTCTGCACGGCGTGGAGGCCGCCTCGCGTGGGTATTTCGGGAGGCACGCTTCGGCGCTGTCGATCGATGAGGCGGCGCTACTCGCCGGGCTTGTGAAGTCGCCGTCGGCGTACGCGCCGACGGTCAATCCTGCGCGTGCCAGGGCGCGAAGGAATGTCGTGCTCGACGCGATGCGCGAGACGGGCGCCGTCACCCCCGCCGAGTGGCAGGTCGCGCGGTCGGCGTTCATCACACTCCGCGACGATCTGCAGGTCGGCCCGTACGGCCAGTACTTCAAGGAGCAAGTACGCCGCGAGCTCGTCGATCGCTTTGGCAGCGAAACCGCGTACGCGGGCGGGCTGCGCGTCTTTTCGACACTCGACGTCGCGATGCAGCAGGCCGCGGAGTCCGCGGTGGCAGAGACGCTCGCGGCGCTCGAGCGCCGGCGCACGGCGATCGGCGATCGCTCGCGCCCCCGCGCACGCCAACGTCCGGCGGATCTGGCGCCGCTCCAGGCGGCGCTCATCGCGATGGATCCGGCGACCGGCGACGTGCGCGCCGTCATCGGCGGCCGCGACTTCGGCGAGAGCCACTTCAATCGGGCGTCGCAGGCCCGCCGCCAGGCCGGGTCGGCGTTCAAGCCTTTCGTGTTCGCCGCGGCGCTCGAATCCGGCTTCACGCCGGCGACCATCATCGACGATCTCGACTCGCCGGTGGCGATGGCCCGCGGCTCGTGGTCGCCGGAGGACGAGCACTCGGCGGTCGGCGCCATCAGCGTACGCGAGGCGCTGCGCACGTCGAGCAATCGCGCGGCTACGCGGCTTCTCGAAGTCGTCGGCATCGGCGCGACCGTGCGCTACGCGGCGAGCTTCGGTGTCGGCGACATGCCAGAGGTGCCGTCGCTCGCTCTCGGATCGGGCGAGGTCACGCTCCAGGCTCTGACGACCGCTTACGCCGCATTCGCCAATCGCGGCCGTGTGCCGAGCGCGTTGTTCATTCGCCGCGTGGAAGACCAGGACGGCCGCGTGCTCTTCCGCGCCGACCCTGCGGTGAGGCGTGCCGTGAGCGAGAGCACGGCGTTCTTGGTGGCGTCGATGATGGCCGACGTCATCGACACGGGCACCGGATCGCGGGCGCGCCGGCTCGGGTTCACATTGCCGGCTGCGGGCAAGACCGGCACGACCAACGAGTACCGCGACGCCTGGTTCGTCGGCTTCACGCCGGCCCTGGTCGCCGGCGTGTGGGTCGGGTTCGATGATCCCAAGACGATTCTGCCCAACGGTTACGCGTCCGACATCGCCGTGCCGATGTGGGCGGCCTTCATGAAGGCCGCCACGCGTGGCCTCGCCCCGCGATGGCTCACGCCTCCGTCGAATGTGACCACACGTGCCGTGTGCCGCGTCACCGGGAAGCTGGCCACGAAGGGCTGCGACCACGTGGCGGTCGCCGGCGAAGACCGCGTCGTCTCCCGCCGGTCCACGATCTACATGGAGTACTTCGCTGCGGGCACCGAGCCCACCGAATCCTGCGATCTGCACGCCGGCTCCGGGTTGCCGGGCCGGATCGCGTCGGCCGTCGGCGTCGGCCGCAAGCCGCCGCCGGTACTCGAAAGCACGAGTCTGCCGCCGGAGGTCGCGGGTGCCGCGCCCGCGGCGCCGCAGAAAAAACGCGGATTCTGGTCGCGTCTGTTCCGTCTCGGCCGGTCAGAGAAGTAAGAGAGCGCTTTCCGCGGTGAACGTCGTGGACGGAGAGAAGTGATACGATGCGTTTCGAGACGCGTGCATGCCGTTTCGAGACGTTATCGGTCATCGCCGGCTCGTGGACCTGTTGTCGCGAGCCGTTCGCCGCGACTCGCTGCCGCCGAGCCTGATCCTGGCCGGCCCGGCCGGCGTCGGCAAGCGGCTCGTGGCGCTTGCCGTGGCACAGGCGTTGAACTGTCTCTCTCCGCGGACCGGTGAGGAGCCGGTTCCCGGCGCGCCGAGCCATCAGCCGCTCCCGCTCGAGCTCGACGGCTGCGGCATCTGCCCAGCCTGCTCGCGGATCGCCCGCGGCGTGCATCCCGATGTCGTGCTCGTCGAGCCTGGCGACAACGGGTCGATCAAAATCGATCAGGTCCGCGACGTCATCGACCGGGCGGGGTATCGACCTTTCGAGGGACGGCGTCGTGCCGTGATCATCGACGAGGCCGACGCGCTGATACCTGCCGCGCAGAACGCGCTGCTGAAGACGCTCGAGGAACCACCCCCCTCGTCCGTCTTCATGCTGGTGACGTCGCGGCCCGACCGGCTGCTCGCGACCGTGCAGTCGCGCTGTCCGCGCCTCAGGTTCCGCGCCCTCGATGCCGGCGACGTCGCGGCCGCGCTACGGCGGATGGGCAGGACCGAGGCCGAGGCGCGCGCGTCCGCGGCCGACGGCAGCATCGGCCGGGCACTCGAGGCGGGCGCCGGCGCGCTGGTGGCCGCGCGCGACGTGGCGGGACGCGCCCTCGCTCAGGCGGCTCATACCGACGATGCACGCCAGCGCCTCGTGGGTAGCAAGGACCTGCTGGAGCATACCGGCGCCGGCGGCGCCGCCGATCGGGACCAACTCGCGACCCATCTGCGCGCGATGGCGTCGCTCGTGCGTGACGTCGAGCTCTTGTCAACCAGCGCGGACGCCGCGCTCGCCAATCCGGACCTCCGGCCGGTCATCGACCGGTTGTCGGCGTTCCGGGGCGAGCGCGGTCTCCACGCGTTTACGGCGATCGATCAGGCCCTCGTGGCGCTGGACAGAAATGCCGGCGTCAAGGTCGTAGCGGATTGGGTGATGCTGCAGCTCTGAATTGGGTAATTGGATACCGGCCCTCCGGCCCTGACGCGATTGCAGAATAGAGGTAGCCGTGGACCCTGTCCACCCGGCGCGGCTCGTATCCGTCAAGCTCACTCCTGTCGGCCGGGTGCAAACCTTTCTGTACGACTTGCCGGGAGGCGCCGAACCCCAGGTGGGCCAGCAAATCGTGGTCCACGCCGACGGCGGCCAGGCGCTGGGCACGGTGGTCCGGACCGTGCCGCAGCTCGCCGAGCGTAAGCGCCCTCCGGCCGATTCGCCGCATCGGGCCGTCCGACTGGCCACCCACGACGACATCGTCGCGCGCCAGCGGCACCAGCAGCGGGAGAAGGACGTCTTCCAAATGGCCGCGATGAAAATTCGTGAGCGCGGCCTGCCCATGAAGCTGACGCGGGCCGAACAGGCGTTCGATGCGTCGCGCGTCGTGTTCTATTTCACCGCGGAGGGTCGCGTGGATTTCCGCGAGCTGGTGCGCGAGCTGGCGTCCGATCTCCACGCGCGGATCGAGATGCGGCAGATGGGCGTCCGCGACGATGCCAAAGTGATCGGCGGCTACGGGAGCTGCGGGCGGCCGCTCTGCTGCACGACGTTTCTGCAGTCGTTCGAACCGATCTCGATCAGGATGGCGAAGCAGCAGGACTTGAGCCTGAACCCGTCGAAGCTGTCGGGCCTGTGCGGCCGGCTGAAGTGCTGCCTGCGCTACGAGCTGCCGAACGCCAAGGGCCAGACGCACGGTGGATGCGGCAGCGAAGCCGGATGCGACAACCCGTCGGGCTGCGGAGCAGGCGGATGCGGCTCCTGCGGCTCGGGCGGGTGCGGCACGTGCCACTGAAGCCGCGTGTCGCGATTACGGCCGGTGATCCGGCCGGAATCGGCCCCGAGGTGGCCAGGCGTGCGGCCGTCGATCCGTCTGTCCTGGAGCTGTGCGACCCGCTGATCTACGCGCCCGACACCGATCGAGACTTCGCGTCCGGGGCGCTGTCGGGAGAGGCCGGGCGCGCCGCCTACGACGTGATCGTACGGGCGACATCCGACGCCCAGCGCGGCATAGTGGACGCCCTCGCGACGGCGCCAATCAACAAAGAAGCGTTTCGGCTGGCTGGCCTGCCCTGGTCGGGCCACACCGATCTGCTCGCGCACCTGACCGGGGCGCCCCATGTCGCGATGCTGTTCCACGCCGACGCGCTGTCGGTCGTGCTGGCGACCGTGCACATCCGGCTCGCCGACGTTCCGCGGGCGCTCACGCAACCGTCGCTCGAGGGCACGATCGAGTTGACGGCGCGCGAGATGCCGAAGTTGCTCGCGCTGTCTCCACGAGGCAACACGAGCAGTCCACGGGCTGCCGGCGCCGTCCGCATCGCCGTCGCCGGCCTCAATCCGCATGCGGGCGAGCACGGGCTGTTTGGCGACGAGGAAACCCGAGTCATCGCGCCGGCCATCGCGGCGTGCCGCGCCCGGGGCGTCGATGTCTCGGGGCCGTACCCGGCCGACACGATTTTCGTCCGCGCCTCGCGCGGCGAATTCGACGTCGTCGTCGCGTGCTATCACGATCAGGGACTGATTCCGGTGAAGCTCCTGGCGTTCGGCGAGGCGGTGAACGTGACGCTCGGGCTGCCGATCATCCGGACGTCGGTCGACCACGGCACGGCGTTCGACATCGCCGGCAAGGGCGTCGCTGACGCAGGCAGCCTGATCGCCGCCGTGAAGCTGGCCGCACGCCTGGTCAAAGAAAGACGACGATAGAACGGCCCTGATGAAAGAAAAGACCGACCGCGAGCTGGCGCAGACCAACATCGCCGAGAACCGCAAGGCCTACCACGACTACCACCTCCTCGAGACGTTCGAGGCAGGTCTCGTGCTTCTGGGTACCGAGGTGAAGGCCATTCGTGAGGGCCGTGTGAACCTCCGCGACAGCTTTGCGCGCGTCGAGGGAAGCGAGGTCTTCCTGTACAACGTGAACATCAGCTCGTACAGCCACCGCGGGTACGCCGATCACGAACCGCTCAGGCGTCGAAAGTTGTTGCTCCATCGCGAGGAAATCCAGAAGCTCGTCGGCAAGACTGTCGAGAAGGGCATGACGCTCGTGCCCGTGCGGATGTACATGAAGAAGGGCCGTGTGAAGGTGGCGGTCAGCCTCGCGAAAGGGAAGAAGGAGTACGACAAGCGCGAGACCATCAAGCGCAGGGAAGTCGATCGCGAAACCCGCGCCGCCATCAAGTCCCGACGCTGAACAAAAGCGCCACCACACGTTAGAATGATGCGCGCATGTCCTTGACCGTGCCGCTCCTCGATCTGCAGGCGCAGTACCGCCCCTTGCGCGAGGACATTCTCGCGGCCGTGACGCGCGTCGCCGACAGCCAGCGCTTCATCATGGGCCCCGAGATAGCCGCGCTCGAGCGCGAGCTGGCGCGGATGCTCGACGTCGAGCACGCCATCACCGTATCGTCCGGCACCGACGCGCTGCTGCTCGCGATGATGACGCTCGGCATTGGCGCGGGCGACGAGGTCGTGACGTCGACCTATTCGTTCTTTGCCACGGCCGGGGCCATCGCCCGAGTCGGCGCGCGGCCCGTGTTGGTCGACATCGATCCCGTCACCTTCAACATCGATCCGGCCCAGGCGGCCGCGGCGATCACGCCCCGGACGAAGGCGATCGTTCCCGTCCACTTGTTCGGGCTGAGCGCGGACCTCGATCCGCTGATCGCCGCGGCGTCGCGAGCCGGGGTGCGGGTGGTCGAGGACGCGGCGCAGGCGATCGGCGCCACGTACCGGTCGCGGATCGTGGGGGGGATCGGCGCCCTCGGGTGTTTCTCGTTCTTTCCGAGCAAGAACCTCGGCGCCTTCGGCGACGCGGGGCTGCTCACGACCAACGACCACGATCTGGCCTCACGCGCCCGCCTGCTGCGCGTCCACGGCATGGAGCCGAAGTACTACCACCACCTGGTGGGCGCCAACTTCCGCATGGACGAGGTGCAGGCGGCCGTGCTGCGGGTCAAGGCGCCGCACCTGTCCGCGTGGACCGAAGCGAGACGGCTGAACGCCGGCCGCTACGTCAGGATGTTCGGCGACGCCGGCCTCCTCGATCGCATCACGCTGCCCGTCGAGCCGCAGGGCCGACGGCACATCTTCAACCAGTTCGTGATCCGTACGCCCGAGCGCGACGGCTTGAAGCGCCACCTCGACGCCCGCGGCATTGGCAACGAGATCTACTATCCCGTGCCGTTTCATCTGCAGCCCTGTTTTGCCGATCTCGAGTACCGCGCGGGCGCGTTCCCATGCGCCGAACGAGCGGCAGCCGAGAGCCTGGCGATTCCGATCTACGGCGAGCTCACGTCCGACCAGCAGCAAGCCGTGGTCGACGCCGTCGCCGAGTTCGTCAAACAGGGGGCCGCCGCGTGATTGGAGGCGACGCGACCGCCACGAGCGCGCCAGGGAGTCTCGGCGCCTCCCCGAGGACAAACCGGTCGCGCTGGCCGAGCGTGACCACGCAGATCTTCATCGGCCTCGTGCTGGGTGTGATCCTCGGAGCGTTCTGGCCGGAGGCGGCCGTCGCCATCCGGCCGCTGGCCGATGCCTTCCTGCGGATGATCCGGATGATCATCGCGCCGCTCCTCTTCTCCACGCTCGTCGTGGGCATTGCCGGCGGAGGAGATCTCAAGACCACGGGCCGCATCGGACTCAAGACCATGGTGTACTTTCAGTTCACCACGGTCGTCGCGTTCGTGGCGAGCCTCCTGCTCGTGAACGTCTTTCAGCCAGGCGCCGGCGTGACGATGCCGGCCGTCTCGACCGAGGCGGTGGCGGGTCTCGCACAGCAGAGCCGGAGCGCGTGGGACATCTTCGTCCAGATCTTTCCCACCTCCGTCGTCGACGCGATGGCCCGCGGCGACATCCTGCAGTTGGTCGTCTTCTCGACCTTCTTCGGCATCGCGCTCTCGTCCATTGGTCCGAAAGGCAAACCGATCGTCGACTTCCTCGAGAGCGTCGCCCAGACGATGTTCGTCGTGACCAGGTATGTGATGGCGTTCGCGCCGATCGGCGTGTTTGCCGCCTTGGCATCGACAGTCGGGCGGGTGGGCCTCGGTGTCCTCGTCACGTTTGGCAAGCTCGTGGGCGTGATGTATCTGGCGCTCGCGCTCTACGTGCTGATCGTGATTGGCGGAACGGCGTACCTGATCCGCGTCCCGGTGAGCGCATTTTTCCGTGCGATTCGCGAGCCTTTCCTGATCGCGTTCTCGACGGCGAGCTCCGAGGCGGCGCTGCCCAAAGCGCTGGAGGTGATGGAGCGGTTCGGTGTGCCGAAGCAGGTGGTCGGCTTCGTCCTGCCGGCCGGCTACAGCTTCAACCAGGACGGCTCGACCCTCTATATGGCGACCGCGACGATTTTCGTGGCGCAGATCGCTGGCATTGAGCTGTCACTTGGGCAGCAGGCGGCTATTGTCCTGATGCTGCTCCTCACCAGCAACGGCGTCGCGGGTGTGCCACGGGCGGCGCTCGTCATCCTGACGGGAACGCTGACGACCTTCGGCCTTCCTCTGGAGGGCGCCGCGCTCCTGCTCGGCGTCGATCACGTGCTCGACATGGGCCGCACGGCGGTCAACGTGACCGGTAACTGCATTGCCACCGCCGCCGTCGCGCGCTGGGAAGGTGTGTTCGACGATGGAAAGATGCGGGAGTTCATAAAATAGCTGATAGCTGATAGCTGAAGTCTTCTTCTCATGCGTACCGTCATCCTTGGCGCCCGCGGTCAGCTCGGCGCCGCGATGGTTCACGAGCTCAGCGACCACGACGTGGCCCCCTTCGATCGCGCGGCGCTCGACGTGACCGATCCCGTGAACGTGGCGGCCGAGATGGCGCGGGTCCGGCCGGACGTCATCATCAACTGCGTGGCCTACAACTTCGTCGACGCCGCGGAGGATCATCCAGTCGAGGCGCTTCAGAACAACGCGCTGGCCGTGCGGACGCTCGCGAGGGCGGCGGCGTCGGGCGGCGCGACGCTCGTGCACTTCAGCAGCGACTTCGTGTTCGACGGTACCGCGACGGTTCCATATGCCGAGGACGACCGTCCGAATCCGCGGAGCGTGTACGCGGTGTCGAAGCTTCTGGGCGAATGGTTCGCGGCGGACGCGCCGCGTCACTACGTGCTGCGGGTGGAGAGCCTGTTCGGCCGCGCCCCGCACGGCGGTCCCGCGAAGGGAAGCGTGGCCTCGATTCTCGCGGCGCTCCGAACGGGCCAGGTCGCGCGGGTGATCGAAGATCGCACGGTGTCGCCCAGCCTCGTGCAGGACGTGACCCGCGCGACGCGACAGCTCCTCGAGGGCCGTGCTCCCGCTGGTATCTATCACTGTGTGAATTCCGGCTGTTGCACGTGGCTGGAGCTCGCCCACGAAGCCGCGCGCCAGATGGGCGTCGAGCCGCGCCTCGAGCCGATTCGTCACGCGGATCTGAAGCTCAAGGCCACGCGCCCGCAGTACTGCGCGCTGTCGAACGACAAGCTGCGATCGCTCGGTATTGTGATGCCGAGCTGGCAGGACGCCCTCGCGAGATACCTCACGGTGGACACTGGAATTTGAGGATTTGAGGATTTGAGGATTTGAGGATTTGAGGATTTGAGGATTTGGACTGATTTGGACGAGAATTTGAGGATTTGAGAATTTGAGAATTTGAGGACTTGAAGATTTGAGGAGCCGAGAATTTGAGGAGTTGAGCGTTTGAGGAGTTGCGGAGTTGAGGAGTTGAGGAGTTGAGGATCGGCGTG
>Ga0209343_10009077_pt1 | contig 11454 bp, 11 predicted proteins | sample RifCSPlowO2_02_FD_184026 | JGI IMG/M metagenome (GOLD analysis project Ga0209343, IMG submission 184026) | Groundwater microbial communities from Rifle, Colorado - Rifle CSP2_plank lowO2_0.2 (SPAdes) (version 2) | ecosystem: Environmental > Aquatic > Deep subsurface > Groundwater | place... | reverse complement strand
CGACAGCAAAATCGGGCTGGCGTAGATGTTGTCCACCGGAATATCGAAAAAGCCCTGAATCTGGTCGGAGTGCAAATCCATCGTCAGCAAGCGATCCACGCCGGCACTGCTCAGCATATCGGCCACTACTTTGGCAGTGATCGCGACACGCGCCGAACGCGGGCGGCGATCTTGGCGCGCGTAGCCGAAATACGGCATCGCGGCGGTGATCCGCCCGGCGGAAGCGCGCTTCAGCGCGTCCACCATCACCATCACTTCCATCAGGTTGTCGTTGGTCGGCGCGCAGGTGGATTGGAGCACAAACACATCCTTGCCGCGCACGTTCTCGAGGAGTTCCACCATCACCTCGCCATCCGAGAAACGGCCTACCTTGGCGCGCCCCAGATGGATGTGCAAACGTTGCGCGACCGCTGCGGCGAGCTTGGGATTGGCATTGCCGGTAAACACCATCAAGCGGTCATAGGACATTACGAAGCACCCTAAAATCAAAACAGGAAACTGGCTGGGGAGGTAGGGATCGAACCTACGAATGCCGGAATCAAAATCCGGTGCCTTACCACTTGGCGACTCCCCATCTATCACATAGCGGCATTAATCTGCTGCGCGACTCCAAAACCGCCCGCTACAATTTCTGCCACTATGTATGAAACTTTCATACATTCATCAATCCGGCACCCAATCATGCAACGGGTGCTTCGCCAAACCTTGCGCGACCACACCGCGCATATCATGCGGTAGTTGCCGCAGCACTTCTTCAGCCTTTTCGCGGCTGGAAAATTCTGCAAATACGCACGCACCTGACCCGGTCATCATCGCCCGGCCGTAACTTCCCAGCCAAGCTATGTAGCGCGCCACTTCGGGATAAAGCTTGCAAGCCACAGATTGAAGGTCATTGCGCAGTTGCGAACGCCGCTCCGAAAGGGCGCGCATTGTGATGGAAACCGTATCCCGTGTCAATTCCGGATGCCCAAAAATCTCGGCTGTCGGCACATGCACCGGAGGGGTCAGCACCAGGTACCAAGCCTCCGGCAGAGGATAAGCTTGCAACTTCTCTCCAACGCCCTCGGCAAACGCATTCTTGCCGAACACGAACACCGGCACATCCGCACCCAGGCTCAAACCGAGACGCATCAGGCGCTCGCGCCGCAAGCCCAGCGACCACAAGCGGTTCAGCGCGATCAGCGTAGTCGCCGCATCCGAACTGCCACCGCCCAGCCCCCCGCCCATCGGGATGCGCTTCTCGACTGCGATATCCACCCCCAGCGCGCACCCGGCCTCGCTTTGCAGCAGGCGGGCGGCGCGCACGCACAAATCCTGCTCCTCGGCGACACCCTCGATGGTATTGATACGCCGCACCTTGCCGTCTTCGCGCAGGCTGAAATGCAGCGTGTCTTGCAGATCGATGAAGCGGAACAGGGTTTGCAACAGATGGTAGCCGTCCGCCTCCGACACGTTACTGGCGCAGCTAGCCGATTGCGGGAGGAGGCGGGGGGGCGGCATTCCCGCACCGGACGCTTGCGCGCACCGTGTCATACCGCCCGGCCTGCGCCCGACGACATGCAGGAACAGGTTTAATTTGGCCGGTGCGGGGCAGGTCAATTCCATGTCTTTATCGCGTCAGAGGCGTTTCCGTGCAGTTATGGAAACAATGAATGTACTCCAATTCATCTTGCTGTGTCACAAAGCGATCAAGGGATGCAGTGCAAGGCAAAATCGGGCGAAGTGGGTCAAGCAGGGATGGGCGGCTTGCCGTTCCCGCCCAACTCGCAAAAAGCGGAGTTTACATGGAGTAAATGAGCATTTTGAGCCCGATTTTAACGCCGCAATGCGCCCTTCAGCGCTTTGTGACACAGCAAGATTCATTGAGGGTTCCACTCCCACTCATCAACGAGTATTTGCACCTGCAAGTCTTCATGGCTCAATTGCATTCGTTTTGGGAGGCTGTCTGGCATGGGGCCGTCATAGCCAAGATAGCGAACTTCCCATCCGTTCTGTTGCAGCATGGATATCTGGCCATTTGCCGCCCGCTCGACTTTTGCGGGGGCACCGGGAGCCGCCATGCCCAATAACCAGTGATGCAAGCCGCCCAGCGGCAAATGCCAATGCAGCACCTGCTCCATCAGTGTTTCCGCATCGCTGGCCTGATGGCGTTTGCCGTTCTCTTCCAGCGTCGCCTGCACCGCATCGCGGTATATGCGCGCGGCGGTTTGCCCGAGCGGCCCGAACAGCAATATTTCATCTGATTGCAACAGATGCTTCCATCGTAGGCCGGCTGAATGGCGTTCGCCCCTGTGGTTGATCGAAACGCGTCCATTCAGCGCAAACGGCGAGATTTCAGGCTGCGCGGGGCGCGCGGCGGGTGCAGATGCCGGCGGTAACAATGCGCAGCCCCCCAGCAAACCTGCCAGTAATACAGCCCACCAGCGCATCAAGGAATAAATTTCTTGATGACTGCCTGCAGCAGCGGGTTGCCGGGATGCGCCTTGAGGCTGTCTTGCCAGATTTTTCTGGCTTCCTCCTTGTTGCCGCGCACCCATAGCACCTCACCCAGATGTGAGGCAATTTCCGGGTCAGGGTTGCCTGCAAAAGCCTTGCGCAAGAATTTAACGCTCTCGTCCAGCTTGCCGCTTCGGTAATAACCCCAACCCACGCTATCCATGATGGCGATATCATCGGGGGCGAGCTGCAAGGCTTTTTCCACCAACTCGACCGCCTCTGCAATGCGCTCGTTGCGCTCCAGCAAACTGTAGCCCAGCGCATTGTAGGCATGAGCATGATCCGGCTTGACCTGGATCAGTTGGCGTATCAGTCGCTCGAATATTTCCGGCTTGCCGGTTTTGTCGGCCAGCATTGCGGCCTCGTAAAGCAAATCGGGCTGGTTGGGCAGTTTTATCAAGCCCTGCTGCAAAATCTCATAGGCATCTTCCGGGCGCTTTGCATCGCGCAATAATTGCGCCTCGATCAACAGCGTCTGTGCGCGCTGCTGATTGCTGACGACCTGTATCTGGTGCAATTGCTCCCTGGCCTCTTCCAACCTGCCGCGTTTGCTCAACAAATAAGCCACACGCAATTGCGCCGCAAAGTGGTATTCACCGCCTTTCACTTCGCGGTAGCGGGCAATCGCCTCATCATCCTTTTCCTTTGCCTCGTTTAGCTGCCCGAGGTAATACTGCACCGTATCCTGCTCCTTCTTGCCTTTGCTGAGCGCCTGTTTAAGCTGCTCTTCCGCACCCTGCAAGTCGTTCAACTGCAAGGAAATAAGCGCAATTGCGAAGGCCATATCCGGGTTATCCGGGTTGTCTTTCGAGAGGCGCTGAAATTCATCGCGCGACGATTTATACTGTTTTTGTTCCAGTAGCGCGCGCGCATACTGCAAGCGGATTTCACGCACATCCGGGTAATTCGACAAGAAACGGCGCAATACTTCCAGACTTTGCTGCGGCGCACTCTTATGGAGCAACTGCGCTTCCAGCGACACCGCCATGTCCCAATCCGGGCGCAGGTTGCGCGCCTGCCGGATTTCATCGAGCGCAAGTTCATTGTTGCCCGCTATTTGCGCCAACTGCGCTACCGACCAGTGCGCCTCGGCAACCTGAGGGTAGGGTTGAGCAAGATTGCGCATCAACTCGAGCGCGGCAGGTTTGTCCGGATGTGAGGCGACCAGTTGAAAAATCTGCATGAGAGCGGCTCCTGCATTTGCCTCTTCCGCCTTCAATATTTTGGCTAATTCCAGTTTGGCCTCATCCAGCTTGCCGCCGCGCAGCAATATCGAAGAGAGCATGCGTCCCGCCATAGGCGAAGTTGGTTCAATTTCCTGCCATTGCCTGAATGCATCAACCGACTTGTTCACATCACCGGATTCAAATGCCAATTGCGCGGCACGCCTTGCAATACGCGGGTCGCGGGTCTTTTTAGCCATGGCAGTGCTGCCCTCTACCGCAAACACCTTGTACCCGCGCTGGTTGGCAATTTCGGCCAGCAGGAAGTCATACATCAATTCCTTGCTCAACTCGACATTGGGCAGCACCGGCGCAACCTCCGCTAACTGTCCGTGCGGCGCAACCGCCTGTGCCGGCTCGGCGCGCATGGGCGGCTGAGCGCAAGCGGTAAGCAGCAAGCTGCAAAGAATCAGGTGATTAAATAATTTCATGACCATACTGCTTTCAATAGGGGAGCACATATTAGGTTATATTCAACCGAATCCACAACCATGAACCTCCAAAAATTCGCACTTGCAATCAACCGCAGCTATTTTTCAGGGTGCATTCTCCTGTTTTGATGGGCTAAAGCTTTATTCTTATTTGCCGATATTGACTCATGTCTGGGGCTATCGGGATATTCAAGCGATACCCGGTTTTAAAGGTGAGCAAAGCGAGGAAGCGGCCATGGAAGCCATGCGGAAAACAGTTGAAAAGCGGGCGGCAAACGATGGGCATCCGGAAGTAAGGCATGCAGACAGCGGCTTGGATATTTTGCGGAAGTCGTTTGAAAGGTGGGCTACAAACGAGGGGCATCCATTAGTGCGCCATGCCGATGGCAGTTATGCGTATTCTGAAGTTGAACGCGATTGGCATATCTGGCGCGCGGCCATCATGTTTCAAGGAACGCATCATTAAACCCAAAAACGGCAATTCATCCACGAAGTGGGTTAAGCAGGGATGGGCGTCTTTTGCCCAACTCGCAAAAACACGAAAGGCACGAAATAAAACAATAAGTTGCATTGGATTGATGACTCACCCGTTGGGTATTTCGTTGGCAGCATGGAGTTCTTTGAATTTTTCGTGTTTTTCGTGACTTTCGTGGACAACCGCTTTTTCTAAGTTAAACGAATATCAAGATCAATCCTTCTCCAGCCAGTCCTTTAGAAATGCCCATTGTTCGATGTCACGCGCCGCCAGATGAGGGGGCAGGTCGAACAGGGATTTCCCCTCGAAGGCGGCGTTCACATACACCTGCGTTTCGCGCAGGTAAGCCAGTATCGGCAAATCGAGGGTAGAGAGAAAATGCTCCAGCGCCCAGGCGGCCTTGGTGCGCATCTCCATGCGCATGCCGACGATGCCGACATGGCACTTGTTCTTGCGCACCGACTTTTCCTCGGCCAGTATTTGCAGGAAATCACGGCTGGCATGCAAGTCGAACAGGGAGGGTGCGACCGGCACGACAATCTTGCTGGCCAGCTTGACGGCATGGGCGAGGTTTTTACCGTGCAGCCCGGCAGGCGAATCAATCACCAGCCAGTCGTACGGACGGCCATGCTCTTTACTGGAATCGAGCATGTGTACCGGCGGCAGGTCTGCCGGACGCGTGGTGAGCCACAGGGCGGAGGATTGTTGCCTGTCCAGGTCAAGCATCGCCACTCGCTGGCCGCGGTTGGCCAGATAACCGGCGATGTTGATCGACAGCGTGCTTTTGCCACTGCCGCCTTTTGGATTTGCAACCAGAATCGTCTTCAATTTAACACCCGCCTTCCCTGAATTATGGTGGTGCTACCTGCGCCTCCCCAGCAACGAACCCAGCACACCGCGGATGATCTGCCGCCCGACTTCCGAGCCGATGGCGCGCGCGGCGCTCTTGGCCAGCGCCTCGGCAGCACCTTCGCGGCGGCTTGAAGAACCGCTTCCAAATATTCCGCCGAGTATCCCGCCGCCATTGTCTGCGGGTGTTTGCGCGGTTTGCTTTGCGGTTGCTTCCGCCTGCTTTTCGCCGGTGCGCCCCTTGAGTATCTCGTAGGCCGATTCGCGATCCACGGCCTTTTCGTAATGCCCGGCGAGCAGCGAGTCCTTCATGAGGGCTTCGCGTTCGGCCTCCGTAATCGGGCCGATCTGCGCCTGCGGCGGCACGATCAGCGCGCGCTCGACGATACCCGGCGCGCCCCTTTCATCGAGGCAGGAAACCAGCGCCTCGCCGACGCCGAGCTCGGTGATGGCGGAGGCTTCGTCCAGTTCCGGGTTGTCGCGCATGGTTTCGGCGGCAGCCTTCACCGCCTTCTGGTCACGCGGGCTGAACGCGCGCAACGCATGCTGGATGCGGTTGCCGAGCTGTCCAAGCACCTTGTCCGGCACGTCGGCGGGGTTCTGCGTGACGAAATATACGCCCACTCCCTTGGAGCGGATCAGGCGCACCACCTGCTCGATCTTGTCGAGCAGCGCGGCGGGCGCGTCGTTGAACAGCAGGTGCGCCTCATCGAAGAAGAACACCATCTTCGGCTTGGCGAGGTCGCCCGCTTCGGGCAGATTCTCGAACAGCTCGGCGAGCAGCCACAGCAGCATGGTGGAATACACCTTGGGCGAAGTCATCAGTTTGTCGGCACTGAGAATGTTGATCATGCCGCAGCCGTCATCGCCGGTCTGCATCAGGTCGGCGATGTTGAGCATCGGCTCGCCGAACAGGCTCTCGCCGCCCTGCGTTTCAATTTGCAACAAGCCGCGCTGGATTGCGCCGATGCTGGCGGTGGAGATGTTGCCGTATTCGGTGGTGTATTCGCCAGAATTTTCGCCCACGTTCTGCACCATCGCGCGCAGGTCTTTCAGGTCGAGCAGCAGCAGGCCGTTGTCGTCGGCGATCTTGAATACCAGCGCCATCACGCCCTGCTGCACCTCGTTGAGATTCAGCATGCGCCCGAGCAGCAGCGGCCCCATGTCGGAGACGGTGGCACGCAACGGATGGCCCAGCGCGCCGAACACGTCCCAGAACGTCACGGGGTAGGCGCGGTGCGTGAAGTTTTCCAGCTTGAGCTGCTCCACCCGCGCGGCAACTTTCGTATTGCCGCCGCCCACTTTGCTCATGCCTGACAGGTCACCCTTGATGTCGGACAGAAACACCGGTACGCCGATGCGGCTGAACGCTTCCGCCAGCGTTTGCAGCGTGACGGTTTTGCCGGTTCCGGTCGCGCCGGTGATCAACCCGTGGCGATTGGCCATTTGCGGCAGCAGGTAAAGTTCCTGTTCGTTGTTTTTTGCGATCAGCAGCGGTTCGGTCATGGCAGTCTGGCTCGGGTTGTGCGGTATTGGGATAACAGGATGGAAATGATACCATCACGGAACATTTTTTCGGAGGCAAGCATGGCCGGGCATAGCAAGTGGGCAAACATTCAACACCGCAAGGGCAAGCAGGATGCCAAGCGCGGCAAAATCTTCACGCGCCTGATCAAGGAAATCACCGTCGCGGCGCGCATGGGCGGCGGCGACCCGGATGGCAATCCGCGCCTGCGGCTGGCGATGGACAAGGCGTATTCCAACAACATGCCCAAGGACAACGTCGAGCGCGCCATCAAGCGCGGCAGCGGCGAGCTGGAGGGCGTGGAATACCAGGAGCTGCGCTACGAAGGCTACGGCATCAACGGCGCGGCGGTGATGGTGGATTGCATGACCGACAACAAGACCCGCACCGTGGCCGATGTGCGCCATGCGTTCACCAAGAATGGCGGCAATTTGGGAACGGATGGCTCGGTGTCATTCATGTTCAAGCATTGCGGGCAAATGATCTTCGCCCCCGGCACCGATGAGAACGGCCTGATGGAAGTCGCGCTGGATGCCGGTGCCGAAGACATCACAACCAACGACGACGGCAGCATCGAAGTGATCACCACGCCGCACGATTTCGTCAACGTCAAGCAGGCGCTGGAAGCGGCAGGCTACAAACCGGAATTCGGCGAAGTCACCATGAAACCGTCCAATGAAGTGGTCTTTACCGGCGACGATGCGGTAAAGATGCAAAAACTGCTGGACGCGCTGGAAAGCCTGGACGATGTGCAGGAGGTTTATACGACGGCGGTAATTGAGGAATAAAGAAAATGAAGAGAGAAGAGGAAAGGGAGAAGGGTAAAACCTGCGCGTGCCGATGAGCCACCCTTCCCCCTTACCCCTTCCCTCTTCACCAATAAGAATTCTAGGCATAGACCCCGGCCTGCGCATCACCGGCTTCGGAATACTGGATAAAACCGGACAGCAGTTGAGTTATGTGGACAGCGGTTGCATCAAGACTCCGGATGGCGAGTTGCCGGAACGACTGAAGGTTATCCTGAACTCATTGGGCGAGGTGATCGCGCAGCACAAACCCGATCAGGTGGCGGTGGAAAAAGTATTCGTGAACGTCAATCCGCAATCCACCCTGTTGCTCGGCCAGGCGCGCGGCGCGGCGATCTGCGCGGCGGTGCTGGCGAACCTGCCGGTGGCCGAATACACCGCGTTGCAGGTCAAACAGGCGGTGGTCGGCAGCGGTCACGCGAAGAAAGAACAGGTGCAGGAGATGGTGAAACGCCTGCTGAAATTGTCCGGCATACCCGGCCAGGACGCGGCAGATGCGCTGGCTTGCGCGATTTGCCATGCGCACGGTGGATTGGGCTTGGGTGCGCTGGCAACCAAGGGCTTTCGGGTGCGCCATGGCAGGCTGGTTTAGAAATCCCTCAAAAAATCATATCTCCGAATAACCGCTTCCCGGTTTATCTGTTTGCCGGATTTCGGATGCTTCATTGGGCGTATAACTCCAAAACGCTTGGCAATGCAACATCAGTGAGCCCCTCCTGAAAACAAAGCCCGGTGGAACCATATTCTGCAAAGCTTATCTAATCGTTTGAACTTTGGATTTGCCGGAGTGGTTCAGAAAGGTGAAGCCATCATTTCCCGTACCTCTTTTATTGTAATTGCAAGTATGGCGCTCTGTGCCTGCGCGTTGTCGCCCAGCGGGCGGATGCAAATGACTGCGCCCGCGTCGGTGAGCGCTGTTTATTCCGAAATAGACATGAAATTATCCCTTGTTACAGAGGGAGATACAGATTCAACCTGTATTGAGGAATGCAAGCTTGACCATGCTTTCGAGCAAAAGATTCTAGGGCTGGGCACACGTCTGGCGCATGCGGCTTTTGAAACCTACCCCGAGCTGCCCCAACGGTTCGACAAATTCAAGTTCGTGATTGCCGAAAAAGCCAGCCCGGGAAGCACCTCCAGCGCGGCCGGTACGGTGGCTATTTTCCGGGGCGTGCAAAAACTCCAGCCTAGCGATGAAGTTCTGGCCTTCCTGATTGCCCGCGAAATGGGCTATGTGATCGGTCGCCATCATGACGAAAAAACGGCAACCAGCATCCTGTTTTCAATACTGGGCTCGGTGTTTATTCCGGGAATCAGTTTTTTTAGCGGTTCCGCAGTTATGGCGCAAACGGCAGCAGCATCCGCAACGTCTACAACAATCGCCTCGGCGGCGGCCTCGTTTATCGGTTCAAAGATAACCATGGAAAGCTACAAGCTCGACCAATTGCGCGAGGCCGATACCATTGCCCTGACATTGCTCGGTAAGCTGGGGTGGAGCAAAAACGATATCGCAGATGCACTGATCACTGGCACTCGGGTCATGAGTAACGATAACTGGTCGAACGATCTTCGCGCCTCTGCCGATGATGTTTTCAAATTGGCCAACGCGCAGAACAGCATCACCGGGCTGGGTGTCAGCATCACCCAAAAGGGAGAAACGGTCATCAAGGTCGGATTGGAGCAACCGTTGGTCAATTTACCGGCTGGATTCACTACCGATACCCCGCCGCGGATCGTTCTCGATTTTCCAAATACCTTAAACGGCTTGGGTAAATCGTTTCAGGATTTCCGCGAACACGGCTTGAGCGGCACGCATATAGTTCAAGTTACCGGACGCACACGTTTATCGATCAACCTCAACCGGATGCGTTCCTATAACACCAGAATCGAAGGCAACAGCCTGTTGATTACCTTGCAGGATAAGACTCTGGATACCGTTGCGATCAACGATATATCGCCCTTGGGCAAAAACTGACCCGACTGCGCGCCTGCTCGCTACACTTTTAAAACACGTTCTTAGCCAGTTTTTCTGAATAACGCCGACTGGGCGTGCGCCTGCAAGCCTTCGCCAAATGCCAGTGTGGACGCGATTGCCCCCAGCTTCTGCGCGCCTTCTGCGGAAACCTGGATCAGGCTGCTGCGCTTCTGGAAATCGTACACACCCAGCGGCGAGGAGAAACGAGCGGTACCCGAGGTGGGCAGAACATGGTTCGGCCCGGCGCAATAATCGCCGAGCGATTCGGAGGTGTAGCGCCCCATAAAGATCGCGCCGGCATGTTTCAGCTTGGGCAGCAAACTTTGCGGGTCTTCGACCGACAATTCCAGATGCTCGGGCGCGATGCGGTTGCTGATGAGGCAGGCTTCATCCAGGTCGGCGACATGGATCAATGCGCCGCGATTTTCCAGCGCGGTCCGGATGATGTCGCGGCGCGGCATCTGCTCCAGCAGCTTATTCGCGCTCTGTGACACGCGCTCGATAAACGCGGCGTCCGGCGACAACAGGATCGCCTGCGCCAGCTCGTCGTGCTCGGCTTGCGAAAACAAATCCATCGCGATCCAGTCCGGGTTGGTCTGCCCGTCGCAGATCACCAGGATTTCCGACGGCCCGGCGATCATATCGATACCGCACACACCGAATACGCGGCGTTTGGCGGAGGCCACGTAGGCGTTGCCGGGGCCGACGACCTTGTCCACTTTCGGGATGGTCGCCGTGCCGTAAGCCAGCGCCGCCACCGCCTGCGCGCCGCCGATGGTGAACACGCAGTCTACGCCGGACAGATAGGCCGCCGCCAGCACCAGTTGATTCTTCACGCCGTCCGGAGTCGGCACGACCATGATCAATTCGCCCACGCCCGCGACCTTGGCGGGCAGCGCGTTCATCAGCACCGAGGAAGGGTAAGCCGCCTTGCCGCCCGGCACATACAGGCCGACGCGGTCCAGCGGGGTGACCTGCTGGCCGAGCAGCGTTCCGTCGGTCTCGGTGTAGTTCCACGAAGTCTGCACCTGCTTGCGGTGATAATCGGTGACGCGCTGCGCGGCCTGTTCCAGCGCGCTCTTCTGCTCGGCGGGCAAGCCGTCGAAAGCCGCGCGCAATTCGTTCTTCGGTAATTCCATCGCCGCGGCATTTCCCAGCGGCAGGCGGTCGAATTTGCGCGTGTATTCGAGCACGGCCACGTCGCCGCGCTTACGCACATCGGCGAGGATGCCGGCCACGGTCGCCTCCAGCTTTTCGTCCGCCGCTTCCTCGAAGGCCAGCAACCGGGTCAGCTCTTCATCGAAGCCCGCAGCGCGGCTGGAAAGTTGCCTGATGTTCATCAGCATCACCCCTTATTTCACGATAGCCTTGGAAAAAGCGTCCAGTATCGGTTGGATTGCCGCATGCTTCAGCTTCAGCGCGGCCTGGTTCACCACCAGCCGCGACGAGATGTCGGCGATATGCTCGACAGCCTTCAGGTTGTTGGCCTTCAGCGTGCCGCCGCTGCTCACCAGATCGACGATCGCATCCGACAACCCCACCAGCGGCGCCAGTTCCATCGAGCCGTACAGCTTGATCAAGTCCACATGCACGCCTTTTGCGGCGAAGTGGTCGCGCGCCGTCTGCACATATTTGGTTGCTACGCGCAGGCGCGCGCCCTGTCGCACCGCAGAG
>Ga0209343_10009076_pt1 | contig 11456 bp, 15 predicted proteins | sample RifCSPlowO2_02_FD_184026 | JGI IMG/M metagenome (GOLD analysis project Ga0209343, IMG submission 184026) | Groundwater microbial communities from Rifle, Colorado - Rifle CSP2_plank lowO2_0.2 (SPAdes) (version 2) | ecosystem: Environmental > Aquatic > Deep subsurface > Groundwater | place... | reverse complement strand
AATGTGAAATACACCTTGAACATTCCACAAGCGACGTGCGTTGGGATTTTGGGCTCGTTAGTGCTACTTGTTGGATGCAGTCGGGAGCCCAAAATCCCAGTCATCAAAGTGGGGTTCGTCGCCCCGCTGACCGGCGACCAGGCGCCTCACGGCGAGGATATGCTGGGCGGCGCCCGCCTGGCCGTCGAGCAGGTGCAGGCCGGAGGCGAGCTGGTCCCCGGCTACCGGGTGGCGCTGGTTGCGCTGGATGATCAGCGCAATCCCACCCAGGCCGTCTCGGCCGCCAAGAAGCTGGTGGCCGATCCGGACGTCGTGGCGGTCGTCGGGCATCTGAACTCCTCCTGCACCATGCCCGCCTCGGCGGTGTACCATCAAGCCGGCCTGTTGCAGATCACCCCCGTCTCGTCCAACCCCAAGATTTCGCGCCAGGGATTTGAGACGTTCTACCGCACCTGTGCTACCGACGATCTGCAGGGTCCGGCGGGCGCCCTGGTCGCCGTCCGTGAGCTGGGGGCCGCGCGGATCTTTCTGATCGATGACATGACCACCTATGGGCGGGGGCTGGCGAATGAGTTTGAGAAGAAAGCGCGCGAGCTCGGCGCCAACTTGCTGGGCCATGAGGGGATCACGCAGGGCGACAAGGATTTCACCCCGCTGCTGACGAAGATCAAAGCACTGCAACCCGACCTGGTCTATTTCGCGGGGATGTTTCCGGAAGGCGCATTGCTCATCAAGCAGCGTAAGGACGTGGGATTGGGCGGGCACTTCATGGGCGGGGACGGGTTGTTTGATCCGGTGCTCATTGAGCTGGCGACCGCCGAGGCGGCGGAGGGGATCTACCTGACGACGATCGGTTCGGATGTCCATGCGATGCCCACCGCGCAGGGATTCATCCGTGCCTACGAAGCACGCTACGGACCCCTTGGCGCCTACTCAGCCTACGCGTATGAGGCCACGAACATCGTCCTGTGGGCCATTCAGCAGGCCGGCAAGAAGGACCGGCAAGCCGTCCTGGCGGCGATGAAGACCCTCAAGGATTATCCGGGGCTCTTCGGCCGGCAGAATTTCGACGAGAAAGGCGATTCGCTCATCCGCGACGTCGGGCTCTTTACCGTTAAAGACGGCAAATTTGCTTTCCTGAAAACCGCCTCCTGGGATTAGCCTCGGGGCATGACTCCCCTCCAGGTGTTCTTCCAACAACTGTTGAATGGGCTCACCATCGGCTCCATCTACGCCCTGATCGCGCTGGGCTACACGATGGTCTATGGCGTCATCCAGCTCATCAACTTTGCCCACGGGGAAGTGTTCATGGTGGGGGCGTATGCGGCGCTGACCATCCTGCTCGTCTTGGGGATCGCCCAGCCGCTCGTCGGGTGGCTGCTGGTCGGTGTCGTACTCCTCTGTGGGATCGCGTCGATGGCGGGCTGCGGGCTGTTGGGGCTGGGGATTGAGCGCTTCGCGTACCGGCCGTTGCGAACGGCCCCGAGGCTCTCGGCGTTGATCACGGCGATTGGGATGTCCTTCGTGTTGCAGAACGTGGTGATGCTCCTCTACGGGGCGACGGATCGCCGCTTCCCGCCGGTCATCGCTCCGCTCCGATGGGAGGTGGCCGGGGCGACGGTGACGATCCTCCAGGTCATCATCTGGGTGAGCAGCGCTGTCTTGATGCTCGGCGTGCAGGCGCTGGTCATGCGCACCCGGCTGGGCCGGGCGATGCGCGCCGCCTCGCATGATCTGACCGCCTGCCGGTTGCTAGGCATTCCGGTGGATCGCGTGATCGCGGTGACCTTTTGTATCGGCTCGGCGCTGGCGGCCTTCGGGGGGATGCTCTTTGGCGTGTACTACAACACGATCAATTTCCACGACGGCTATCTCACCGGTTTGAAAGCGTTCACCGCGGCGGTGTTGGGCGGCATTGGCAACATCCCTGGGGCGATGGTGGGGGGCCTGGTGCTGGGGGTGCTGGAGGCATTGGGCGCAGGGTACTTGTCGGCGCAATGGAAGAACGCCTTTGCGTTCGTCGTGCTGGTGGCTCTGCTGTTGTGGAAACCAACCGGATTGTTGGGTGAACGGGTTGCGGAGCGAGCATGAGGCGCTGGGGGGCGGCGTTGCTGATCGTCGCCTGCGGGTTGCCGCTCATCACCCGCAACGCGTACCACATTGACGTGCTCACGGGCGCGGGGTTGTACGCGCTGCTGGCGTTGGGGTTGAACGTCGTCGTGGGATTCACCGGGTTGCTGCACCTGGGGTACGCCGCCTTCTTCGCCATCGGCGCCTACACCTATGCGCTCTTGAACCTGCATGCCGGCGTGCCGTTCTGGCTAGGGCTGTTGCCCTCCGCCGCGACGGCCGGGTTGTGCGGGGTCTTGCTGGGCATTCCCGTCATGCGGGTGCGGGGGGATTACCTGGCGATTGTGACGTTGGGATTCGGGGAGATCGTGCGGATTCTCTTCACCAATCTTGAGTCCTGGACCGGAGGACCGAACGGCCTGTTGGGGATTGCGCATCCGACCATTTGGATTCCTGGTCAGGGTGTGTGGGGTTTTGGCGTGCGCTCCGTGCCGTACTATTATCTGGTGGTGGCGCTGACGGCGCTCACCGCTGCGGTCTGTGTGCGCATGAACCGATCACGCGTCGGCCGAGCCTGGGCCGCCATCCGGGAGGACGAGGTGGCCGCCGCGTGCGCCGGCATCGACACGGTGCAACTCAAGCTCCTCGCGCAGGGCTGCGGGGCGGCGATCGGGGGCGTGGCGGGCGCGGTGTTCGCGGCGAAGCAGGGCACCATCACGCCCGACAGCTTCGACTTCATCCTCTCGGTGATGGTGCTGGCCATGGTCGTCCTCGGCGGCTTGGGGCGCGTCTCGGGGGCGATCATCGGCGCGCTGGTCTTAGGCGTCCTGCCTGAGGTCTTGCGAGGGGTCGAGCAGTTTCGCATGTTGTTGTTTGGCGTCGTGATGATCAGTATGATGCGCCTCTGCCCGCAGGGCATCATGGGCGCGCTGCGCGCCCGCGGACTGTTTCGCTCCCCCTCCTCTACGGTCGATGCCGTCCCCGCTGCTTGAAATCAACCGGCTCACCAAGCGCTTCGGCGGTGTCGTGGCGTTGTCCGAGGTGACCGTGACGGTTGAGGCGCATGAGATCGTGGGCTTGATCGGCCCCAACGGGGCCGGCAAAACCACGCTCTTTAACTGCATCACCGGATTGCTGCGGCCTGAAGAAGGGACCATCGCGTTCGGCCGCGAGTCCCGAGAGCCGCTCGTCGGGTTGGCGGCCCACGAGATCGTCCAGTGCGGGATCGCGCGGACGTTCCAGAATATCCGGCTCTTTGCGCATCTGACCGTCCTGGAGCACGTGCTGGTCGGCACGTATATCCGCACGCACGCCGGGCTGCTCTCCGCCGTCCTGAGGAGGCGCGAGGCGCGGCACGAGGAGCGCTGGGCGCTGGATCGCGCGATGGGCCTCGTGGAGGAATTCGGCCTGTCGCGACGAGCGCATGAGCCGGCTGTCTCGCTGCCGTTCGGCCTCCAGCGCCGCGTGGAGCTGGCCAGGGCGATGGCCCTCGAGCCGGAGCTGTTGCTGCTCGATGAGCCGGCCGCGGGGCTGAACCCGACGGAAAAACAGGACCTGCTCGGGGTGATCCAGCGGCTGCGAACCCACGGGCTGACGATTGTGCTGATCGACCACGACATGCGGTTCGTCATGCCGGTGTCGGATCGCGTGATCGTGCTCGACTACGGGCGGGTCATCGCGGCAGGCTCGTCCTCGGCGGTGCAGAACGATCCGCGCGTGATCGAAGCGTACCTCGGCAAACCGAGCACACAGCAGTGAGCACACAGCAGTTAGCAGACAGCAGACAGAACAAGCAGACTCGCCGTCTGTGTGCTGTGTGCTGTGTGCTGTGTGCTGATTGCTAATGCTGCGTCTTGAGGGCGTCATCGCGGGCTACGGGCCGACGGATTGCCTCAAGGGCATCTCGCTTGAGGTGCGCGCGGGCGAGATCGTCGCGCTCCTGGGGGCCAACGGGGCGGGCAAGACCACGACGCTGATGACCATCTCCGGCTTGGTGCGCGCGCGGCAGGGGACGATTGATTTCGCGGGCGAGCGGATCACGTCGCTCTCGGCGGAGACGATCGCCTCTCGTGGGATCGGGCATGTGCCGGAGGGACGGCGGATTTTCCCAAGTCTGAACGTCCTCGAAAACCTCCAGCTCGGCGCCTATCTCCGAACGGACCGCCAGGGGATCGCCCGGGATCTCAAGAAGGTGTGGGACTTGTTTCCGAGGCTGCGCGAGCGCGCGTCTCAACCGGCGGGCACGCTCTCCGGCGGCGAGCAGCAGATGCTCTCGATGGGCCGCGGATTGATGGGGGCGCCCAAGCTGCTGTTGCTCGATGAGCCCTCGTTGGGGTTGGCGCCCCGGCTCGTCCAACTGATTTTTGAGGTGATCCGTCGCATCAATGCCTCAGGGCTTCCCATCCTGTTGGTGGAGCAGAACGCCCGCCTGGCCCTCGGCGTCGCCCATCGGGGCTACATCCTGGAAACCGGGCGGGTGACGATGACCGATGAGGCGTCGCGACTGGCGGACAACCCTCAGGTGAAAGCCGCGTACCTCGGCGGGTGATCAACTGCCAAGAAGGCGAAAGAGATTTCAGATAAAACTACACGAATTGAAGAATAAACGTCTCGCGGTCATTACGTACGGCTGACCGTGTGTGGCACTGGCACAAGATGGCACTGGAGTTGCTGAAGAAGCTGAACGGGTATGAGGAAGTGATGTGTCCACAGATTTCCGATTTTGTGAGGTGAGAGGGATGAGCCAGAAGACCTTCCTCAAGACCGCGGGCGCGATCTTCGCGGTGGTCGGTGCGCTCCACGTGCTGCGGCTGCTCTTGGGATGGGGGGCCGTCATCGGCGGCTGGGATGTGCCTCGATGGGTGAGCTGGTTGGCAGTCGCCCTTGCGGGATACCTCGGCTATACGGCGTTCAAGCTCGCGAAGTGACAGGACGAGGAATTCGGGGGACAGGATGGACTTCCCGCCTTCAAAAGGTCACGCTGGCATTGACGTGAAAAGAACAGCAGTAATCCTGGCTTCTCTTGCCTTCCTCGCGGGCTGCTCAGGACCTTCGGCCTATCATCGTGTGTTCAAGAAGCCTGAGCAGCATAACTCAAGGACTTATCCAGCGAGCCTTGAGACTTGCTGGCTCGCCGTGAACAGGGCAGCTTTGAGCCTGAACTTCGGCATAGACAAGGAGGAGAAAGACAAGGGCTTGCTTGAAGCCTCCCGCTACTTCCAGGAGGGAAAGAGGACTACAACACTTGTCTTGAAGGCGAGTTTGCAGCCAGAATCAGCAAATTCCACGGCGGTTTATGCTAATGCGATTGAAAAGCGCGAAAGAGTGTATGTCAGAACTCATCAGAGGATTTCCTTCTTCATCATTCCTGTGCCATGGGGTGACAGAGGCAAGGAAGCTTCACGAGTAACAGAGGGCGAGAAAACAGTTACAGATAAGAAGTTCTACGAGGCTTTCTTTGAGGCTGTGGGCAAGGAGCTTTATACGCTTGAGAAGGCGAGAGCTAAGAGTTCATGAGTCTTGGAATCGGGGGACAGGATACTTTAATGCGCGCTATTGCCGTATCCTGTCCCCGGAATGTCCAGGAGGTCTATGAAGCAGCCTAAGCCACCGATTTTCATCTGGGAACCAAACGACTTGTCGGCCTTTGAGTCACAGGAGGCGGCAGAGAAATCCCTGGAGACTGTTGACGTCGAGGATGGCGTTTACACGGCCGCTTATGACGCTCAAGGACTGTTGCTAAGATTCCGGGTTATCGAACGCACTCGGCGGCTACTCGGCACTGTGTCTGGCGGGAAGTTCACAATTGAGCCCGCCGAAGAGCACCCGACCCATATGGCCGATCTTGAAGCGATCCTCAGAAAATTCATTGCAGCCGTCGGAGGCTATTCTGAAGAATGGATACGCACGGCGACGGCGGAACAACTGATCGAAACGGGGAGCAAATTGGCTAAAACGAAATGAAAAAATCGCGGGACGGAACGTCAACGGCAAGGAAAGCGCTATCTTACACTACACGCAATAATGTCTTGACACTGGGGTACACCTCGGAGCGCTAAGGGTTGCACTGTGTGAAATGAATAAACGTCTCGCGGTCATTACTTATGGGTGCCACCCCCCTAGATTTGTCGTTCACTGTGGGGAGCTCCAAATCTAAGCAAGGGGGTGACAACCGTAAGTTTGCATCCATGAATAAATCTGTATTCTTGAAAACTTACGGTTGTCAGATGGACGAACGGGAGGCTGGGGAAGAGGTGGGTGAACCCCAGGCCCAACGCCGAGGGGCGGTCGGAGTCGACGCCGTTTGAGGACGCCAACAGACGGCCTGACGTTCATGGAAACCCTGACGACATTCTTCCAGCACCTGTACCGCTTCGATGAGCTCATCCGATGGGGCGGGTATACGGTGCTCGTGGCCATCGTCTTTGCCGAAACCGGATTGCTCGCGGGATTTTTCCTGCCCGGCGATTCGCTGCTGGTGACCGCCGGCCTCCTTGCCTCCGCGGACGGCATCCTGAACATCTGGGGGCTCATCGGATGGCTCTCTGCGGCCGCCATCCTGGGGGATAGCGTGGGCTACGCCATCGGCTACCATCTCGGCCCTCGGATCTTCACCCGCGACGATTCGCGCTTCTTCCATAAAGACCATCTCAGGCGCACGCAGCACTTCTATGAGAAGTACGGGACCAAGACCATCGTCATCGCGCGCTTTGTGCCGATTGTGCGCACCTTCGCCCCCACGGTGGCGGGGGTGGGGAAGATGCGCTACCGCACGTTCCTCGCCTTCAATATCCTCGGGGGGATCGGGTGGGTGTGCAGCATGACGCTGGCGGGGTATGGGCTCGGGCACGCCGTTCCCGATATCGAACGCCACATCCATTGGATCATCGCGATCGTCATTCTCCTATCGTTCCTTCCCATCATCCGGGAGTGGTGGATCGCCAAACGGCCACGGGGCAAGTGACCGAAGAAGCCACGGGCGCTTGAACCCATTAAACGGAGGAGCGGATGGCGCAGACGACGCCGGTCATGGAGCCCCATCGGGCTCAGTGGAAAACGCGGATCGGCTTTCTGTTGGCCGCCGCCGGCTCGGCGGTGGGGCTGGGCAATATCTGGCGCTTTCCCTATCTGGCGTACCAACACGGCGGCGGGGCGTTCCTCGTCCCGTACGTCATCGCGCTGCTGACCGCCGGCATTCCGCTGCTCATTCTGGAGTTCGGGCTGGGCCACAAGATGCGCGGCTCCGCCCCCATGTCATTCGCCAAAGCCAACCCCCACTGGGAGTGGCTGGGCTGGTGGATGGTGACCTTCGTGATGTTTGGCATTGTGCTGTATTACTCCGTCGTGATTGCGTGGTGCGTCTGTTATCTGGGCTACTCGCTGACCCTCGCGTGGGGTCCTGACCCCAACGCGTTCTTCTTCCAGCAATTCCTGGGGGCGACCGCCGGCCCTCACGTCATCGGCGACATCCGCAGCCCCATCCTCCTGGGGCTGGTCATCGTGTGGCTCGTCAACTGGGCGTGCGTCTTCTTCGGCGTCGAGGAGGGAATCGAGCGGGCGAACAAGGTCTTCATGCCGCTGCTGTTCTTGCTGCTCCTGATCTTGGTCGGATGGACGATGACGCTGCCCGGTGCGTGGGATGGGATCGGGACGTACCTGAAGCCGGACTTCGCGAAGCTCGCCAAGCCCACGGTGTGGATCGACGCCTACTCGCAGGCGTTCTTCAGCCTCAGCGTGGGATTCGGGATTATGATCGTCTACGCCTCCTACCTGCCGCGGCACACCGACATCAATCGCAGCGCCTTCCAGGTGGCGGCGATGGATACGCTGGTGGCGTTCATCGCTGGGCTGGCCGTCTTTGGGACGCTCGGCTACATGATGACCAAGACCGGCAAGCCGCTGACGGAGCTCGTGCAGCACGGGATCGGGTTGGCGTTCGTCGCGTATCCTCAGGCGATCAGCCTGCTGCCGGGACTGAGTTCGGTGTTCGGCGTGGTGTTCTTCCTGACGCTGATCTTCGCCGGCATCACCTCGTCGATGTCGATCCTCGAAGCCTTCACGGCGGCCGTCATGGATAAGTTTCATTACCCACGCAAGGTCGTGGTCACCGTCCTGTCCATCGCGGGATTTCTCGGCGGGATCATCTTCGCCACGGGCGGAGGATTGTCCTGGTTGGATCTCGTGGATCACGCGCTCAGCCACTACGGCCTCTTTCTCGCCTGCCTCTTGCAGTGCCTGGTGGTCGGGTGGCTGGCCAAGGGGCTCCATCTGCGCGAGCACGTCAACGAGCACTCCTCGTTCCCGTTGGGCCGGGGCTTCGAGGTCCTGGTGCGCTTCGTCATCCCCGCGGTGATCCTCGTGTTGCTGGGCAACGACTTCACCAAGGACATGCGGGAGCCCTACAGCGGCTACCCGTGGCTCGCGATCATTTTGATCGGGCGCGACTGGCTGGTGGTGACACTGATCGCCGCGCTGTTCGTCGCGATGCGTCCCTGGCGCAAACCCCTCGACAGGCAGTAACCACTTTACAATATTCAAATATTGTGATATCATTGGAAGCAAGGAGGTGAGCACATGAGCAAGCTGATCGTGGAGCTGCCCGATGAGCTCCACACCAAACTGAAGCAACACGCCGCGGCCGATCGTAAGACCCTCAAGACGATCGTCATCACCCTGCTGGATTCGTACCTGCATCATCCGATCCCACGCAGCCCCAAGCGTGCCACGGGCCTGTGCGGGGCCTGGAAGGATGACCGGTCGGCGGAGGCGATCATCGCGCAGCTGCGTTCCACGCGTCGGTGGTGGACCCGGCAACGGGGATGATTCGCTTTGTCCTCGATTCCGATACGTGCGTCTTCTGGTTACGAGGCAACCGCGCCATCGAGCGTCGGATTCTGGAGGCGGGGACTGAGCAGGTGGCCCTCTCGATGATCACGCGCTGTGAGCTGACCTACGGGGCCTGGAAGTCGGCTCGACGGGAGGAGAACCTCAAGACCCTTGAGCGCCTGCACGCTACGTTCACGACGTTGCAGACTACCGATGACGTGAGTCGTTTCTTCGGACGGTGGAAAGCCCAGCTGGAGGGTGCCGGCGCCGGCCTGGATGACGCGGATTTGTTGATTGCCGCCATCGCCCACGCGCATCAGGCGACGCTCGTCACCAACAACGAAAGCCATTTCCGTCGTCTGCCAGGCCTCCTGGTTGAAAACTGGACTCATTGAGGCTCCGAACCGCCGCACCGTGACGATTCCCACCGGCCGGACCTACTACCTCTCAGTCCGCGCCAAGAACCGCGCCGGGCTGTTGAGCGTCTCCACAATCTCTTCAGGACTGGCCTACCGCGCTGTCCCTTAACATCCACCCAGCGTGTAGCCTGGGTGCTCGTCGGTTCCAGAAGCGAGATTGATTTCAGTCGCAAGACGTGTTAGGGTAGCCGTCTTAGCGCGGTCTAAGGCGCATGCCATGGATGCCTCTTCCTTCGACGAGATGCCAGGCGGTGAGTGGATCGCCCAAGGGCTCCAAGACCTCCAGCGCGGTCGGGAAACGATCCCCGCGCTGCTCGTGTCGATTGGGGCGCCCAGGTTGGAGCGAGCCGGCCTGGTCGTGCCCCACCCCATCGCCTCGCCCGAGCAGCGGCTCTACGAGCTCCTCAGCCAACACGACGCCCAGGCAGCCCACTCGCGCTATAACGGCCTCATTCGCCGGCTCGTCAGTTTCGAACGCGCCGCCGCATGCGTGGGATAGCTGACGCGGACCGCATCCGCCGCTTCATGCAGGCGCTGGCGGCTGCGGCAGACGCCGAAGGACGCGTGTATCTCACCGGCGGGGCCACCGCGGTCTTGATCGGCTGGCGCCCGACGACGATTGACGTTGACCTCAAGCTCGTTCCGGAGCAGGACGCCCTGCTGCGGGCGATCCCGCGTCTCAAGGAATCCCTGCAGATCAACGTGGAGCTGGCAGCACCCGATCAGTTCATTCCTCCACTGCCAGGCTGGGAAGCGCGCAGCCCCCTCGTGGCCAAAGAAGGCAGACTGGCCTTCCACCACTACGATTTCTATGCCCAGACGTTGGCCAAGATCGAACGCGGCCACCGCCAAGACCTTGAGGATTCACGTGAGATGTTGCGCAGGGGCTTGGTCGATCCTCAGCGTCTGCTGGCGTCCTACGAAGCCATCGAGCCTCAGCTCTACCGCTATCCGGCGGTGGATCCAGCGACCTTCCGTCGAGGTGTGGAGGAGGCGATCCGCGAGGCTGGCCTGAGCGACCGCGATCGATCGGGAGGCGGACGGAGCGCTCACGAGGAGCGCTGACATGATGGGGCGATTGAGTTGATTTCGGGAGAGAGGTTTTCTAAACTGTGGGCATGAGTCAGGCGCACGCGGTGGCGGTGGAGGCGATTCCGACGGGGATTCCGAGCGGCAAGCTCGGGATGTGGCTGTTTCTCGTCTCGGAGGTGATGTTCTTCACGGCGCTGATCGCCGCCTATGTCGTCCTCAAGCTCGGCCACCCGAGCTGGCCTGGGCCCGAGGGGCACCTCAGCATCCCGCTCGGGACGGTCAACACCTTCCTCCTCATCTGCAGCAGCACCACGATCGTCCTGTCGATGGCGGCCTCCGTCGGCAGTCCATCGACTGCCGACACTCCCTCGCCAGCAGGGATGGTGCCGGCTCGGTCGCAGGCTGGGAGGTTCGGCTCAGCACGTGGCTGGTTGCTGGCGACGATGGGGCTTGGCGCGTGCTTCCTGGGGATTAAGGCGGTGGAGTACAGCGCGAAGTTCTCCCACCACATCCTCCCGAGCACCAACGTCTTCTGGTCGTGCTACTTCGCCATGACAGGGCTTCACGCGCTGCACGTGCTCGGCGGGATTGTGTTCAATCTCTGGATTCTGGCGCAGACCATGCGTCCTGCGGTCTGGATTCGCAAGAGCCACTTCCTCGAGCTCGGCGGGCTCTACTGGCACTTCGTCGACATCGTGTGGATCTTCCTCTTTCCGCTCCTCTACCTCCTCTCATGACCGCTGCGCATCCTCCATCGGCCAAGACGTACGTCGTGATCTGGGGGTGGCTCGCCGGCTTGATGCTGGCGAGCGTCCTGCTCTCCGGGGCGCCGATCACCGCGCGGACGGTCGCGTGGATGGTATTCGGCCTCTCGACGATCAAGGCGGGGCTCGTGGCGCTCTACTATATGCACCTGAAGTTTGATCGGCAGTGGCTGTGGGTCGTCGTGGGCTTCCCGTTGGTCCTCATCGCCTTGGCGGCCGGCATCGTCCTCTCCAGCCACTTGGTCAAGCTGTGATCCTCGCCGGCTTTTGGACTCTCATCTTCGGCTCGCCGCTCCAAAGACAAAAAGCCACGGAGTTGATCATCTCCGTGGCTCTTTGAGTTGTA
>Ga0209343_10009075_pt1 | contig 11456 bp, 7 predicted proteins | sample RifCSPlowO2_02_FD_184026 | JGI IMG/M metagenome (GOLD analysis project Ga0209343, IMG submission 184026) | Groundwater microbial communities from Rifle, Colorado - Rifle CSP2_plank lowO2_0.2 (SPAdes) (version 2) | ecosystem: Environmental > Aquatic > Deep subsurface > Groundwater | place: Rifle... | reverse complement strand
CGAGGAGTACGATCCGGCGACGGATAGCTGGGGACTGCTCAAGGCGCGGATGCCCCTGGCGCGGAGCGGAACGGCCTACGGGACTTTCGGAGGCAAGATTTACGTGGCTGGCGGCGAGTTCCTGGACAATGACATCGTGGGGACCTTCCGGGACCTGGATGCATACGACCCGGCCGCCAATCGGTGGACTTCGTTTCCCCCACTGCCGCTGGCACGGCACGGCACGGTAGGCGGGATCATCACCAACCGTTTCCATGTCGTGAGCGGCCACTTGCAGTCGGGGGCCGTCTTCGGAACTCCCATGGACTCCGATGCCAACGACGGGTTCGAGCTGGACCGGTAGGGCTGGTGGCGAAGAGCTTCTCCCCAGCCGTCTGGAACGCTGGACCCGGTTCGGAAGCTGCGGTTGTCATCTATCGAGAAACGTCCTAGGGGGCCGATTCGTCATACTCCAATAAGGAAAGGCGCTATGAGGAAAACAAGCAAGCAGTCAGCAATGCAATATCTTCTCGCAGTCGCTGCCGTCATTTCGGTTCTTGTGCTGGTCAGCGGCGGGGCGCAAGCTCAAGTGGGCCAAGGCCCCCCACAGGAAATATCGTCCTCGCTAGGGCGCTGGGTGAGGCTCGCGCCCATGCCGGAAAAGAACGAGGAGTTCAATTTCGCCACTGCCAATAACAAACTATATGTCATCGGTGGAAACGGTGACGGGCCTAAAGGACTTGTGATGGAGTACGATCCGGCCGCCGACAAGTGGACCAAGAAGAAGAATCTCCCGTTTACAGCGGACCACATGGCCGTCACCGAATACAACGGAAAGATTTATGCCTTCGGCGGCGCCACCCAGTCGCAGGCCGCCGGGCCGGGTAATATTGCGCTCAATACATCCTGGGAATATGACCCCGTGGCCGATTCGTGGAAGTCGCTGGCTCCAATGCCCACCCGGCGCGTCTCGGCTGTGGCTGCGGCAGTGGGCGGAAAAATTTACGTGCTGGGCGGCGCAGGGCATCATCCGAGCGCGAAGGACCTCGCGGCCCCCATCGGAGGAAACACCCCGCATCGCTCGTTGGATGCGAACGAGGCGTATGATCCGGCAACCAACCGGTGGGAAACGCGCATGACTATGCCGACCGCGCGCAACCATTCGGCCGTGGGCGTGGTGAACGGCAAGATCTACGTCATCGGCGGCCGGGTCGGCGCGCTCAATATTACCAGCGCCATGAACGTGAATATCGTGGAGGTGTATGATCCAGCGGCGGATCTCTGGGGCGCAGCGGGAATGAGACTGCCCGTCGTAGGAAGCGGATTTGGCTGGGCGACCTATCGAGGCAAGATCTTCATTGTGGGCGGCGAGACGGCCGAAGCGCATATCTATTCCGCTTTCCGGTCCGTCCAGGCCTACGAGCCTGCCACCAACACCTGGACCCTATATCCCCGCATGCCGCTGGCGCGGCACGGCGTTAATGTTGCGGTGATCAGCAATCGTCTCATCGTGGCGGGCGGACACATCCAGGGAGCGGGCACTGCGGGCGCGGCGGCCCACGCCGATCAAACCGACGCCTTTGAGTTCGCGGAGAAGTAGGGCGACCCGAGAGACATCAGACTTACGCTCGTTAAAGGTTGGCATATTTTGGTTACTACATTTTCCGGAGGAAGCTAATGAATAAGCAACGTGTGATGATAGTGGCAGCGGCTGCTTTCCTGGTCTTGCTCGCGGGTAGACTCGTGATTGGCCAGGGGCAGGGGCCACATGCAAACAAGAGTGACCAGTTAGTGACTGGATACTATGATGTTGTCAAAGACTGGCCCAAGCCGCTGTCGCAGTTGCCAAACCACAAGGGCTGGACGTGGGGCGCGGTCCAGGGCGTGTTCGCCCAGAACCCGAACCGCATCTTCGTGGCGATGCGAGGCGAGCTGCCCGACGTCTCCAACCTCAAGACCAAGTCCGTCGAGGTCGAAACCGAGGACGGACGGACGGTGCGCCTGCCGGTCCCTGGACGCGGGATGTACGTGCGGAACGCGTCCGTGGGTCTCTACTCTAGCCCGGGGGAAGCAACCGACCAGTTTGTGGGCGAAGAGGGGAAGGACTACCGCTGGGAACACATCATCACGGTGTTCGACGGCCAGGGAAATCTGATAGAAGATTGGACCCAGTGGGATTCGCTGTTCAAGCCGGACAACCCGAAAGTGCTGGCCCAGGGCCGCATTCACAAGATTCTGATCAGCCCCTATGATCCGGAAAAGCGCGTGTGGGCCATTGACGACGGGCACCAGGTCATCCATGTGTTCAGCAACGACGGCAAGAAACTGCTCCAGACGATCGGCACGAGGAACACGACGACCGAGAGGAACGCAAAGATGACCGGCAATACCGGGCGGCCGTCGTTGACCAAGAAGAGCGGTCCGTCCAACGCGACCTTCGGTCGTCAGACGGACATCGCTTGGCTGCCGGACGGCACGTTCTTTGTCGCCGACGGCTACGAGGAAACCCGCGTCGTGAAGTTCGACAAGAACGGCAAATTCCTGATGGCGTGGGGCGAGAGAGGCGAGCAGGGCAAGGAGATGCGGCCGAACTACTTCAATACCCCGCACGGCATCGTCACCGACAACCAGCGCCGCGTCTACATCAACGACCGGGGCAACCGCCGCATCCAGGTCTTCGACGAGAACGGGAAGTTTCTGGCGCAGTGGTACTTGGGCGACGGACCCACCGCGACGTATCACATCTACATGACCGCGGACCAGCACGTCTGGGCGTCTGACGGCCACGGGAACTTCAAGTTCTACAAATACGATCTGACCGGGAAGCTGCTGTTTACGTGGGGCACCATGATGCCAGAGCCTGGAGGACTGTGGGGCACCCATCAGTTCAGCGTTGACCAGGATGGCAATCTCTACACGGCAGAGGTGTGGGGCGGCCGTCCGCAGATGTTCCGGCCCAAGAGAGGGGCGCCTTCGGAATTCTTGATCGGCCAACCCGTCCGCGCGGCGTGGAAAGATTAACGTCGTCGCAATACCCGGAGGCCTCCGCAGCCTTGCGCCCCGGCGGCCTCCCTCCTGGAGTGTCACGAATCGGTGGTCGGAGTCGTTCGTTCTTGGTCCTTCGGGACGAAGAAGAATTTGTGCGTGAAGGGGGAATTGTATGCTGAGACGTGTTGTATTAATAACTGTGATCGCGCTTGGTTTCCTGGTCGCTTTCATTCTGGGCGGCAAGCCGGCGCCCGTCCAGGGGCAGGTTGTCCAGGCCACGGGGATTCCAGAAGACAACGGACAAAAGGGTTTTCAGGAACAGTATGGACAATACTTGATCGTGCCGGGTTGGCCGAAGCCACTGCCGGGAAATGAAGGAAAATGGACCTGGGGATCCATGCAGGGCATTTATGCCGAGAGTGCGAACAAGGTCTTCATCCTTCAGCGCGGCGAATTGCCGGATATCAAAAAGCCGCCGCTTACGCCGGTCCCGCAGTTCGGACCGAGCCTTTCTTTCCCTGTCAACGCGGTGCCGTGGCGGAACCACTCGCAAGGCCCGGTGGCCAGCCCGCCCAATGCGGCTGCTGACACAGGCCTGACGAAGGAAGGCGTGGATTGGCGCTGGAAGAACGTCCTGTTCGCGGTGGACCGCAACGGCAATCAGATCGAGGCCTGGAACCAGTGGGATTCGACCTTCAAGCGGCCCCATGCCGTTTTCATCAGTCCCTACGACCGGGAAAAGCACGTTTGGGTGGTGGACGATATGCGCCACGCCATCTTCAAGTTCACCAACGACGGGAAGAAGCTCGTTCTGACCATCGGCACCCCCAACGAACCGGGGAACGATGACAAGCACTACGGCAGGCCGACCTTCCTCGCCTGGCTTCCCGACGGCACCATGTTCTTGACGGATGGTTACACCAACACGCGCGTCGTGAAATTCGACAAGGACGGCAAGTATCTGACGGCCTGGGGTCAGAAGGGGATTGACGGCAATGAGACGCGTCCCGGCTACTTCAACACCGTGCATGGCCTTGCCATTGACCCCGTGGAACGGCGACTCTATGTGTCGGACCGGAGCAACCGCCGGATTCAGGTCTTCGATGAAAACGGCAAGTTTGTTGACATGTGGTGGGTTGGTCATCCGCCCGCGCACATCTACCAGCTCTACATGGGGACTGACCGAACTCTGTGGGGCGCCGATGCCGGGACCAATAAGATGGTTCAGTGGGACCGGAACGGCAAGTTCCTGCAATCCTGGGGCTTCCTCAGTGAGGCGCAAGGGGCGCTCTGGTGCAATCACGGAATCACGGTGGACGAGGAAGGCAATCTCTACACCTCCGACGTCTGCAAGGGAGTCGCTCAGAAGTTCCGGCCCAAACCGGGTGCGGTCCAGGCCAAGCTGGTCGGCAAGCCGGTCCGTTCGGCTTGGTAGGCTACATTTAAGGTACGCTCGCTGGTTACTCGCGTGGCTGAGTGCCGAGGAATCCGTGCACTTGGCTGCGTGAGCGCCCGCGGGACGGCTCGAGGGAGGACGCTTCCCTCGGGTGTTTGTCTCTGGAATTAGAAGACATCGTCTGTGGGGCCTGGCACCACGGCAGCAATGGTTTCTGTGTAACCTTGGGTAAGGTTTGTGGACGAGAAGTCGTCGCTGAAAACGGGGTGGGTGCGTTTTGTGGGCGTTCGTTTCCAGTTGGGTCCAGGGGCGCGTTGCAGCGCAACGGAGGAAAACAATTCAAAACCAAGTAGCCGCTAACCAAACCGGCCCTGTGCAGGAGCAAACCGGCACACGCAGTGTCGCCATTTCTATGTACTGCGTGTTGCTGCTCGGATATGCGCTGATGGCGGCCGATCGCTACCTGTTTCCGGTGCTCGCTCCCGACATCCGGCGCGACTTCGGTTTTTCCCTCGCCAATACCGGACTCCTCTCAACCATCTTTACCCTCGGACTGGGGATCGGAGGGTTGCCGACGGGCTACCTGCTGGCGCGGTTTCCCCGCAAGGCGGTGGCGCTGACCGGGATCGCCATTTTTTCCGCCGGAACCGCGCTCACCGCCGTCATGACGGGATTCTGGAGTATGCTTTTCTGTCTGGCGGTGACCGGGATCGGCATGGCGATGCTGGCGACGGTCATGTTTGCTCTGGCGGCCAGCTATTTTTCGCGGAACCGGGGCGCCGCCGTCGGTTCGGTCAATTTTTGCTTCGGCATAGGCACCTGGTCCGGTTACTTCTTGGCCCCCATACTGCTGACCACTTATGGGACCTGGAGGGTCCCCATGATCGCCTTTGGGGGCTTCGGCTTCGTGATGATCGGCCTGATCTTACTGACAGTCCGATCGTGGTTCACCGAGACGCGGGGCTCCGCGACGGCACGGGAAGACCGCGGCGGGGCGCCATCTCTACTGAACCGGAATTCGATTCTGCTGACCCTGCTCAGCGTAGTGTACGGCTTGGTGCTCTACGGCTTTCTCGGCATGTACCCCACCTACCTCCGCGAAGGGCTCGGTTACTCGCCCGAAACGGCCGGATTCGTCATGAGCTTTTTCGGATTGGGAGCCTTGGCCTCCATCGCGGGCGGCTGGCTGGGCGATCGAGTATCCCCGCGTGTCGTGCTGCCGATCGCCTTTGTGTGCACCGCAGTGCTGGGATACCTGTTTTTCCACGGCTCGGAAGCGGTCGCGGCGAAGGCGGTCTTGGCTTGTCTTTATGGCGTGATCGGAAGCGCCGTTCTGTACGTGAATCTGGCGGCCAATCACGTGAAGGCGGTGCGGGCGAGTATGTCCAGCCGGGGCTCCGGCATGTTCGTGACAAGCCTTTACATGTCGAGCGCCGTGGCCGGCTATTTAATGGGATGGCTCGCCAACCAGGCGGGGTGGGTGACCGCAGGACAAATCCAGATCTCGCTGTTTTCCCTGGTTGCGGCGGTTCTGGCGCTGGCTTTGCGGCCGGAAGAAATGTCCTCATAGGTTGCCCGGGAGCGGATGGGGCAATCGCTGTTCAAGACAGGGGTTCGATTTGTGGTCAGGGAGGTAACGATGTTGAAAAAAGGGCTCACGGTTCTTGCAGTGTTAGCAGTATTCGGCAGCGCCAGCAGGGCGCAGAACGCGGGAAACGTGGTGAATAATGTGGCGCAAACCATCGGGGCCACCAACTTGAAGTCACTGCAGTATTCCGCCACCGGGATCACCGCTTCCTTGGGTCAGAGTTATCGGCCCTTTGAGGAAGGGCCGCAATTCAAGGCGACCTATTCTCGTTCGGTGGACTTCGAAAAAGGCGTTTCGCGGCAGGAGTTGGTACGGACGCAATTATTGGATCCGCCGCGCGGGGCGGGAGGACAGCCGCTTTACACAGAATCGCGCGCGGGTGGCGTGCAGTCCGAAGAGGCCGGCTTTAACGCCAACTCCCTCGCCCTGACCATTCCGCACGGCTGGGTCAAAGCGGCGATGACGGCAAATCCGACCGCGCAGTCTTTGACCATCGGACGCAGACCGATGACGATGGTTTCATACACTGCCAAGGGAATGTACAAGGTAAGAGGCTACATCAACAGTGAGAACTTGCTCGAGAAAGTGGAAACCTGGCTCCCCAATGAGGTGCTCGGCGACATACTGGTGGAGACGAGCTTTTCCGACTACCGGGATTTCGCCGGCGTGAAGTTCCCGACCAAGATCGTGCAGAAGCAGGGCGGGCTCCCGTCGTTCGAATACAATGTGAGCAACGTGCAGCCGAATGCAGCAGTCACTCTGGAAGCGCCGGCGCCGAGACCTCCGGCAGCGCAAAAGGTAGAGCCGCTCAAGTTCGCGGAGGGCATCTGGTATTTGAGCGGCGGCGGCGTGAACAGCGCGCTGGTGGAGTTCAAGGATTTCGCGGTGGTTGTCGAAACCGGACAGGATCAATCGCGCGCCCTCGCCAACATCGCGCAAGTCAAACGGATGGTCCCTAACAAGCGGATCGTCCAAATCAACAGCCACCACCACAGCGACCACGTGAGCGGGCTTCGGGACTGGATTTCCGAAGGCGCAACCATCTACACGCACGCGATGAATCGGGAGTACTACGACTTGCTGCTTCGCAACCCCTGGACCTTGCATCCCGATGCGTACGCCCGGACCCCGAAAGAGGGGAAATTTGTGTACGTAAGGGACAAAGAAGTTCTGACGGACGGCGATCGCACCATGGAAATCCACTGGATCCGGGGGAACCTGCACGCCTCCAATCTACTGATGTCGTACCTGCCGAAAGAAAAACTCTTGATCGTCACCGACATCTTCAACATGTTCTATGTGCCTCGTCCCAACGACCCTCCCGATGGCTATTCGACCCCCTACACGATGAACCTATGGGAGAACATCCAGCGGTTGAAGCTGGACATCGCGCACATTTTCCCGGCGCATGGCAGGGAAGTGGTGCCATTTGCGGAACTCAGGCAAAAAATTGAGGGTCGGCCTTCCATCAATCCGCCGGTTCGTTGATGGACGGGAATGGATGCTTCGGTCTGTCAGGCTGCTTGGGGAGACGAGTAGGGATAGCGAGGATCGAGGAGAACATCCGGCGGCGGAATTCCGATGCGCAGCAGATTGTTCCGCGCCGGTTTTCGCGTTTGACAGCCGCAGCGGACTCGGAGCAAACTGGGGCGATAACGGAAGCAGTTGTCCAGCCAGTGGAGACGCCGGTTCCAGGAGCGAAGATTGATGTCCAGGGAGGGCGGGAGCGCCTTTTCAAGAAGGAAATGCAAAAAGGAGGAGAGAGCATGTCCAGGCAAGTGAGACCGAAAGCAATTTTGGCGGGTTTGGTTGCGGTCGCGGCCTTCTGGGCCGGAACGGTGCGAGCGGCCGACTTTCCCGGCGTCGTTCAGGGAGTAGTCAAAAGCGCATCCGGAGAGGCGCTTTCCGGGGCTTATGTCAAGTTGTACAATGCGGACAAGCGCATCACTTTCATGGTCATCAGCCAGGACCAGGGTCGCTACACGGCGAGCAATCTCCCTCCCGGGAAATGGACCGTGCAGGGAATTGGGAATGGATATCAGAGCAAGTTTGTGCCCGTGGACGTAGCGGCGGGCAAGCCCGGTTCCGCCGATGTATCGTTAACGGATAAGCAGGGACTGTATGTGGAGCACGGTTGGCCGGGTTCGCCCGGAACGGTGGGCGGCAACGAGGTGTGGTACATGACGCCACAGCCCACGCTGGCGGAAGGCGATGGCAAGCGGATTGTGGGGACCAAGTGCGTCCAATGCCACGAGCTTTACCGCATCGTGCTGCAACGCTGGACCAAGGAGAAGTGGGCCGAAAAGGTCGAGAATATGCGGGAGCGTCTCCGTGCGGACACTTCTGGCAAGAAATATACCGAATGGACCGCGGAGGAAGCGAAGATCGTGGTGGATTATCTGGCGAAGAACTATTCCGGCGAGCCTGGGACTGCCAACGCCAAGTTCGATCTCAATGGCCGCTTGTCCCGAACGTTGCTGAAGGGCGACGCCGCCAAGTATGTCGCCATGGACTTTGAGATTCCGATCCATGACACCGAGCCTCACGACCTCGTGATTGATCCCCGAGGAGTTGCCTGGACGAATTATCGGCAAGGTTGCTGCTTTGGCAAGTTTGATCCGAAAACCTATACTTTTACGCAAGTCGAGCCTCCCGCCGGAGAGAGCTATACTTGGGTGGGTTCCCCGGCCGTTGGACACGGCGACTCGATTTGGGCGGCCGACGGCGCTCGCAACCGCCGCTGGTTCCAGTTCGACACCAAGAGCGAGAAATTCACAATCTATTCGGCGCCCAGGAACCTGCCGGGCAACGTCGGCGGAAATACAATGTATGTCCACCCGGACGGGAAAACCGTCTGGTCGTCCAACGGCAACCGCATCCTGGGGTTGAATATCGCATCCAAGGAGTTCACCTCCTATACCCTTCCTTCCTATGAAAAGACCAAGAAAAACGCCGGGTCATACGGGGTGGCAGTCTCCGGTGACGGCAAGGTCTGGTTCGCCGAACGGGACGCCAACCTCATCGGCCGGCTCGACCCGACCACGGGCAAGATTGAGGAGTTCAAGGTGCCCGGCGAAGATCAGTTGCCCAAGCCGGGCTCGGTTCCCCGAAGGATGGGAGCGGATCAGGAAGGCAACATCTGGGTGGGCCTCCATGAAACCGGGCAGCTTGTGAAGATTGATTACAAGACGACCAAGATGACTGTCTTGGATCCCCCCACCAAGAGCAGTTCCCCCTACTCCGTGGTTGCAGACACGAAGCGCAATTGGATTTGGGTGAGCGAGCAGACGGCGGACAAGATTGCCCGCTACGATCCCAAGACGAACACGTGGACGGAGTACTCCCTGCCGATCATCGAATCGGATGCCAGAAGGATTGAGACCGATCCCACGAATCCGAACCGCATTTGGTGGGCCGGGGATACTGCGAACCATATCGGCTACATTGAAATACTGCCGTAGTGAGAGCCGAGCTGAAGCGACAAACGGGCAGAACCCTCTTCGCGACTTGTTCGAGGGAGGGTGATGCCCGTTCACTGGGCCGTAAAGATCGGGAAACGACATGATAGAATGGGCTGGGGAGTCGAAGCGAGGAACACGAACCGTTCGTTGAATTTGAAGGAGGCACTCATGTTGAAAAAAGGCTATTTGTGGATGCTCGGAGCAAGCTTGGCAGTAATCCTATTGATCCAGGGACTGAGCTCGGTCCAGGCCCAGAACGGGACCTCGGCGGCGTTGACTGGCCAGGTGAGTTCACAAGCGGACGGTCCCATGGAGGGGGTGATAGTCAGCGCCAAGAGAGCGGGTTCTACCATCTCCGTAAGCGTCGTGACCGACCAGCAAGGTCGCTATCGGTTCCCTGCAAACAGATTGGAACCGGGGCAGTATGCCCTGCGCATCCGGGCGGTGGGCTACGAACTGGACGGCTCCAAGCCAGTGGACGTTGTCTCGCAGAAGGCAGCCACAGCCGACCTCAAGCTCCGCAAAGCGAGCGTGGACGAAATGGCGTCGCAGCTCACCAATTCCGAATTGCTCATGAGCATTCCCGGAACAGAACAGCAAAAAAACGCCATCCGCGGCTGTAACCACTGCCACACACTGGAGCGGCTTCTGAGGACGCGCTACGATGCCAATGCCTTGATGGTTACCCTGGAGCGGATGGGACGTTACTCGCCGAGTTCATTTCCGCTAATGGTCCAGCCGGACCCGCAACGGCGGATCGGCACCGGAGCCCCGACCCCGGAGGGGCGCCAGCGGCAACAGGACAACCGTCGCCGGCAGGCTGAATTTATCAGCTCGATTAATCTGAGCAAGGCTTCCCCTTGGGAGTATTCCTTCAAGACGCTCCCCCGTCCCACCGGCAAGGCCACGAGGGTCATCTACACGGAGTACGACCTGCCCGCCAAGACGAGACAGCCGCATGATGTCATCGTGGATTCGCAAGGATTGGTATGGTATTCCAGCTTCGGCGAGCAGATTTTGGGAAGACTGAATCCGAAGACCGGTGAGACCAAGGAGTGGCCGATCCCGGTGAATAAACCCAACCGCAACATGGGAGTCCTGGATGTGGAATTTGACGAGGATGAGAATGTGTGGCTCGGCAATGGGTTCCAAAATGCCATTCAGAAATTTGACCGGAAAACCGAGACATTCCAGACCTACCCTCTTTCCCCGGAGTTCGACGGAGACCATCCGGAACTGCTCTTCGTAGCTCCGCAGCACCACAAAGTGGATGGCAAGGTGTGGGTAATGAACAACGGGGAGTGGGCTATATTCCGCCTGGATCTTGCGACCCGCAAATGGGAGAGATTCGAGGCGTATCCCGTCCCGCGCCCGAACCACTACCAGATGATGTCGGACTCGCAGAACAACGCTTGGTTCACGGTGATGGGCCGCGCTCACATTGGAAGGATTGATGCCAAGACCGGGGAGATCAAGCTTTTTGAGACGCCGACTCCGAATTCCGGGCCCCGCCGGGGAATGGTGGACTCGCAGGACCGTATCTGGACCGCGCTGAACCGCACGGACCAGATTGCGATGTTCGATCCGAAGACTCAGAAATTCCAGACCTGGTCTGCGGGGATTCCGGAATATTACGCCTACGACGTGTGGGCGGACAAGAACGGCGAAGCCTGGGCCTCCACGGAGTACGCCGATCGCGTGGTCCGCTTCAATACCAAGACGGGCGAAGTCATACCGTATCTCCTCCCCAGCCATACCAACATGCGGCGAGCGTATGGGGACAACTCGACGACGCCGGTGAATTTCTGGGTTGGCGCCACGCACTCCGCCTCCATTGTCAGACTGGAGCCATTAGAATAACAGGCGGGTGGTGGTCAGCTTGCAGACGGGGCTGAGGCGGGTTCGCGCGGTTCCCCGTGTTGGACGACCGTGTGAACCGGGGTTCTTACTAATGGGAGCAGTTTATAGATGACAATCCGAAACCCCTGTTGGACCGTCGGAGGTTCAGTACGCGCCTCTGACGGGCATCCGAAGCGCCTTTCGG
>Ga0209343_10009074_pt1 | contig 11457 bp, 10 predicted proteins | sample RifCSPlowO2_02_FD_184026 | JGI IMG/M metagenome (GOLD analysis project Ga0209343, IMG submission 184026) | Groundwater microbial communities from Rifle, Colorado - Rifle CSP2_plank lowO2_0.2 (SPAdes) (version 2) | ecosystem: Environmental > Aquatic > Deep subsurface > Groundwater | place... | reverse complement strand
CCTCCTGCCGATCACGCGCCGCACCATTATTGACGACGACATCGGCGGCATCACGCAGCTCGTGGCGAAACTGGGCCGGACGACGCGCCGCACGATGGCGCAGGCGGTCTTTGATTTGATGATTGCCAACGCCCCTACCTCCTATGACAGCATTACCTGGGCGCACTCCTCCTCGCATGGCGCCAATCTGCGCACCGCAGCCTTGGACTCCGACGAGCTGGAGGCGATTGCCGCGGCGATGTTCATGCAGACCGAGAAGGATTCCGCGAAGGCCATTGGCATCGAGCCATCGATCCTGGCGGTACCGCGGGGATTGAAAGCCGCAGCCATGCAGGCCAACCAGTATCGGCCGGTCGAAGCAAGTCCAAATCCAAACTTCCATCGGTACGGGGAGAACAACGAGCGGATCATTGTTTCCCCGCTGCTCACCGATCCCACTGACTTCTACAACTTCGCCGATCAGAATGAAGTGCCCTGTATCGAGCTCGGCTTCCTGCAGGGCCGTCAGGATCCAGAGTTCTTCCTGGCCAATGCGCCGACCGAAGGTCGCGCGTTCAGCCAGGACATCATCACCTATAAGGTGCGGCATGAGTATTACCCGCTGGTGATTGACCATCGCGGCTACGCCAAGAACGTAGTCGCTGACTAGGGGTTTTGGATCGATCCACTCCGGGGGGAGAAGCCGGCGATCAGCAGCGGGGTTAGGTCAACGCCTGAACCCGCATCCCCAAGGGAGACGACGTATGGTTAGAGGCGAAAGGAAAAAGGCGCTACCTGCTCGACGGGTGACCGTAAAGGTGTGGCTGACAGCCAACGGCAATACCGGCCACTGGTTTCAGTTCACCTGCCCAGTCGATCTGGCGACTATCGCTCGGGAGTTGCAGAAGCGGTTGATCGAACCCCGAGCAACCGACAAGACTGACAAAGATTGATTCTGACGATGTTGCAGCAACGCAGGTTTAGGTATCGCCGCGCAACAGGGTTTGAATCATCCGTGAACGGCCCGTTCATCGAGCCTTCACGGCAGCTCTTTGAGGGGTCCTGGACCGCCCTCTAATGGGCGACAGAAAGGCGAACGGTTCGCAGCAAGGGAGGCTGAGCGAGCCGCTCGCTATATGTGTCTTTAGAGGTTTGGTCGCCATGACGTTCTGCAAATTCGCCCGCCGCGTTCTGCAAAGCTACTCGAGTCGGAGAGGATTTCTCAGATGCGGAGTGCCAAATCACTCAGCAGGGTTAAATCGAGTCCTATTTCCCGCAGCTATCAGGCCCATTTTCACCGTCATAGCGATTGGCACGGGCCGTGCTCCCAGAGCCTGACATACGGCCTTTGGAGTGGACTTTTTGTGCAAGATAAGCGTCCTGATTCGAACCCAGGTCGTCGTGATCGTAGCCCTGCTCGACCAACATTAGATCAGGTTGCACCTTGCACTACTCCCGCTACTCCAACACTGCGAGCTGCCGTGGAGGTGAGTCATGTTTTATGGTGAGCCACTCAGAACGAGTCCATGGGTGAAACTCTTTCACCATTCCTATTTGCAAACGGCCAGCGTGATTGCAGGCGGGATTCTCTTGTCAATTCTCGCCACGCGCGTGAGCGGCTACGCTCAGGAGCACGCCCATGACGCCGCACCAACCTCCGAACCGAGTACGGAGCGCGCTGGCCGGCCCGTTGCCGACATCAAGAGCTTGAAAACGACACACGGCTTGAAAATAGCTCTGGCGCGCCTTCTTGATGAGGAGGTGCCTATCACGCTGGACGGAATTCTGGACGAACCCATCTGGGAGAAGACGCAGTTAAACACGGCATTCCTGCAACGCGAGCCGCAAGAGGCCGACCCCTCCACGGAACGCACCGAATTCCGCCTCTTATACGACCGCAAGAATCTTTATATCGGCATCATCTGTTACGACACTGACTCCGACAAGATTCTGGCTACGGAACGCCAGCGCGACGGCCGGATGCAGAACGACGATACCGTCGCCATACTGCTGGACACGTTTCACGATCACCGCAATTTTTTTCTGTTTCAGACCAACCCGCTCGGAACGCAGCACGACGCGCAGGACACCGATGAAGGCCGTGATCACAACGTCGGTTGGGATGCGGAGTGGGAGGTGGCCGCCAAGCTGATTCCGGAGCTCGGCTGGTCTGCGGAATTCTCCATCCCGTTCAAGTCGCTCCGCGTGCCGGGCACCGAAGCGCAAGTCTGGGGATTGGAGGTGGAGCGCATCATCCGCCGCAATAATGAATTCACCTACTGGAACGGATTCAAGCGCGGCTTCAAGAGGGAGAATATCTCTCAAGGCGGACACCTTCACGGCATCGAAGGCTTCGACCCCGGCTTCCGCCTCCGTATGAAACCCTTCTCGGTAGCCGGGTTCACGCGGTCGTCCAATCGCGCTGCGACAGATACCGACCACGCCATGGATGGCGGCCTGGAGATCCTGAAGTACCGGCTTACCCCCAGCCTGATGGCGGACTTCACCGCCAACAGCAACTTCATCGACACCGAGATCGACAACCAGCAGGTGAACCTGGACCGCTGGTCACTGTACTATCCGGAGAAACGGGAGTTTTTCCAGGAAGCCGGAATCTTCAAGTTTGGCGTGGCGCAGGGAGAAATGCCCGCGCCGGATGTGGCGCTGTTTCACCCCCGGCAGATTGGGTTTTACTCCAAGCGTGAGGGCATCGCCTCCCGCCAAATCGTCGTGCCCATCACGGCCGGTGCGCGGCTGACGGGAAAGCTGGCGGGTTTCAGCTTGGGACTGCTCGACGTGCAGACCGGCGAAGTCCCCGCGGAGGGCTTGCCGGAAAGTAACTACGGAGTGGTTCGAATCAAGCGGGATATTCTGGGGCGCTCTTCGGTGGGAGGTTTTTTCCTGAACCGCGAAATCGCCGGCACCAGCGACTACAGCCGCGTTTATGGCGTGGATACCAACTTTGTTTTCAAGGAACATTTCTTCACCAACTTTCTCTACGCCCGCTCGCTGCAGCCCGGCACCGGCATGGACAAGGACAACTGGACGATGAGCGGAGGCGCCAAATGGGACGGAGATTTTTTGTTTGCCGGTCTGGAGTACCTGGTTCTGGATCCGAACTTCCGCGATGATCTGGGCTTCATCCCGCGGGCCAACCAGCGCCGCCTCTCGCCTGTGATTGACATCAAGCCGCGCATCGAGCGCATCAGCCACATCGTGCGAAGGCTCCAGTTTGGTGTTCGCATCGATTACGTCACCGACCAGGAGTACAACCTGCTGACCCGCTACCAGCACTATAACGCCCAGATTTTCTTCCAGAGCGGAGACCAGATCCTGATCGCGCCGCACCGGCGGTATGAGAAAGTGGAGGAGGAATTCCAGTTACGGCGCAAGGTGCGGATTCCCGCTGGCAGCTACAACATGTCCAATCTCCGCATCGCCTATACCGTCAACCCCGCCCGCCGCATCTCGGGCGCTTATGTCTTCCAGCCGCAATGGGGTTTTTTCGGAGGCGATCTGTATCAGTTCCAGATCCGGCCGCGGATCAATGTGTCCCAGAGCCTGTCGGTGACCCCCGCCTACAACGCCAACGTGGCACGCTTCCCGCAGGGTAATTTCGTCGACCACATGCCCAACCTCGGGATCGACTATGCCTGGAGCAACCGCTGGCTGACCTCCACTGTAGTGCAGTACAACAACGCCGATTCCTCCCTGGCGGCGCAGTTCCGGCTGAACTACATCTTCCGCCCCGGCGATGATTTCTTCCTGGTCTACAGCCTCGGTCGTGCCACCGGCGGCACCCGGCTGGGACAGACCGACCAGACGCTCGCCGCCAAGCTCACCTATTCGTTCGACTACTAGGTAGGGACAGCCCTCCAGGTCTGTCCCCCCTGAGAGGGCAGACAGGAATGTCTGCCCCTACCTGGCAGCGGTAGCCACGGCGAAAGCTCTGCGGTCTCCGGTTCCGGGGAAAAAAGCAGCGCGGGCCTTCACAAGGCAAACAGCCATTTCAAAATCAGCATCAGAACAACGCCGACAAAGACGGTCAGCGTCACGCGGAGGCCAGGCTCGCGGTTGACTTCCGGGATCAAGTCGCTGGCGGCGACATAGAGTGTGACTCCGGCGGAGAGCGGCAATGTGTAGGGGACCTCGCTGCGCAGCGGCGCCATGATCAGCACGCCCGCCACGGTCGAGCACCCCAGCAGCGCGGCAGCGAGCAGAGCCGTGCGCTTGCTTTGTCCGGAAGCGATCATGATGGAGCTGACCGCAAAGCCCTCCGGCATCTTATGCAAGAACACCGCCAGAAACACGACCCAGCCGAGGAAATTCGAGATCAGGAATCCGCTGGCAATCGAGACTCCGTCTACGAACGTGTGGATCATCAATCCAAATAGGACGGTGCGAGTACGGCTGGTATCGGCGACCTGCTCTGCGTGTGTTTCCTCGCCGAAATGGAAGTGGCCGCTCAGCGTGTGCTCGAAGAAATGGATAAGCAGATAGCCGCCGAGCATCCATATGGCGGCCTGCTCGCCCACCAGGGCGTAGCTTTCCGGCAGCATCTCCAGAAGCGACGCGGCCAGCATGAATCCGGATCCGAGAGCGATGAAGTAACGGAGGTAGAGGGGGTGCCATGGCCCGCGCGCCACCACCCAGCCTCCGGCGATGTTGGCGGCGGCGGCCACCAAACCTAGAACGAGACTCATCCAGGGAAATGTCATGAATGCGCTGAGCCCTCTGGCCACTCCCCGAGCGGTACGTGCTTATCCGCTGTGGCGGATGTGGCAGATATCGCCGTCCTGCACAATATAATCCTTGCCTTCGAGCCGCAGCGTCCCCTTCTGGCGCGCCGCAGCGAGGCTGCCCGCTTCGAGCAATTGATTCCAAGGGATCACTTCGGCGCGAATGAAGTGCTTCTCCAGATCGGAGTGAATCACGCCAGCCGCCTGCTGCGCCGTCGCTCCGCGGCGGATGTTCCAGGCGCGGCATTCCTTTTCTCCGACCGTAAAGAACACGATCAGCCCCAGCAATGCGTGGGAAGCCCGAACGAGGCGATCGCGGGCCGGCTCCTTCAATCCATAAGTGGCCAGGAAATCCCTGGCTTCTTCTTCCGACATCATGGCCAGCTCTGCTTCCAGTTTCCCGCAGACGGCCACGGCCAGCGTCCCGGGGCGATCCCAAAGCGGCTTAAGCTTCGGGTCGTTAAGAATCTCGTCACCGCGCGAGGCCTGGTCTTCACCAACATTGAAGACGATCAGCATCGGCTTTTCCGAAAGAAATGTGAAGCCGCGCAGAAGTTTTTTTTCTTCCTCGGTCCAATCGGCCGAGCGCAGCGGACGGTTGTCTTCCAGAACCTTCTTGGCGCGTTCTAATAATTCCTGCTCGCTGCCAAGATCCGCGCCTTGCATTTTCTTGCGATCCTTTTCAATGCGCGCCAGGCGGTTCTCGATGACGCCAAGGTCGGTGAGGATCAACTCGAGATCCACATCGGACACATCGCGGGCGGCATCGATGCTGCCTTTGATATGCGGCACGGTATCGTCGGTAAAGGTGCGTACGACGTGCAACAGCGCATCGGTCTGCCGCAGTGCTGTCAGATACGCGGTTTCGCGCAGAGTGTCTTCGCCGATCGGCGCCACATCCACGCACTCCACTGTTGCGTAGACCGTTTTCTCCGGAGAAAAAAGAGGCACCAACTGGTCGAGCCGGCGGTCGGGCACCCGCGCGATTCCGACCTGCTGGGCGTCCTTGTGCTGATGCGAATCAGCCGCCGGGGCGTGCGTGAGCACGCGGAAGATGGAGGTTTTGCCGGCCTGTGCCAGGCCAATAATTCCGATTCTCATGGCAGTGAATAAGAGACAGAATACAGGCGCCGGGATAGCAGAAGAAGGCTTAGCCAAGCCCGGGTGGTACGATTAATGGGATCCTCTCGGTCCGGTTGCGCCGGTAGATTCTGAAGTCCTCCACGTCGACTGTTATTACACTGTGTCCCGGATTCAGCTCGCTTAAGCGAATGAGGCAGAGATCGGCCAAGTCCGGGTCGCGGTCCGCATAACGCCTCGCCAATTCTCCCAGCCGAGGCAGTTGTTCCAGCACGTTGAGCGCAGGAGCCACCAGTCCTTCCCGGACGAGCGCAAGGACCAACGCGGTGTTCTGGAGGTGGAAAGCGGTTTCCGCCAGCACCGCTTCGCAAGTTAACAAGGGTTCTGTAATTTGACTTGCCAAGCCCAACGCCCAGTCATGATGCTGGTCCCTGCGGTTAGCAAATGCGACCAGGAATCCCGTATCGGCGATGGCTTTCATGTCCGGGAAAAGCCTTTGCGAGAGGAAAGCTTCGGGTGGCCGGAAACCTTCCCTGCCAACCGCAGAAACCCCTGCTTTCGCGACCCTCTGGCTCTTTCCAGCTGATCGCGGATTATTTTTCCCTGGGCCACGCCACTCCGTTTAGCAGTGGTGGCGAGCCACTCCGCCAGCTCCGGTGTAAGGCGAACTGTAATTGTGTGACTCATAATGACATATTGTAACACATATTTGTTCCCGGCCTATGTCAACTCCGGCATCTCACTTCTAAGAAGGGGCTGCTTGGATACCGCAACCCTAGTACAGCGGGGCTTCAGCCGCTTATATGCCTAGCGCAGGGTAGCAAATCGCATTTTGTATAAATCCCTGGCTGGATGCGCGTGTTCGCTAGGGTGCTCTCACCATGTAACGTGAGCCCGATGATCCCGTTTGGTCAGCAGGCGGAACGGCCTCGTGGAATCCGAGCTTCGAATAGAGTGCGATTGCTGGGAGGTTTGATTGATCCACGTTGAGACTGATCTGCTCGTAGGAATCGGCGCGGGCCTTCTCCAGGAGTGCCTTCACGAGAACCTTTCCAAAGCCTTTGCCACGCGCCGACGGCGAAACAATGATCCGTGCGAGGTGGCCGCGCCTCTCTTCCTGTGCGACTAGTTGGCCGAACGCTACAAGACTCTCTCCGTCAAATAGCGACACCGCGTTCATTTCTGAAAACTCGATCGCTGTGGGCAGTAACTCTAGGCCAATCGGGAACCGTACTCTCCATCCCGCCCAAAGCTCGCAGTCCCGCGCTGAGGTAATCCACGAGGCCACAACTTTCAGATCGGCCAACTTCGCCGGTCGGAACATAACCGTTCTCGTCGAGAATCTCAATAGGCCCAGCGCACCAGCGAGGCGCCCACGGTGTAGCCCGCGCCAGCCGCCGCATACAACACCAGGGAGCCCTTGCGAAGTTTGCCTTGGGCGATGGCGTCGGCGGTGGCCAGAGGTATGGTGCCAGCGGTGGTGTTTCCGAACCGGTCAATGTTGATGAGCACCTTGTCGCAGCACAGATCCAGCCGCTCCGCGGTGGCTTCGATAATCCGCCGGTTGGCCTGGTGGGGGATGAACAGGTCTACATCCGAGGACTTCAGTCCATTGCGTTCCAGGAGGGCATTGCAGACCTCGTACATCTTGCGTACTGCGAATTTGAAAACTTGCGGACCATCCTGATGCACGTAATGGAGTTTCTTCTGCACCGTCTCGATGGAAGCGGGCATGCGGCTGCCTCCGGCGGGCATCTGCAGGCAGTGGCCGCCGCTGCCATCCACTTCATGAAGGAAATCCAGAACTCCGCACTCATCCGACTCGGAGGGTTCCAGCACCACCGCGCCGGCGCCATCGCCGAAAATGACGCAGGTGGCGCGGTCCTCATAATTGATGATGCTCGACATCACATCCGCGCCCACTACCAACACCTTCCTGTGAACGCCGCTCTGAATGAACTGCGACCCGGTCGCCAGTGCGTAGAGAAACCCTGAGCAGGCAGCGGAAAGATCAAAACCCCAAGCACCTTTGGCACCCAGCCGGTCCTGCACCAGGCAGGCCGTGGAAGGGAAAAACGTGTCCGGCGTCACCGTAGCGACCAGGATGGCTTCGATCTCGGAGGCCTCGATGCCGCGCATCGCCAGCGCCCGTTTGCTCGCTTCCACGGCCAGGTCGGAGGTAGCCACGCCTTTATCCACGATGTGGCGCGTGTGGATGCCGGTGCGCTCCCGAATCCAGGCGTCGGAAGTGTCCACCATCTTTTCGAGATCGGCATTGGTCAGCAGCCGCGGCGGCGCATAAGTGCCCAGGGCGGTGATCTTGGCGCGCTTCAATTCCATATTCCTGCCGTCGGAGTTGCCGGGCGAATCGGCGCAGCACAGCGCCCCGGCGCCTTTCACGTGACGGAATGCCTACTGTATTTTTGTTTCTCGCAAAATGCAAGGTTCCCAGCCGAATTTCCAGGGCCAGGAGGCCAGTTCGCGGCGTCCTTACAGGGTACATCAGTTAACACATTGGCGGGCCGCGGCTGCAACATTTCGTTGTCCGGCTTGTGGTTCCGGCGATATAATGGGCCGGGCTGTGATTTATCATCCCCCCGGCAAGGTGTTCGCTCACGATGGCAGATACCGAAAAACTGGCGGGACTAGAAAGAAAAATCAAAGAGCTTTCTGTCTTCCACGAAGTTGGCAAGGCGCTCACCTCGACTCTCGACCTGAGTGAAGTCCTGCAAACCATCATGGAAAAGATCAGCAGCTTTTTCCGCCCGGACACCTGGTCGCTGCTGATGGTCGATGAAGATACCAAAGAACTCTATTTTGAGATTGCCATCGGTGAAGGGGCGGAGGCGCTGCGGCATGTCCGCCTGAAAAAAGACGAAGGCATTGCGGGCTGGGTGGCCACTCGCGGTGAACTGCTGGTGGTCCCCAATGTGGCCGCCGACCCGCGGTTTGCGCCGCGGCTGGATGAGATCACCAAGTTTCAGACCCGCTCGGTGGTGTGCGTTCCCATCCGCGGGCGGGAAAGGGTCCTGGGGGTCATCGAGCTGATCAATTACGTGGCGGAACTGCGCCTCAGCGAGGACGACCTGTTCCGCCTCCAGGCGCTCGCGGATTACGCCGCCATCGCCATTGAGAATGCCCGCTACGTGCAGCGCATCCACGAGCTGACAATCACCGACGACTGCACGAAACTTTATAACAGCCGGCACCTGCACTCGATCCTCGAAGCCGAGGTGTACCGCTCGACACGCTACCACTACGAATTTTCGCTCATCTTCATCGACCTCGATTATTTCAAGCGGGTGAACGATCGCCACGGGCACCTGGTGGGGAGCAAGCTGTTAAGCCAGCTCGGCGCACTCATCAAGATCCACCTGCGCCTGATCGATTTCGGGTTCCGGTACGGCGGCGACGAATTCGTGATCCTGCTGCCGCAGACTCCCAAGCGCAGCGCCATCAACGTTGCACGGCGCCTGCATCAGCTCATCGCGCGGCACTCCTTTCTTCAGGAAGAAGGGCTGAATATTCAGTTGACAGCAAGCCTCGGAATCGCCTCGTTCCCGGACGATGCCCAGAACAAGGAAGACCTCATCCGCCTGGCGGACCAGGCCATGTACATGGTGAAGGACAACCACCGCAATAACATCGCCGTCGCCAATCAGGGCTTGCTGGTTCCGGCGCCCTCTTCCACGCCCGCCACGCCGTAGCCGTGCCGTCGCCCGCCGTGATTCCGCTCCAATCAGAGTTGTCAACCGGCCCGCGCTCGTCTATGCTGTGCCTATGCCGCTCCAGGGGAGACAATGAAAGGTCCGCTCACTTCCGAGTGCACGCTGTGCGACGGCACCGGCTGGCGCCCGGTACAAAAGGGGGAGTGGCGGGCGGTGGAGCCGTGTGCCTGCCAGACGTCCCCGCATGAAGCGGATTGGTATATGGAGCGGGCGCATATCCCACCGCGCTTCCGGCAGTGCTGCTTCGAAGACTTTTTCGCCTCCACTGACAACTCCAGCCTGCAAATGGCCCTGGTAAAGGCGCGCGGGTTCGCAGAAAACTTTCCGATGGTGGACAAAGGTCTCCTGTTCATCGGAAATCCCGGCGTGGGCAAGACACACTTGACCGTGGCGATTCTCAGGCACTTGATGACGGGCAAAGGAATTGATTGCTTGTTTTTTTCCTTCCCCGACCTATTGGAGCAGCTACAAGAAAGCTACGATCCGGTGGCGCTGCGCAGCAAGGCGGAGATCCTGCAGCCGGTGCTTGAAACCGAGGTCGTCGCCATCGACGATCTGGGAGCGCGGCGCGTAAGCGACTGGGTGGAGGACACCGTCACCTATATCCTGAACTACCGCTATAACCAAAAAAAGGCGACGATCTTAACCTCGAATCTGCCCGATGCACCACCCGAAACAGCCACCCGCGGCTCTGCTGGCAGGCAACGTGTCTCCGACACACTGCTTGACCGCATCGGCATTCGCATCTACTCGCGGTTGTTTGAGATGTGCGAAAAAGTACCCATCCATGCCGAAGATCACCGCCAAACCGTCCACCAGCACACCCAGCCGTGGAAGCACCGTTAGGTCGCCTCAACATCTACAAATTCCTCAGTATTCGCCGATTGGGTGATGGCTGATCAACAGTGGCATCGAAATTGCACTCAGGGATTGCACCCGAAGTGGGTGAGGCGATTGAAAGCGAGCGGGTTGCTGCCGCGCCGCCGGCAGTTTTCCACTGAGCCGGGAGCCGGCCGGCAATCCGAGGAGGTATCTATGAGCAGAGCAGACGGAGAAAAAATTCTTTGGTTGATTGCCGGTCTCGGCATAGGCGCCGGTGTTACGTTCTTGTTCGGCACGCGGGCCGGGCGCAATTATCGCCGGCAGATCGGCCGCGTGGTCGAGGATGGTTGCGAACAAATCACCGAAGTCGGCAAGGGCGCGCTGGAAAAGGGGAAGGAACTCTACGAAAGCGGCCGGGAGTTTGTCGAAGAAACCGGCAAGCGCGTCGGCGCCCGTTTGCATGTTGCCGGGAAGTAGCAAGAACCCGGCTGCGATGCCGCGGCTTTTGGCCTAGCTTTCCGCAGCTATGGAACAAAGATTGTTCCTGAGAAAGCCGTCTTAGCGGCCTCGGGGCATCCCTGGGTCTGCAGCTTAGTCCGAAGTCGGCTGGTTTCTTGAACGGGCGAGCCAGGAGCTAAGGCTCCAGCGCGACTCACCGCCTCCATAAGCAGCAACGGTGGTGGCCATCATCAGCACCGGGCCGTAGGGATTCCCCAGGATGCCGGCGTCGAGCAAGTCCCCCTGCGCGAAAAGAAAATTGATTGCCATGAAGATGCCGCCGACGGCCGCCGCGCGAGTGAGAAATCCCGCCAGGAACGCGAGCCCTACGGCCAGCTCTCCGAATATGACGAAGTATTGCAGCGTCTTCCAATGGGGCAGCGCAAAGTTGTCTACATAGGCTTTCTGAATGCCGGAACCATTCTCGCTATAGCGCTCGAGGCGCCGCTCCAACTCGTTGCCCTGAGGCCAGCCCCACTTATCGTGCGAGTGAGCGACCCAAAAGCCCCCCATAACGAAGCGCAAGATGACGATCAGAAGAACGGTTCTTTTTGTGGACACGGGCGCCTCCGCAGGCAAAGCCAAAATTGATTTGCTTCCGGTAAACCGGG
>Ga0209343_10009071_pt1 | contig 11459 bp, 10 predicted proteins | sample RifCSPlowO2_02_FD_184026 | JGI IMG/M metagenome (GOLD analysis project Ga0209343, IMG submission 184026) | Groundwater microbial communities from Rifle, Colorado - Rifle CSP2_plank lowO2_0.2 (SPAdes) (version 2) | ecosystem: Environmental > Aquatic > Deep subsurface > Groundwater | place... | reverse complement strand
AAATGCTTGTGAACGAACTATCCTTTACATTTCTTATTCATCCCTTACTTTAAACAATCAAGGGTTGGTTTGGCATTGCTCAAAGCAAGGGGTGAATAGAGGGGTGAGTTTCGTAATTTAAAGTATATACGAACAAAAAATCCGAAAACAAGAGTAAATATACTACTCCCACCCTTTTCCCTGCCGCACGAGAAGCATCGGCGCGTCCAAAGGATTGGCCATCAGCTCTTTGACGATTAATGCCTACCACCTCTCTACCATTACTCCTGGAAATGCATCTTGTGGATAGGCTTTAAATTCTCTAATTAACTTTTTTCCATCTGGTGAAAAGATTCTGACTAATGGCTGACCTTTTGAGGCAATTGAAGCAAAGATTTCAGTTTTAGAATCACCATCTATATCTCCTGAAGCAATATCAATGCCCGTTCGTAGAATTTTATTAAAAGCGTAAAAACCCGAGTCTAATAAAACAATTCTTTTTTTAGCATTTAAGGCGAATACCCGAATCTTCGGAGCGCCATTTGAAGCCGGAGAAACTAAAATTTCCGCTTGGTTGTCGCCATCGATATCAGAAGTTGAAACATTAACTCCGCCTTTGAAGTTTGGCGAGAACGCATGAATTGGAGGCGTAAGAAGTTTGATTTTTTTATCTCTGACACCAAAGACCTTAAGTAGCGGCGTGGCGCCGATTCCCGGCACGGCCATAATCTCGTCCGTGCCGTCGCCTTCCAAATCGCCAGTAGCAATATTGACACCTTTTTTCATACCGACTGAATAAGCGAAAAAAGAAGGTGTGGTTGGGATCCATTTGCCGTTCCTTTGGCCAAAAATTCTTATGTGGGGCGAGGCCGATTTGGTTGTTGTGATGATTTCTTTTTTACCGTCGCCATCAATATCGCCGGCGGCAACATTGACGCCGCCTTGGAATTTTGAACCAAAGGCCAAAAACGAATCAATCTGTTTTCCCTGGGGCGTAAAAATACGGACTTCGGGGTTTCTGCCAGAGCCAGGACCGGTGATAATTTCTTTTTTTCCGTCGCATTCCAAATCCGTGATCGCGATTGATACTCCCCCTTTGAACAATTTTTCATACGCAAAAAATTGGCCGACCAATATACCGGTTGCATCAAACAGACGAAGTTGAGGACCGGCGCCGTCCAAAGGCGCGGCAAGAATACCGTTGTCCGATAAATAATTCATTTTAACGGAAACAGCGGTGGAATGCGGACTTTCATTGCCATCGGTGTCTATGGCGGATATTTCATAAGTGTACGATTGATAAGGAGAAAGATCAGGGTCCGTATATTGCGTTTCGGCTACAGTAGTTAAATAAATGCCATTACGGTAAATTTTGTATCCCGCTACTCCGGTATCATCAGTCGAACCGGCCCAGAAAAGGGCGGTGGAGTTGCAAGAGGCGATGTTTACTGTTGGATCGGCTGGGATGGATGGAGGAGTATTGCACGATTCCATCGCGGATTGACTTGATTGCGCAAATTCATAATAGTATATATCAAAAGCGCTTTGAGCGCCCGCACTCGACCACGCGATCTTATTATCCGAAATGGTAAGGTAACTCTTAACAGACATCCTCGACTGCGTATTTAAGGGAATTAAAGTTTCTATATTCGCAGTTAAATCATAAAGAATAATATCGAAATAACCATAACGATTATCAAACCATGCGACTTTATCTCCTGAAATTACAGGGGGCCATTGTTGCAAAGGGCTAGTATTATGCGCAAGTTGAATTTCTTGATTAGTTGCTAAGTCGTACGAGAAAACAGCTGGATTGCCATATCGGCTATCAAGCCACACGATTTTATTTCCTGAAATTTGAGGGTAATTCTGCTCTCCTAGATCAGTGGTTATTTGTTTTTCCGTGTTTGTTGAAAGATCGTAAAGATAAATATCATAATTACCGTTTCGCCTATCCGAATAAACAATGTTGTTTCCGAAAATTGCGGGCGTTTCTTGATCCGCCGAATCGGTTGTGATACGCTGCTCGATATTGGAAACCAAATTAAAAAGATAAATGTCCAAATTATTGCCTCTCTTGTCCGCGTAAACAATTTTATTTCCGGAAATCCTTGTCCGGCTGTAATCATCGGGCGGATCGGCAATAAATTCAACAGTTGAATTGCTTGAAATATTATAAAGATGATTTCCAAAAACAATATTATTACAGGAGATATCGGGAGAATCCCATAAACCGGGTCTTGGGCCGGAAAGTGTGCCAAATGAGTAAATTTTTTGCTTAGTATTATTTGTCAAATCATACAGATAATTCTCAACAGTAAGACCGCGAATGTCGGTCCAAACAATTTTATTTCCAAATATTGCGGGTGATAACTGATCGCCCGGTTCCGTGGATAGCGCTTGTTCCGTGTTTTCCGCAAACGCATTGCGAGATGTAACGCCGAGAATTACAAAAATAAATAAACTCAATATTCCCGCGACAAATAACCATGCAATGGAATAAAAAGCTTTTATTGAAATAAGACCATTTTTATAAAAGTTCATTTTTTCTTGCTCCATATTTACTCCCACCCCTTCCCTTGCCTGACCAAAAGCATCGGGGCGTCTAAGGGATTGGCCATCAGCTCTTTGACGATTTTTTCCATTCTGGCGCCTTGGGAACCCTTGACTAAAAGAACATCGCCCGGGATTATTTCGTCTTCTAAAAATTTGCCCGCGTCTTCCGGTTTTTCAAAGCGGAAAATTTTATCCTCGCTCATTCCGGCCTGGCGCGCCGCGCGCGCCGAATCTTTTGACCGCTCGCCGACCGTGGCCAAATAATCTACTCCTGTTTTAAAAACATGCTTTCCGATTTCTTCATGCATATTTTGCGAATCCCCTCCTAATTCCATCATATCGCCCAAAACAGCCCAAGTCCGCGCCTTGGGATATGCTTGTTTGAGGACGGTAATCGCTCCGCGCACCGCAATCGGCGAAGCATTATAGGTATCATCAATTATAATGGTATTTTTTATTCCCGGCAAAACTTTGAGCCGGCCGGGCGGAGGGATGAATTCGGACATTTGCTTGGCCGCGTCCAATGGATTCTTTCCCAAAGCTATCGCTACGGCAAAAGCGGCCAATAAGCTGTAAATTTGGTATTCGGCTAAAAGGTGATTTGTCTCAGCCGGTATCACTTTTCCGTCGTAATAAACCTTGAATAAAAATCCAACTCCCTCTGTTTTGCGCTGAATATCCGCTCCGCGAATATCCGCATTTTCGCCAAAGCCGTAAGTCATTACTTTCGCTTTGGTCAATTCGCGCATTTTATCAACCTTCTCATCGTCTCCGTTTAAAATAGCCGTACCATCCTGCGGCAAAACTTTTACCAAGGCGGATTTTTCTTTGGCAATATTTTCTTCGGTCAAAAAATATTCCAAATGCACGGGCCCAACCGCCGTCACAATACTGATCTTTGGCGCCGCAACATCAACTAATTTCTGCAAATCGCCGGGTCTGTCCGCGGCCATTTCCAAAATCAATGTTTTCGGATAATTTTCATCCGAGAGAGCCCTTCGTCCGGCCATAAACAAAAACAGCCAATTCACCAAAGAAGATCCGGGCGCTTCCTCGCCGATAACGGTCAGCGGCACGCCCAATTCATTGTTGTAATTTTTTATGCTCATGCGCGCCGTTTGCTTATCGTCAAGCACCGCGAATATCGCGTCTTTGGTCGCGGTTTTTCCAAAACTGCCCGTCACGGCGACAATTACCGGCTTATGCCGCGCAATGATTTTTTTGGCTTGGTTTAATAAAATATTTTCCAATAATCTACGCATAACAATCAATTGTTAAAAGTTAATAGTAAATACCTTGAATTACGAAATTCCTTGTCCGTTGTCATTGCGAGCCCCGAAGGGGCGTGGCAATCCCGCGATTTATCAGAGATTGCTTCGTCGCTCGGCTCCTCGCAATGACAAAAAGTTAGTTTCGCAATTCAAGAGAAATAGTCAAAAGTCATCTTGACGGCGGTATCTTTAAGTATTGTACCAGAAATTGGGCGATTTCGCCAAACAGCGGAGCGGCCGTGGATTCGGCGAATTTCACATCCTTCGGATTGTCAATCTTGGCCAGCATTACGAATTGCGGATTATCAATCGGCCCGTATCCGATGAACGACCCGATTGATTTGTCCGGATCATAGCCCGATCCTTTTTCTTTGGCCACTTGCGCCGTGCCGGTTTTGCCGCCTATGTAATAACCTTTTACTCCGGCGCGCTTGCCGTGTCCGTTTTCCACCACGCTCCCCAGCATAGCGGATATCAACAAGCTGGTCCTTTCCGAAAATACGCGCGTGCGGCTTTGATTTTGCGGATTGACAATTTGCCCGTCAGACCCTCTTATTTCTTTAATCACCGTCGGCTTTACCAAATATCCGCCATTGGCCATAGTGGCGTAAGCTCTAATCATTTGAATCGGCGTTGTCGTAATCCCCTGCCCGTAAGAAGCCGTAGCGATATAAATATCTTTATGTTTGGCAAGGGCTGTAATATTGCCCTTTGATTCGCCGGATAATTCAATTCCGGTCTTTTCTCCAAACCCCAACTGTCTTATGAAATTTTCAAGATTGATTCCGCCGACTTTATTGGCGACAAAAATTGCTCCGGTATTGACGGAATTTTCCAAAACTTGAGTCATTGTTTGTCTGCCGTACACTTTTCCATCCGCGTTTCTGATTGTGTATTTTCCTATGGTGACTGATCCGGTATCGGTATGAATCGTCTGCGGATCCACCAATCCTTTATCCAAGCCAGCGGCCATAGTAATCGCCTTGAAGGTTGATCCCGGCTCATAAGCTTGAAAAATCGCGGAATTATTGAAAAAGGACGCGTCTTCAATTTTTTGATATTCATTGGGATCAAAATCCGGATAAGAACAAATCGCCCAAATTTCTCCGTTTTTCGGATTCATCACGATTACCGCTCCTTTTTCCGCTCCGTGATTCAAGACCGCATCGCGCAATTTCGTGCAAGCGGTAAATTGAATCGTCCGATCAATGGTCAATACAATATCCGCCCCGTCTTTCGCCTCTTCAAAACTTTTATGGCCGGCGGCCGAAGCGGACGACAAAGCGAAAAAATCATTAAGATAGCCGGACTGGCCGGCCAGTATTTCATTCAAAGTCCCTTCCACTCCGTACTGCCCCGCCCTTTGCGATCCTTTGAATCCCAAAAATCCGACCGCGTGGCTGAAAACATTTTTTTCCGGATAAAATCGCATTGTTTCGGAACGCGAACCGATTCCTTTGAGACTCAATTCCATTATCCGGTCATTAATCTCGCGGACGACTTTTCTCTTCAATAAATGATAAGTCTCATTTTTATCAGACAGCGCGGTAAAAATTTCGCTCTCTTCCATTTCCAAAAACGGCGCCAAGGTTCTCGCCAAATTGTTCGGCTCTTTAATTCGCCTCGGGATCGCGTAAATCTCGTATTGCTCGTCATTGATGGCAACCGGATAAATTTCGCCCGAGGCTTTATTTTGCGCAAAAATCCGCCCTCGATCCGGGAACAGTTTTTTAAACACATCATACTGTTCCTGGGCAAGAGCGGAATAAACCGGATGTTGAATTACTTGAATGTAAATCAACCGCGACGCAATAATCGCGACAACCGCCACCGACAGCCATTTGATAATTATCAGCCGGTCAAATTTTTCCAAAGCGGATTTTCTCATCTGCCGCATAATGGGTATCAATCATCCGCCTAATAATAAAAATTATTTTCTAGCTACCGGCGAATCGGATTCAATATACTGCAAATTCTTAGGGACAGCCAGACCGAGCGCCTCGCCTTGAATTTTCAAAAGCTCTAAAGATTTTTTGGAAGCGATTTCAATTTCCAGGCGAGTATGCTCGCGCCGAATCTCGCGCAATCGTTCCCCATGAGTTTTTAATGCGAAATTTTTGGAGGCCAGGCTGTTGGCCAAAAAAATGTAAATACCGATCATTGCCAGAATTCCGGCCAAGATAATCAATCCAAGCTTTAGCCGTACGCTTTCATCGCGCAAAATAGCGACTTTGGCCGCGTAATTGGGTATTTGTTTTTGAGTCAGATAATAAAATTTAGACATCTTAGTTTTTGGTTTTATTTCCGCCAAAGGCGGATGCGCCTATGACGCAAATTTTCTCAATTACTCTTAATTTTGCCGATTGGGATCTGGGATTCTCGCCAACTTCTTTTTCAGACGGCACAATCGGTTTTTTTGTAATAATTTTCGCTTTTCCCTGTTTGGCAAAGTCGCGAAACCGCCATTTCACAATCCGGTCTTCCAAAGAATGAAATGAGATGATTGCCAATCTTCCCTGCGGTTCTAAAAACTCAATCGCTTGCGGAATTACGGCTTCCAAATTCCCTAACTCATCATTTACCCAAATGCGCATCGCTTGGAAAACTCGGGTCGCGGGATGGCGGCGCGAATATTCAAATTTTTTATAAAATGGGAGTACGGTAAGAATCAAATCTTTTGTTTTTATATAAGGATTATTTTTCCTCCTTTTTATTATTTGTTTTGCAATCGCCCGGGCAAATCGTTCTTGCCCGTACTCCCATATTTTTTTTGAAATTTCTTCTTCCCTGGCGCTATTTAAAAAATCAGCCGCCGTCTCGCCCTTGCTCTGATCAAGCCGCATATCAAGCGGCGCCTCCTCGTCCTGAAAAGAGAATCCGCGATTCGGATCGGCGATTTGAAAGCTGGAAAATCCCAAATCAACCAGAATCGCTTTCACTTTTTGAAATTCATTATCGTGAACTGTCTTTTCAAGATCACGGAAATTTCCGTGAATAAATTTCGCTCTATTTGGAAATTTTTCATCAAATTCTTTTTGTAAATCGTTTAATTTCGTCGGATCTATGTCAATGCTTAAAATCTTTCCGTTTGGTTTTGTATTTTCCAAAATCATCCGGCTGTGCCCCCCGCCGCCCAAGGTGCAGTCAATCGCATTGTCGTTCGGTTTCAATTCCAGCAACTCAATCACTTCGCGAAACAAAACAGGAATATGCATTACACCTCCAATTCTCCCAATGTTTCAGCTATGTCTTTGCTGTCTTTTTCCGTTCCGCTCTTGTAGCCCTCCCAGACCGATTCATCCCAAATTTCCAAACGATTGTACAGACCGGCCACTACCACTTGTTTTTTTAAAGAAGCGTATTTTTTCAAATAATCCGGCAATACGATCCTCCCCTGTTTATCAAGCTTCACATCCATCGCGCCTGCGAGCATTAAACGGCTGAAAGCCCTGGTATTGGCGCGCGCTATAGGGAGCTTAGAGATTCTTTCAGCCAGCTTTTCCCATTCTTCTTTGGTGTAAAGAGATAAACAATTATCAATTCCTCGCGTCACCACCGCTCCTTCGGCCAAAATATCCCGAAATTTTACCGGAACGGCCAATCTCCCCTTTTCATCTATAGAATGCTGATATTCGCCAATAAACATACCCGGTAGTAGAAATTCGACAATTATTTTCCAATAATTTTATATTTACTATTGAATCAATTTCTATCCTAATATTTGTTTTCCTATCTTACTCGCCCGCACGGTGAAGTCGAATTTTCACTACCGGGCATAATTTGAATGTTATCCACCTATTTAATCACTTATCCCCACTTTTATCCACTTTTATATACCGTATATCCATTTTACTCCACTTTAATGCAAAAGTCAACCATATCTGCCCATACTTGCCAATTAAATATTTTATTGGCTAAAATTAGGTAAATTTATTAATGAACAGTATTTTAAAAATAAAAAATAAGAGCAGAAATTGCTCTTAAAATCAAGTACTTGTGGATAACTTTTTACTCTATTTCATTTTTGGCGCCGTGATATCCGGCGGGCGGCCGTAAAATGGCTGAATAATTTTCGGGTGCTTCATTTTTCTTAATTTAACAATCCCCTTTTTGATTAAATCTTCAAAACTTGCTGTTTCCTGCCGCGAAAATCCGACGGCCGGAATTGACATAATATTCGCCCAAGTATTTACAATACTCAAGCTCGTTCTGATGGAAGTAAACGATCCGGGACCGGTCACGGTAATGATTCCCAAAATATCTGAAAAACCGAGCTTTTGCTTTTTTAAAAAATCGCTTATTCGTTTTAATAACTTGATATTGCCGATAAAAAATTTTATTTCTTGTTTTGCGATGATTTCTCCATCAGCGCCGGCCAAAGCCAATACCGCCTTATTGATATCAACAGCTTCCATCGCGAAATACGCTTTTTTATTTTGATTATTTTTCATAATAGCTTAGACCGTTAAATAATCCGTCAATTTGTCATTGCGAGGAGCCAAGCGACGAAGCAATCTCTCGCGTTTTGGCTGATATACTGGATTGCCACGCCCCGCTCGAGCGGGGCTTAGCTAATGACAAGAGTAATTAATCAACGCTCTCAATAGCTAACGAACCAAAAAAACTTGACTATAGCCGCTTCTTAAAATTTGATAAATCCTTTTTATTTCATTTTCCAAAACCTCTCCGGTTTTTTCCAGTGAGTGAACTTTGCCGGGTTCGTAAGTCTCCCGCTTGGCGTCAAAATGAATTTTTAAAAAAAGGCCTTGCGGGCCGGTCTCAAGATAAATATGCAAGCGCGGAAACGGCAAATTGCCGGTCCGGCGCACAAAGCTTAATTTACCTTCAAAATTTTCATGCGGGCTGTAACCGAGCCGCCGCATCAAAACCACCTCATTCTCAACAATCGGATCGGAAACAACCAAACGCATAATTATTTTTAATTAAAATTCCAATTTTATTTCAATCCCTTGTCCACCAACGCGATTATCAAACCGACCACGGCCGAAACAATCGCTATCACCCACATCCGCATCGTAATACTGGACTCATGCCAGCCTAAGGCCTCGTAATGATGGTGCACCGGAGTGGAGAGAAAAACCTTCTTTTTGAAAAACTTTTTGGAAATTGTCTGAATAATCACGGAGCCGGATTCCAAGACAAAAGGCAATCCGATGATGGGTAAAAGCAAGACCGAATTGGTGAGCATAGCCACTACTCCCAAAGTCGTGCCCAAGCTCATCGCGCCCGTATCGCCCATAAAAAATTTGGCCGGATAAATATTGAACCAAAGAAAGGCAAGAAGCGCTCCGCTGATCACGCCGCAAAAAGCGGCCAATTCGTATTTTTGCTGGGCAAAAGCGATCCCGCCGAAAGCCGCGAAAGACGCGAGCAAAGTGCCGCCGGCCAGGCCGTCCAATCCGTCCGCTTCATTGACTGAAAAAGAAGTGGCGACAATAATAAAGATGAATATGGGAATATACCACCAGCCGATTTCAATATCACCCATAAAAGGAATGTGGATCTGGCTCCATTCCAGCTTGAAATAAAACCACCAGGCCGCGACAATGGCGATTATCGCGTAAATGGCAAGGCGGTACCTCATCATTAATCCGCCGCCTTTTGGTCCGATTTTCCTGATATTGAAATAATCATCTATGAATCCGACAATGGCCGATGCGACCAAGACTCCCAAGGGCAGCCTGGTCTGCTCCCTGGTCAAAAAATCAAGCTTTCCCAAGGAGCTTTCCGGAAATAAATTATTGATTCCGGAAAAAAGCATGGCCAAAGCCAGGGCGGTCACCCAAATCAAAAGCCCGCCCATAGTCGGCGTGCCGGATTTTTTCTGATGCAGTCTGGAAAAAATCGGAGCGCTGGCTTCGTCTCTGATCTGCTTGCCCATCCTAAAGCGGCTCAAAAAATTGGTAAGCAAAGGCGTCCAGCTTATGGCCAGCAAAAATGACAGCGTCGTCAGGATAAAAATTTTGATTACCGAGGGCTCGACCATGGCCGTGATATTTGACATACCCGGTAGTAGAAATTCGACAATTATTTTATAATATTTTTTTGTTTAATATCAAATTAATCTCTTTAAATACTTTTTCTTTTGCTTTTTTATCTCTGCTTGCCAGTGAGGTTAAGTCGAATTTTCACTACCGGGCATATCGTTATCTGTTCAAAAAAATTATGTAGAAAATCGCCAAAACAAACAACGCTAAAATGCTCGCATTGAAACAGGCTACCAGCCGGCTGATAAACAAATCGCCTTTTTTAAAAAATCTCGCGCTGAAAAATGTGTTAATCGCAAAAAATATCAAAGCGGCCAAAACATAAATATGCATCTCGCTCCTAAGGCCGGCTCGGTCAATTCCCGTATAAATGTTATAATGAAGGGAAATAAAATCCAAATCCTTGGGAAGCAAAAGCTCAATCGCTCCCAAAGCCAGCGCTAAAAGCAAAATACTTGCAATAAAACACCAAAATAAAATAGAGTCATTCAAATAGCCGGGTTTCTTTATTTTTTCCGCCAAAGGCGTGCTCCCGAGGCGCATCCGCCTTTGGCGGAGATCAGCCTCGGGCTGAATTTTTAAAAAGTTTCTAACAAACAAAATGGGCATATCAAACCTTGACAAAATCAAAAATCCAACATTGGCCCGTTATTCTTTTTGGATCGGGCTTGTGCTCCTTATTATTATACTAGGATTTGTCCAAATTTCAAGTCTGCTCGCGGATTCGCAAACAGTTGATGAAGGGCCGCATATTTTGGCCGGCTACTCATACTTGAAAACCGGAAAAATTTTGCTAAATCCGGAGCACCCTCCATTACTTAAGGCATGGTCCGCTCTTCCCCTTCTCATCCTAAATCCCGATCTGCCGGAAGAAGTGAAAAACGCGGCCGATACGAAGGCCGAATTGGACCAATGGGGGCTTTCTTATGAATTCCTTCATAAAAACCGCGTCCCGGCCGATACAATTATTTTTTGGAGCCGCCTGATGATGGTAATTCTTGCAATCCTCGGAGCAGTGGGTATCGCTCTGATTGCGAGAATATGGTTTGGAAATTTGGCCGGCATCTTCGCATTTATACTTTTCGCTTTTGATCCCAATGTCTTGGCGCACGGGCGATTGGTAACCACCGATGTCGGATCAGCCATATTCATATTTTTCGCCGCTTATGCGTTTTACTTATTTTTGAAAAAACCGACCGCTCTGCTCGCGATCGGTTCGGGCGGTGTTTTCACCTTGGCTTTGGCTGCCAAATTTTCTTCTCTTACGCTTTTACCGGTATTTTTAATTTTATTTGCCATAAAATTAATCAAGGAGAAAAGCGATTTGAAAAAATATCTAAAATTAATTCCATTGTTCATCCTTACGGCTTTCATCGCTCTTTGGACAATATACGGATTCAATATTGAAAAGCCGATAAACGATCCGAAAGTTAAGCAATTATACGAGCGAAACGCAGAGCTTTTAAAAGATCCGAGCGCCTATCAAGATTCAAATGGAAAAAATTATTGGCTGGCGCGCTTTGTTATTCACACATTTGATCCGAGAAAACAGCCGGGCATTGGGCTGAAATGGGCCGCGGACAATGTTTCCGTTCCGGCTTACCGCTATTTCAGGGGTTTGTCTGATTTTTTGGCGCATAGTTAT
>Ga0209343_10009065_pt1 | contig 11462 bp, 9 predicted proteins | sample RifCSPlowO2_02_FD_184026 | JGI IMG/M metagenome (GOLD analysis project Ga0209343, IMG submission 184026) | Groundwater microbial communities from Rifle, Colorado - Rifle CSP2_plank lowO2_0.2 (SPAdes) (version 2) | ecosystem: Environmental > Aquatic > Deep subsurface > Groundwater | place: Rifle... | reverse complement strand
CTTTCCTCTACCACAAGGACGGCGACTCCCCCCGCAGCGCAGTGCAATTTCCCGGTGGCGGCGGTGGAGTCAACTGGGGTGGTCCCGCCGTCGATCCCGGTACCGCTTATATCTATATCAATTCTCGTGATCTTGGCAGGACTGGCTGGATGGAAACGAAAAAGCCGGGCGGCAACTATGGAGTGGGCACGGAAGGATCAGTATTAACCATCGATCGCGGGGGTGTGGATGGACCGGGTCCCTATCACTCCCTCAGCGTACTGGTCAGGAATAGTGAAGGCAGGGTCATCGATGACTGGCCCTGCCAGAAGCCGCCCTGGGCGAGGTTGATTGCGGTCGATGCCAAAACCGGTGAGATCGCATGGGAGACCGTGCTCGGACTCAATGAGAACCTGCCTGAGGGGAAACAGCGTGTCGGCGGTGCCGGCAGTGCCGGTCCCACGGTGACAGCAGGCGGCCTGGTGTTCTTTGCGGCTACCACGGATGAGCGTTTTCGGGCTTTCGATGCCGCCACCGGGGCAGAGCTTTGGGCGGCGAAACTCCCGCAGATGGCCAATGCCAATCCCATGACCTATCTGGGGAGGGACGGCAGGCAATACGTGGCCGTGGTGGCACGGGACGAGGTTATAGTATTTGCGCTGCGCTGACTGGAACGCGGAAATCTTAATAGTTGAGGACAAACACACAAATACTGAAAAGAGGTGTGATTGTGAAATGCAGACGCCCTGCATTCAATAAGCTGCTGCTGGTTTTTATTCTCCATCTTACGGCCCATCCGTTACTGGCGGTGGAGAAAATTACTCTCTCGCCTGCCTTCACTGCGCCAAGCCTGACCGAGTTGCCCCGGAACGGTTGGTTGACCAACGGGGGAAATCTTTACAATCAGAGGTATTCCCCCTTGCGTGAGATCAACCGGGAGAATGTTGCCGGCCTCAAGGCGCTCTGGCGCACCCACCTGAAGGGATCGGGAATGAAACCCAACCAGTCGGGGCAAGCGCAGGGCCTGGTCTATGCAGGCGTACTGTATATGGTTACCGGTGATAACGATGTCTTTGCCCTGGATGTGGAGAGTGGAGCGATCCTCTGGAATTACGAGGCCAAACTGAACCCGGAGGATGTGCTGGTCTGCTGCGGCTGGCTCAGCCGTGGTGTGGGCATGGGGGATGGCCGCATCTACCTGGGTCGCCTGGATGCAAAACTCATCGCCCTGGATCAGGCCACCGGGGAAGTGATCTGGTCCATCCAGGCCGAAGACCCGCACCAAGGCTACAGTATCACCGCGGCGCCCCTCTATTACGAGGGCATGGTGATCACCGGTTTTGCCGGGGGTGAGCGGGGGATGCGGGGCCGAGTCAAGGCCTACAATGCGAAAGATGGCCGCTTGCTGTGGACCTTTTATACCATCCCCGCGCCGGGGGAATGGGGCGGCAATACCTGGCCCGATTTCAATGATTCCTGGAAATACGGGGGTGCGCCGGTGTGGCAGACCCCCGCCGTGGATCCGGAACTCGGGATGATCTATTTCTCCACCGGCAACGCCGCCCCGGACCTGAACGGCGCCGTGCGTCCCGGTGACAATCTCTACAGCGCATCCATCATCGCCCTGGACGTGGCCACGGGTGAATACCGTTGGCATTACCAACAGGTGCATCATGATATCTGGGATTATGATTCTCCCAACCCGGTGGTGCTTTTCGATGCCCCCTTCGCTGGTGTCATACGCAAGGGACTGGCCGAGTTTTCCAAGACCGGCTGGGTCTATCTTCTGGATCGGGAGACCGGTGAGCCCCTGATCGGGATTGAGGAGAGGGCGGTGCCCCAGGAGCCACGGCAGGCGACTGCCGCCACCCAACCCTATCCTATCGGCGATGCCCTGGTGCCTCAATCCGTGGATATCGCCCCGGAAGGCGTGCGCCTGGTCAACGGGGGCCGGATCTTCACGCCCTTCTGGAAGGAGATGGTGGTCTACAAACCCATGATGGGGGGAAACTGGCCGCCCAGTTCCTATGACCCGGAGACCCACCTGTTCTACGCCTGCGCCAGCGACAACATGGGCTCATCGAAGATCGGGGAGGAGGCGTTTGTACCGCCGGCCTTCGATAACACCTCTTTCCTCGGTGGCAGCTTCGGGGACTTCGCAGTTCCGCGTCGGGGCATCTTTGCCGCCGTGGATCTGCGCAGCAACCGCATCGCCTGGAGCCAGCAGTGGCCGGAGCAGTGCATGAGCGGCTCCGTGGTGACCGCCGGTGGCCTGGTATTCACGGGACGTAGCGATGGCCGCCTGACAGCGCTCGACAAGGCCAACGGGGATCGCCTGTGGGAGTTCCAGACCGATGCCGGGGTCAATACCACGGTCACGGTCTTTGAGCATGAAGGCAGGCAGCATGTGGCGGTCCTGGCTGGCGGCACCATGTACGCCAGGAATAGGCACGGAGACAGTCTGTGGATGTTCAGCCTGGATGGCAGCCTCGATCCGGAACCACGAGCGGCAGAGCAGGTCAATGAAAGCGAGCCAGGACTGGAGGTGCTGGTCATTGAAGGCGCGCCCGACAGGGCCACCGGCAGGAGACTCTATCAGCAGAACTGCGTGGCCTGTCATGGAGACGAAGGCAGGGGCGGCCAGGATGGCGGAGGTCCGTCCCTGGATCAGGCGGTGGCGGATTACACCGGGATCATCCGTACCCTCTGGACCGGCAGGAATGAAATGCCGACCTACCGCTACAGCCTGAGCAAGGAGCAGATCCGTGACATCAGCCGTTACATCACCGAGGACCTCTTCTCGATCCCCACGCGGGAGTGATTGAATGGGCAATACTATCCAATCCGCTTGGGGGATGAATAATGGAAGAACTGAGGAATTTACCCACTGGGTGGCATAACGCCAAAGCTCAGGAGCAGCGATCTGCTACAATGACGCCGATGTATGCGGGATAGACCGACATCAATAAAGCAGAATCTTTCAGTACTGGAAATCATCGGCTATAAATTCTGATCCGCAAGTACTCTGCGGGATCCTGCTGCCGGATCCCCCGCAACGAAAGGAGGAAACTATGCCTGCTACAGGTCCGCTGGCTACACTGACTGATATCGTTACCTCGCCCACCGAGGCTTTCCGCTCCCTCCGGGAAAAACCGTCCATCCTGTTTCCTCTGCTGCTAATCCTTACGGCCAATGTGATCATCGTGCTGTGCTACTACAACACGGTCGATTTCCCCTGGTTGGTGGATACCCTGGTACAGACAGCGATCGACCGAACCGGGGGAGATATGTCCCAGGAGGCACAGGAACAGATACGTAAAGCCATGGGAAGTATGTCCCCTTCCGTCATGGCAGCCATCAATGCCCTCAGCATTGCCATTATCCTGACGCTGGTCTTGTGTCTGTCCGCTTTATATTTCCTGATCATTTCCGCGGTCACCAGCGATGGTTTCAAATTCAAAAACTGGTTGTCCCTGGTCAGTTGGTGCAGCGTGCCCACGGTATTTGCCTCACTGGCCGCGCTGGTTAACATCCTGATCAGCAGTAACGGCCAGCTCAGCCCGTATCGAATGAACCCCCTTTCGTTCACCAGCCTGCTGTCCCTGGATGCCGGAGGCCAGAATACCCTGGCGAGTACACTGAGTAATGTGGATATCACCACACTCTGGGCGCTCGTGTTACTGGTGATGGGTTATCGGCAATGGACAGGACGCGACCTTGCCGGATCGGCTGCGATTGTCCTCGCGCCGTCGGTGATCATCATCACTTGCATTCTGCTTATTGCCTGATACTGGTTGAAATTGCCATGACCCGGAAGATCCTGATCATCGTTGTAATCCTTGCGATAGTGGTTGCCGCGCCGCTGCTGAAAAACCGGTATGGCAAGGGTAACTTCAAGGAAGTCGAGACCGAGACCCTGCAGGTGCGCAGCATCCAGTCCTCCGTGCTTGCCTCCGGAACGCTGGCGCATGAGGAGGAGGTATTGTTGAGTACCGAGGAGATCGGCAAGGTCACCGCGATCCATGTCAAAGAGGGGGATCGCGTCAGCAAAGGCCAGTTGCTCTTGCAGATCGACGATGAGGTCTATAAGGCCGCCGTGGAACAGAACCGGGCCGCCGTCCGGATGCAGGAGATCGCGATCGAGCGTCAGCAATTGCGGGTGGAGAACCTGCAAAAGCAATGGGAACGCAAGAAGGCAATCTTCGAGCGCAAACTGCTCGATGAGGACGCCTTCGAGATCGCCACCAACGAACTGGACATCGCCAGGTCGGACCTGGAATCCAGTCGGGAATCGTTGCAGCAGGCGCAAGCGCAAATGGAGCAGGCGGAAAACCGCTTGAGCAAGACCCGGGCCTTTTCCCCGATCAATGGCGTTGTGACCTCGCTGGACATCAAGGTCGGCGAGACGGCGATCTCCAGCACGACGAATATACCCGGCTCAAGCCTGATGACGATCGCCAACCCCGAGAGCATCCACACGGAGGTCAATATCGATGAAGCGGACATCGCGAACATCCAGTTGGGACAGGAGGCCAAGGTGTATGCCATCGCCCATCAGGATATCCCTATCAGCGGCAAAGTGAATTCCATCGCCATCTCGGCCAAGAAGGCAGAAGGCGCTCAGGGCTTGAGTTTCCTCGTCAAGATCGGATTCACGGACACTCCGCCGATCAAGCTGCGTCCGGGGATGTCCTGCCGCGCGGAGATCTTCACGGCCACCACGGAAGAGGCGCCTGCCGTGCCGGTGCAGGCGATCCTGGTGGATGAGGACCGTACCAAAAACAACACTTCGTATTATGTGTTCGTGGACAAGGCGGGGAAGGCGACGAAGACCGAAGTGAAGGTGGGCATTTCGGACGATGCCTATCAGCAGATCAAATCCGGTGTCGCCACCGGAGACATCATCATCACCGGGCCGGATAACGTGCTGCAACATCTCAAGGACGGGGACAAGGTGAAGGCAAAAGCAGGTTGAGCAGCCGGCCATGGAACTGATTAAGCTCAATTCCGTGAGCAAGCATTTTGTCATGGGCCAGGAACTCATCAAGGCGGTGGACGAGATCGATCTGCAGATATCCAAGAATGAGTATGTGGCCTTTATCGGACCTTCCGGCTCGGGCAAGTCGAGCATCATGAATATCCTGGGTTGCCTGGATACACCCTCCTCGGGGCAGTATTTTTTGAACACTCAGGATGTCAGCGGCATGACGCAGAACCAGCTCGCGGAGATCCGCAACAAGGAAATCGGATTCATCTTCCAGAATTTCAATCTCCTGCCCCGCGCCACGGCCCTGCAGAACGTGATCCAGCCGCTGATCTATCGCGGTCTCGGACTCAAGGCGCGCAAGGAGGCGGCGATAGCCGTCCTGGAACGCGTCGGGCTCGGTGATCGTATGCAGCATCTGCCAAGTGAGTTATCCGGCGGACAACGCCAGCGTGTGGCCATTGCACGCGCTCTGGTCACCCGGCCTTCCATCCTCCTTGCGGATGAACCAACGGGAAACCTCGATTCCCAGACCACCCGGGATATCATGCGTCTATTCGATGAATTGTACGACGAAGGACAGACCATCATCGTGGTGACCCATGAAAACGATATTGCCGCGCACTGCCGGCGCATCATCCGGCTCCTGGACGGACGGATCGCCGAGGACCAGCCCAGCGGCAGGGCAGCGGTCACCCATTAGCGCGGTACGACCCCAATGTGGTTCATCATCGTAGAAAGCATCCGCGCGGCGTTTACCTCGATCAGTGCCCATGCCTTCCGAAGTTTCCTGACCACGCTCGGCATCATCATCGGGGTCGCCTCGGTCATCGCGACCGTGTCCATCATCCAGGGACTGAGCTACACCATCGGCCAGCAATTCCAGGGCCTTGGGAGCAACAGCATCACCATCCGCTCCTACACCCCTATGAAGGATCGGATGCAGGGCCGAATCGCGAGACTGACTCCGGCGGATCTCGACCTCGTCAGTTACCGGGTCTCCGGCATCGAGTCAATCACCCCGGTGCTCTACTCGCAATCGAATACCTCCGGGCAGATCCGTTACGGCACGGAAACGGCCTTCGCCTCGATCCAGGGCACCACTTACACCTACCAGCAGGTGGCCAGCCTGTATGCAAAATATGGCCGCTTTCTCTCCGACAGCGACAACAAAACCCGGCGCAGGGTCTGCATCATCGGCGAGGAACTGCGCAAGACTCTCTCGCTCCCGGAGGACCCCACGGGGGAGTTCATCGCAATCAATGGGGAGTGGATCAAAATCATCGGCCTGATGGAGCCGCGCGGCGAGATCTTCGGCCAGAGCCAGGACAATTTCGTGCTGCTGCCTTACAACTCCATGCAGAGCCTGATGGGCAACATCGTGGAACCCGACATTTTCATCCAGTTGACCATCGCCTCGCTGGAAGAGCTTGAAGCCATCAAGAGCAGGATCAAGCGCCTGCTGCGGGATTCCCATGAACTCAAACCGGACGTGGATGATGATTTCAACATCCAGACGGCGGAGCAACTGACGGATTCATTCAACAACATCCTCAACAGCGTCACCGTGGTCATGGGAGGCATCGTCAGTATCTCGTTGCTGGTCGGCGGAATCGGGATCATGAACATCATGCTGGTCTCGGTGACCGAGCGGACCCGTGAGATCGGGATCTGTAAGGCCATTGGCGCCAAGCGGCAGCATATCCTGTTGCAGTTTCTGCTTGAGGCCCTGATCCTCTGCCTGCTTGGCGGGATCATCGGCCTGATTCTCGGTTACGGTATCGGCATCCTGGCCGCCTCTTACATTCCGAACTTTCCGCCGGCCCATACACCGCTCTGGGCCGTCATGCTGGCGCTGGGATTCTCCGTGATGGTGGGAATGGTATTCGGGATTCTGCCGGCCGCCAAGGCCGCAAACCTGGATCCGATCGAGGCCCTGCGTTACGAATAAAGTTATTGGGGCCGGAGAGTTATTGGGGCCGGAGTGATTTATTTTTAGCCACACTGACCCCGGTTGAGTGATGATCATCTATAATTTAGCCAAGGAAACCAGTATGTAGTATTTCATTAACCGGACGTACTACAGCATGAAAGGGAGGCAGTTATGAAGAATCATCTTTCCTCTTTGCTTGCTTTGCTCATACCCTTGCTTCTATCTGCTTGCAGTGACCAGGTAAGTTTCTCTGGCGATGTCATGCCTATCCTGAAGAACAACTGTAGCAAATGTCACACGAGGGATGGCGAAGGGGTGGCGAAATCCGGTTTCAGTGTTGCCGACTATGATCATGTTATGAAAGGGACAAATCTGGGGCCGATGGTGGTCGCTGGTCACAGTGAAATCAGCTCCCTGTTCCAGTTGATTTCCCATCAGGCCGATCCGCAGATTCAGATGCCGCCCCACCATCCGGAAGCCTTGCCTGAGGGGCGGGCATTAGCATTGGAATTCGAGCAGATTGAAACCATCAAGGACTGGATAGACCAGGGCGCGAAAAACAACTGATCCTATAGAAATACGCTCCTCAAGAATGATGCCGACGCCCGCCGCCGTAAATTCGAGGATGGTCATGCATGCAATGCTCAATCGATCAATCGCCCGCCGTGCAATCGCTGCTGACCGTTGCCCGCGCCGCACCGCGCATACCCATCTACGACGACTATCTGATGGGGCTGGGAGGCGATCCGGGATAACAATTCAGGATCGATGAGGATTGATTTTCCTATCCCTATCCCTCAGTTTTCCTGTGGCAATAGTGAGCGGTTCAGTCAAAGGATTAATTGAGAAGCAAATCAAGAAGGTCTGTGAGAAAGCTTTAATCAGTAAGCCTTTTACCCGTTTGGAACTTGCTCATACGCTGTTTTCAGTCTTTAATCCACAATGATCGTCCAGGTTTCAATATCGTATCTTCAGTTTTGACAATTAGGACCTGTATCAAACGCGAAATATTTCGTTCAGGCGTGTACAAGAGTATCGAAAAGCGGAGTTTATATGATAATAAATGAGCATTTGACGAAAACCGTTCCCTAAGATGAGCCAGATTGGGATGTTGCGAATACCAGAGCACGCTGAAGCAAGTTTCAGTTGATACTCAAAATGGTTGCTGCTGGTTTGTCTATTATCAAGAATCTTCTGAATACTTTCAGACCCAGTTCAATTCTGCAACTCACTATAACCGGCTATCTTGCAATGACCTGTTTGCTTGTAGTAACCGTCATAATCCTGGCAAATCAACTCGACAAGCTCAGTAAACGCAGTGAAGAGATGATAACCAAGACCGCGCAAGCCATGCGAGCAGCCAGCGATTTAATCGAGCAGACTACCGCAATGGAACGGAATGCACGTCAATACTTTGTTTTAGAAGACAGCCAATTACTGGCGATTTATTCAGGCAGAAGGGAAAAATTCAAGGATACTTCGGATAGTTTAATTGAAATGAATATCAATCCGAAAATTAAAGCTGAGATAGGCATGCTGCGCAGCGAAGAAAATAATGTATTTGAATTGCTAAGCAGGAACCAGAAAGATGAAAACCTGATCTCTGCCTACACAGCACTTCTGGACCATGCCTACTTAATTCTGTATGAGATTGATGAGTGGATCAATAACCAGGTGAAGGAGCAACGCCTGAATACAAACCAAACCCGCCGTCTGTTAACGTATGAGGTATTGTTGTTATTTTTTGTCGCATTATTGATGGCGGGACTGTTTACCATACTGATCACCAGGCCACTGCGCCAGATTGATCGCACGATTAATCGTCTTGGAAGCGGCCGCTATGACATACCTGTTCAAATAAACGGTCCTCGCGACTTGAGGGATCTGGGACAGCGGCTTAATTGGTTACGGAACAGACTCAAAGACCTGGAACAACAACGCACATTTTTCATGCATCATGTTTCCCATGAACTTAAAACTCCCTTGGCGGCCCTTCTGGAAGGGACCGCACTCTTAGGCGAAGGGGTTGTGGGCAGCTTTACAGACGATCAAAAAGATATTATCAATATTCTTCATAAGAATTGTCTACGTTTGCAGGAACTGATAGAAAATCTGTTACGGTATAATGTTGAAAGTCCGGCACTAGTGAAGCCAATGCCTCATCCGGTCAGGTTCGAGGAAGTTATTAATCGAGTATTATCCGATCACAGGCTGGCAATCAAGACAGGACAGATCCGGATAGTGCGTCATATTGAAAAAGTTACCATCTATAGTGATCTGGAACAGGTGCGAGTGGTTCTGGATAACCTGATCTCCAACGCCATTAAGTACACGCCACAGAACGGAAAGATTGAAATCAGTCTGAAGCGGGAAACGGAAACGGCCGTGTTGGAAATACGCGATAATGGGCCTGGAATCCCTCCTGAAGAACGGAGTGATGTGTTCGAACCTTATTACCAGGGACAACAACCGGCGGATAAGCCGTTCTTAAAGGGAACCGGCCTGGGACTGGCTATAACCCGTGAATATGTCGAACTTAATGGCGGAAAAATAGAAGTGCTTGATGGCTGGCAGGGCGCCCGCATCCGCGTTCAACTGCCGCTCTCCCAAGGGGTTGGCTTGTGAAAAATTCACATTTTCAGTTACATCGTGTGATGGAGGTAATCCTGTTGTGTACTGTGTTGATTCTCAATGGATGCATGAATTTATCGACAGCCCTGAAACGTACAATAGCATCCCCGCAGGTACCCGTGCTGGATTATTACCGATGGGTCAGGATGTTACCGGACACAGGTATCAGTCAGGAAAGCGAGAAATTGTTACGGCAACAAAACAGTGATCCTGTTATTCAGCAAGTTCAACTGGCCGTTTTATTAAGTACACCTAAAAATGCATCTGACGAACAATATTCTAACGCGATCACCGCCCTGGACCGGGCAGTAGAATCATTCGAAGTATCACCCTACCGGATAAAACAGGATTATCAGCAATTTGCCCTGATTTGGAGGGATATATTGGAACAACGCCGGCAGAGTGGGCGGAATATAGAGGAAATGTCAGCAAGAATTGAGGAAATTATTTCCAATCTGAATGAAATGCGCAACAAGGCACAAATCCTGCAAGAACAGAACAAGATGTTACTTAATCAAATTGAAGCATTAAAGTCTATTGAACGGCAGATCAATGAGCGGGGAATACCGCAAAAGAGACAATGATACAAACAAGAGAAAATAAACCCAGGATTCTTCTGGTTGATGATGACAGGGATCTCTTGCATCTGATAAGCGTCCGTCTGAAGGCCAATGGTTACGATGTAAATGCAGTCGGCAGCGCGGAAGAAGCCCTGACCAAGCTCGCAACCTACCGCCCTCATGCTGTGGTAACCGATCTCAAGATGTCGGGCATGGATGGTATGGCATTGTTTGAGATTATTCAGCAGAGATATTTGAACCTGCCGGTGATCATTCTTACCGCCCATGGCACTATCCCCGATGCAGTGGCCGCCACCCAACAGGGTGTTTATGAATATCTAACCAAGCCATTTGAGGGAAACGTACTGCTTAACAAACTGGAGAAAGCCCTTAAGCAATATGTTAAGGCAGGGCCCTATGAGACCACTTCTTCTGATCAGGATTGGTGCTCGGAAATCATACATCGTAGCGCAGTAATGCAAGCGTTGTTAGATCAGGCCAAGGCATCTGCGGTCACCGATGTCAGTATTATCATCCAGAGTGAGACAGGCACAGGCAAGGAACTGCTTGCCAGGGCTATCCACAAAGCCAGTGGCAGGTGTAATCAAACCTTTATGGCCTTCAATTGCGCCGCTATACCGGAATCGTTACTGGAATCGGAATTATTTGGACACAGCAAGGGAGCGTTTACAGGCGCAACACGCGAATATGCCGGACTGTTTCAGGCGGCTAATGGCGGGACTGTTTTCCTGGATGAAATCGGGGACATGCCACTGGCTGCCCAGGCAAAATTACTGCGTGTTCTGGAACAAAACGAGGTGCGGCCGGTAGGGTCCACAAAGAGTGTCCCGGTCAATGTGCGTATCGTTTCCGCCACGCACCATAATCTGTTAGATGACGTGGAACAAGGGACCTTTCGGGAAGATTTACTTTATCGACTTAACGTCATTACGCTTGAATTGCCGCCTCTGAGCCAGAGACGTGAAGATATTGCGTTGCTGACCGATTATTTTTGCCAGGGTTTTGCCCGGAAGCACGGGCGGGCATCACTGAAGTTTGCGCCTGAAGCGATGGAACTGATAGTAAGCGCGCCCTGGCCCGGTAATGTCCGGCAATTGCTGAATGTTGTGGAACAATGCGCAGTATTATCCAATGCTCCGATAATCCCCAGAAATCTGGTTGAACGGGCATTGCGGTTCAAACCCGATAAACTTTTGTCCCTCAACAATGCACGGGAGATATTCGAGCATGATTACCTGGTACGCTTGCTGAATCTTACTGAGGGAAACATTGCCCTGGCGGCGCGATTATCCCAGCGAAATCGCAGTGAATTTTATAAATTACTGCGACGTCACAAGCTGGAACCAGATCACTT
>Ga0209343_10009060_pt1 | contig 11467 bp, 8 predicted proteins | sample RifCSPlowO2_02_FD_184026 | JGI IMG/M metagenome (GOLD analysis project Ga0209343, IMG submission 184026) | Groundwater microbial communities from Rifle, Colorado - Rifle CSP2_plank lowO2_0.2 (SPAdes) (version 2) | ecosystem: Environmental > Aquatic > Deep subsurface > Groundwater | place: Rifle... | reverse complement strand
GACAAATGCAGGATATACTGATGCCTTTGTTACGAAGATAGGAGAATCAACAAGTGGCACTGTATGGGCATGGGGAAGAAACGATTCAGGTCAGCTTGGGGATGGAACAACGCTACAGAGAACCACTCCTGTTCAGGTGAGTGGACTTACAAATATGACAGCCATTGCTGGTGGCAATTACCATACCATTGCCGTTAAGAATGATGGCACAGTCTGGACATGGGGTGGTAATTGGTATGGTCAGCTTGGCGATGGAACAACAACTGATAGAACAAACCCTGTTCAGGTCAGCGGACTTACGGATGTAACATCTATAGCAGGTGGAGCGAGCCATAGTATTGCCCTTAAGTAGGGGCAAGTTTCTTCTCTGGCTGACTCTCTTGCTATACCTTAAGCGTAGGAATGAGATTTCTACAATTTTTTTGGAGTGCGAAGACTTGCCCCTGATTGTTTCTTTCAGGGGCTTGTATTCGCTTTGTAGGATATGCCCTGAATCAATCCATGAAATAAGTTCAGGACATGGTTCAGGGTCAGGGTAGCCATACCGGTAACCTCTCTCACTCCATAAAAAAAGACTCATACTAACGAAAGTTGTTCCTTTGTCTTCTAATGTATATTTATGAATAACAAAAGAGCAGTTGTTATTATCTCGATACTTTTATTTATTTTAATTCTTGCTGTCTTTTTGCCTGTTATACACTTTCAGTTTGTGGACTACGACGACGGTATCAATGTATCAAAAAACCCTTTACTTAACCCTCCTTCAATTTCAAACACATTAAAGTTTTGGCAGGAGCCGTATCAACATCTATACATACCGTTCACTTACACCATTTGGTCAATAATCGCATGGTTTTCCAAATCAGTTAATCCCGCTGTGGATAAACTGAATCCTTCAATCTTCCATACAGCCAACCTGATTTTTCACATCCTTAGCGCCCTTATAGTATTTGCCATCCTTAAAACACTTCTAATGTATATTAATAAACCGTTAGAGGATACAATAAAAAAAGATTGGGCAGCAGGGCTTGGGGCGATGTTATTTTCTATACACCCTGTGCAGGTTGAGCCGGTTGCATGGGTTACAGGTCTTAAAGATATTCTATTTGGTTTCTTAGCCTTGATTGCCATATGGCAATACCTCGTTTATACCTTTCTGTCGCAAGATGTGAGTAAGCATGCAAACATCAAACAGTCAGGCGATGTTGTAAACAAGGGCAAGCAAAAGATAAAAAAGGAGAAGGCGATAGTTCCGATGGCTCGTAAGGGACATGCCTCTTGGAATTGCAATTACAGATATATTCATTATACAACAGCCTTTTTTGCATATATTCTGTCTCTCTTATCCAAACCTACAGCAGTAGTAATCCCATTAATTCTTTTGATTCTTGACCATTTTATTGTCAAAAGAAAACTGAAGGAAAATATCTTGTCCCTTGCATGCTGGTTTGTTGTCTCACTCCCATTTTTTATTGTAAATAAGCTTGCTCAACCGGATACAGCTGTAGCATTTGTAGTGCCTCTGTGGGGAAGGCTCTTGATTGCAGGGGATACAATGGCATTTTATCTCTATAAACTTTTTCTGCCAATAAATGTAGGTTCATACGCCTACTGCCGAACTCCTGAAGTTGTCTTACATCAAACATGGTCATATTTCGCATGGATAGCACCTACTGGAATTGCAGGTTTGATATGGATTCAGAAGGAGCGAATGATATTATCTGTATCTTTCGGAATATTCATTGCCGGTGTATTGCCGGTAATGGGGTTCGTCCCATTCCTTGCACAAAACTTTTCAACTGTATCCGACCGTTATCTATATCTTTCAATGCTTGGACCTGCATTGATTCTTGCGTGGTTTATTGCAACAAGGTGGAATGTAAAGATTTTAATGATTCTTATATTACTACTGTGTGCCTTGACAATACGCAGTGCTTTTCAGGTTCAGTATTGGCGAAACAGCATCACGCTTTTTGAACATGCCCTTAAATTGAATCCTGATAACTTTGTGGCACATTACAATCTTGGGGGAGCAATGCGCGACATGGGAAAAATTGATGAAGCCATTTTGCATTTTTCGGAGTCGCTTCGTCTCAAACAGGATTATGCCGATACCAGTAACAATCTTGCGAATCTCTTATTGCTGAAGGGGAAGCTTGACGATGCCGTTTCACTTTATTTCAACGCATTAAAGTATAAACCTAACAATGGCGACCTCCATTATAATCTTGCTCTCGCCCTTGAAAAACAGGGAAAGACAGATAAGGCTATAGAGCATTATTATGATGCATTAAAAATCAATTCCAAATCAGAAATTTATCACAACAGCTTGGGGAATGCTCTACTTGATTTGAAACGATACGATGATGCTATTGCTCATTACACTGATGCGATAAAGATCAACCACGATTATGCAGAGGCACATTATAGCATGGGAAATGCATTGGTGGGACAGGAAAAATATAACGAGGCAATCCCACATTATCTTGAGGCAATAAGGATTAAACCTGATTTTATTGAAGCCCATAATAACCTTGGGGGTGCCTATGGAAAACTTCAACGATGGGATGAGGCAATTAAAAAATGGAACGATACATTGGCAATCAACCCGAGCCACGAGATTGCTAGACAAAACCGGGATGCTGTGATGAAGATGTTGGAAAAGACCAACAGTTCAGCACAATGACACAGACTGGAGTAACGCTGGACATACCACCGCTAACAGCACCAGTGGCAACCACATCAGCAGCAAGCAATATAACAGCAGATGGAGCAACATTAAACGGCACAGTCAATCCGAATGGCAGCACAACCGGATATTACTTTGAATGGGGGACTGATACGACCTATGGAAACACAACAGCACTTACTGAGATAGCAAGTGGGGTAACTAATGTATCCGTAACCGCTACACTCACAGGGCTTACAACAGGCACGACTTATTACTTCAGACTTGTTGCATATAATGCAGGTGGATTGACGTTGGGGCAGATGAGAGTTTCACGGCAGGGTCAGGAGGGACGACATCGGGTAAGGTGTGGACATGGGGAGCAAATGACAGTGGTCAGCTTGGGGATGGAACAACGCTACAGAGAACCACTCCTGTTCAAGTAAGTGGACTCACAAATGTTCCCCAGATAGCAGGTGGCAAATATCATACGGTAGCCTTAAAAGATGACGGCACAGTCTGGGCATGGGGAAGAAACGATTCAGGTCAGCTTGGAGATGGGACAACGCTACAGAGAACCACTCCTGTTCAGGTAAGTGGACTCACAAATGTCCCCCAGATAGCAGGTGGCAATTACCATACCATTGCCGTTAAGAATGATGGCACTGTTTGGACATGGGGGTATAATGGATATGGTCAGCTTGGGGATGGAACAACGATACAGAGAAACACTCCTGTTCAGGTGAGTGGACTCACAAATGTCCCTGCAATAGCTGGGGGTCATTACCATACAATTGCCCTGAAGAATGATGGGACAGTCTGGGCATGGGGATGGAACGGTGGTGGTCAGCTTGGAGATGGGACAACCATTCAAAGGCTTACTCCTGTTCAGGTGCTTGGCAGTGGAGGCACAGGATACCTCAATCTTATAAGTTATACAATTACCGATTTGGGAACTCTTGGTGGAGATTATAGCAGTGCCAATGGGATTAACAATTTCGGTCAGGTGGTTGGTAGTTCAACCACAGTGTCTGGTTATCCTCATGCCTTTCTTTATAGTGAAGGGGTGATGACTGACCTTGGTACTCTGGGTGGCCAGTTCAGTTCTGGCAATGCTATTAATAACTCTGGACAGGTGGTAGGTGAGTCATTGACTGCTGGCGGGTACAATCATGCCTTTCTTTATAGTGAAGGGGTGATGACAGATATTGGTGCACTTGGTAGTACATGGAGCTACTCCCAGGGCATAAATGACTCTGGGCAGGTGGTAGGTTCTTCAGAGACTGCTGACATGTACACTCGTGCTTTTTTATATAGTGGCGGTGTGATGATTGATATTGGCACTTTAGGTGGTACAGTGAGCGAAGCCTTTGGCATTAATAACTCTGGACAGGTGGTAGGTGGTTCAGCTACTGCTGAAGGATACAATCGTGCCTTTCTCTATAGCGGAGGGGTGATGATTAATCTCGGTAGCTTGGGTGGATTAGGAGGCAGTACGGCTAAAGCCATTAATAATTCAGGACAAGTGGTAGGTGGGTCATGGACTACTGATGGGAACTATCATGCCTTTCTTTATAGTGAAGGGGTGATGACTGACATTGGTACTCTTGTTGGTGATACATCGAGCACAGCCAATGCCATTAATGACTCTGGACAAATAATAGGTGACTCAACTTCTGTTGATTGGGTCAATCGTCCCTTTCTCTATACTGGAGGGGTGATGACTGACCTCAACGATTTACTTCCAGCAGGTTCAGGTTGGGTGTTAGAGAGTGTCATAGATATTAATAATCTCGGACAGATTACTGGTTACGGATGGATAAATGGTAACCAACATGCCTTTATCATGACACCTGTTCCCTAACCCAATAACTATCTTTCTCCTCGTATTGGTGCATAAACACTTATTTGATTGAGGAAGAAATTTGGAAAAATTAGACGATAAAAGGTGGCAGTTTTTATTAAACTGCCCCCTTTACTTATCTCTTTAATTCTTTCTGGAGACTTTATTTCAATTACCTTATCTTTTTCATAGCAATATTGAGGTTATTATATGCCTCTATATAATTTGGATTTAGTTTTAAAGCTGTTTGAAATTCTTTTATAGCCTCATTTATTCGTCCTTGATCAAGATAAACATTTCCAAGATTTCTATACGCATCAACCATATTAGGATTAAGTTTTAATGCAGCCAAATATTCCTCTATAGCCTCATTTATTCGTCCTTGATCAAGATAAACATTTCCAAGATTACCATATACTTCGGCATAGTTAGGATTTAAGGTTAATGCCAGTTTATACTCCTTTATTGCTTCATCAATCTGTCCTTGTTTTTCATAGGCAATACCGAGGTTATTATGTGCCTTTACATCTTTTGAATTTAGCTTCAAAGCTGTTTGAAATTCTTTTATAGCCTCATTTATTCGTCCTTGATCAAGATAAACATTTCCAAGACTACCATGTATTTCTACATAGTTTGGATTTAGCTTCAAAGCTGTTTGAAATTCCTCTATAGCCTCATTTATTCGTCCTTGATCAAGATAAACATTTCCAAGATTATTGTGCGGTTTAAATCCACTTGGTGATTTTTTTACAGTATCAGACCATAATGAATAACCATCAAGCCATATTTTGTTTCTCTGTATTACAGCGAAGGAATATAAGCTTAAAATAATGAGCAATGAGCAATGAGCAATGAGTGATGAACGATGAGATGAGAGCCATGAGCTATTAAAGATGAGATGAAGGATTGAACCTATAGCGATAGTAAATCCAGTTATGGGAAGGTAAAGGTATCTTTCTGTAAATGGATTGGCTATAGGTATTATATTGTAAACTGGTATAAGGGTTATGAGAAGGAATAGGATACCAAAGACTATATTTGGGGCACCAGAGCACCACCTGTCTGCCGTAGCACAGGCAGGGGACACCAGAGCACCAGTATTAATTTGATTACTTTGCCTGAGTTTGTAAATCGTAAATAAGAGCAGAATAACTATAACCATAGAAACAATAAAGGTAGGAGAGAAAGGGGAATTGATTGGTGTAATCACATAATCGGCAGATAGAGAAACAGGTGCTATTAATAATATTATGTATTTTAATATGAGATAAGGGATTGTTATGAGTCTTTCATATAATGACCACACTTCAAGAGATTCCTCAACTGGATTATGGAATAGAAAGAAACGAAGATAGAGATAAAAACAAGTTATAGCAACATAGCCGATGATGTAAGGATTAAATAACAACCCCCTAAATCCCCCTTTATTAAGAGGGACTAACCCCCTTAACCCCTTTAATAAGGGGGATTGGAACACCCCACTGACCCCATTTAATTCCTCCTTTGTTAAGGGGGACTGAGGGGGTTGTTTCCCATAAATCCATTCATAAAGAAGAATAACTAATGGAAATGTAATTGCCATTTCCTTTGAGAGAAGGGCAAGGAGATAGAGAACATGGCTCAAAGCTGAAAGCTGAAGGCTAAAAGCTTTAAACTTTGAGCAATGAGCAATGAGCAATGAGCGATGAGAGATATATAGAATCAATGCTGAGATAAAAAACAGAAAGCAAAGTAAATCCTCTCTAAAGGAGATGGCATTAACCGCCTCTGTTAAGACAGGATGGGTTATAAAAATAAGGGAGATAAGTAATGGCGGATTTAAAAAAGACTGAAAGGTGAAAGTAGTTGTTTTGAGCTTTGAGCCTTGAGCTTTGAGCCTTGAGCTTTGAGCAATACATAATGTAAGAAAGATATAAAGAATTACCCCATTCATTGCATGGAGTATGAGATTTGTCAGATGGTATCCATAAGGCTTTAATCCATAAAGGGCATAGTCAATAAAATATGTAAAGGTAACAACAGGACGATAGCTCATCTCACCGGAGGAGATAAAATACTCCCTTGTAAAGAGCTTTGATAGGTTACTGAAATTTTTTATTAATGTATTATTGACAATGGTAAATTCATCATCATATACAAAACCGTTTTTGAGTGTGTTTGAATAGATGGCTATTGAAATAAGGAGAATCAGTAGTATGGAGAGGATATGCTGGAATTTAGTAGAAGACGGTTTTTCTGAAACTGTCTCGTCTGTTTTTTTGGCTTCAATCGTTTTTGCCTTTTTCCTACTCGCTTTTCCCATTTTTCTCCCTTTAAAATCTGTGTAATCAAGTTTGCTTTTAATTAAACCACAAAGACACAAAGGTTTCAATCTTTCAGACTCTACCAATGTATCCGTAACCCAGCAGATGAACGGATTACAGCAGAACACTTACCACTATAGACTTGTCACATATAACTCTGGTAATATTGTCTATGGTTTTGACTGCAGGTGGAAGGTGGCATACCATTCATTGCCCTAAAAAATGATGGGACAGTCTGGACATGGGGATGGAATGAATATGGACAACTTGGAGATGGCACAACGATACAGAGAACCACCCCTATTCAAGTGAGTGGACTCACAGATGTAACTCAGATAGCAGGAGGCGATTATCATACCATTGCCGTTAAGAATGATGGCACAGTATGGACATGGAGATGGAATTTCTATAAAGCACGATTTTGACAATACGGATGATTACTCCTCCAAACCCTTCTCTCTCCTCCTCATCCTGAGCATTTCCCTCTGGAGCTGGAAGGTATATTGGGTTATCAGTTCCATATCATCTTCATGCATGGCATAGTATTTTATTCCAGTCGCATATTTTTTGGGCTGGTCGGGGTCGGTCTTAACATCTTCAATCCTCATGACCTCACCTAATGCCGATATTGAAAATGGAGGCTGTGCCTTTGGAGGGGAAATAATCATTTTTAAGATGTCACCCTTTTTAAATTTCTGGGTGCATATTATTTTTAAACCCAGACCGCTTATATCCACGCATATGCCCATATTTTCCCCTTCTGTCTTGGGTTTTGCCTGTGTAATAATTGTTGAGATAACAGATATCTTTCTGTAAATATCCTGTATTATTTCTATTATTGAGACATCCACATGAGAAATCTTTTTAAGGGCATCTGCCTCGCTATAACCTATAAAAGCACCCATAGAAACTGATGCAGTCTCCCTCCTGTCTAATGATTTTCTCAGGAGATAATCTCTTTTCTTTTGTTCTGCATCTTCCTTTGTCTGAATATAGAATTCTATTGGAAATGAATCTTCAATTCTTGCAGACCCTCTCTCAGCAACATGCCTGTTGTCATAAAGATCTTTATTTTTGTATCCTTTTGCTATTTCTTCGGCTGAAGGTTTCTCTTCTTTCTGTTCAGCAGGCTTAAAAGCCGCTGCTTCCTTTTCTTCTACCTGAGTTTCTTTTTCTGATTTAACCGGCGCAGTTGGTTTGGACTCATCCTTTAAGAGTTTTTCTATTTTTAGGACTATTATTGGAAATGTCTTATTGCTTATTATTCTTGTTTGTATGTTAAAGAAATCTCCATTTTTTTCCCCACTTACCTTAGTCAGGATACCTTGCGGGACATTATCGGATTTTTCAGGTGGAGAGGAAAGCTGAATGGCAATCAGGTCCTCCTTTATTTTTTTAACAACAGACTGATAGATCTCTGTTTTAGAATCTATCTCCACTTCCATTGAGATATTTTTTTCCAGTTCAAAATAGTCAGAAATCCCCATATAATTTCCTAAGATTTAATATAATTTTAATAAAGTTTATGTTATTTAAAAGAATCTGTCAAATAATAATATGACAATAATAATATGACAATAATAATATGACAATATAATATAGACATTAACAAATTTCAATTGACAAAAAATTAATGTTTAATATAAAATTCATATTTCATGAAAAATAAATTTCTATCATCTGTATTTTCGGAAAAGGCTCACTGGAGGCATTATTTTGGCGGCATATCGTTCCTTTTATTTATCCTGCAGCTATTAACAGGGCTTTTCCTTATATTTTTTTATGACCCTTCACTGGATAAAGCCTATACAAGTGTTCAACATTTGACAAATAAGGTTACCGGCGGCAGTATTGTTAGAAATATCCATAGGTGGATAGCATTTCTCCTCTTTCTCACTGTTCTTATTCATACTATTAGATGCATATTGAGATGGGATTTCTTTAATCCTGCAAAAAGGGTTCTATGGCTTACGGGTATTCTCTTGTTTCTTCCAACCTTTTTATTAATAGTGACAGGCCTTATACTTCCATGGGAATGGAAGGGCTATTGGTTTATGGAGATGATTCCGAACTATTTTGAATTTGTCCCGAAGATTGGAAGCAGCCTGAAATCATTTTTTATAGACAGCTTTACACTGTCAAGGTATCAGGTAATTCATATATTATTATTGCCGATTATTTCCCTGATACTGATTGATTATCATTTCTTGAATAAAATGAGGAAAAGAGGGGTATTTACATATATTTTTAGGCATACAATATTATCGCTTCCTTTTTTGATATTAATAGTAATTCTCGCAAAATATGTTACAATTCCTACAGAGGACCCGCAGGTTGTTCCATTTCCACTTGAGGGGAGATATATTCCCGCTCCTGAATGGTATTTTCTGATATTGCTTTTGCCATTTATGTATTTTAAAGGGAAATGGGTATTGATTCTATCAATATTGTTGCCTTCTCTGCTTTTTATAGTCCTTTCTATCTTGCCTTATCTTTATAGAGGCGAGAGGGTGCCGGAAGGATGGAGTTTGTTAAAGGAAAGCAGGTATAGGAAGGCTATAAAAGGCGTATTGGTATTCTTAATATTTGCTGCAACTGCTTCTCTTATCTATCTCGGCCCATATGATTCTCCTACTCTTGGGTGCAATGGCTGTCATCATCTAAATAACGGGTTCAGGATGGGGGTTCCTCCTAAGGAATTTAAAGACAGAAATGCCTTGCCAAATTTAAATGATAATCAATGGATGATGGGACACTGGTTTTATCCCGATGAAATCTATTAGTTCTAAAAAGAAATTTTTAATAATACCTGTCGTTTTAATTGCAGTAATTCTAACTGTCTATCTCCTTGTCAGTAAAGGAAAAGACAGGGCAATAAAGAAGAGTCTGGAGATATACATTAATGCAATCGTTAATAAAGATTTTGATACTATCTTTAAATACCATGCCCACTCTCAGAGGTTAGTAGCGGTTGCAATGAAATACCCTGAAACTATGAATGCTAAGATTAAAGAGATATATAATGAGCAAAAGGTGCTGTATGAGCAGGCACAGTTGATAGATAATATAAAAGAATTTTGGTCAGAGAAATTTCTTATTATCAGGGATATGAGATACAGGATAATCAATATGGAGATGGTAAGAGATATAGAAAATCCAACCTCGCCTATAAGGGAAAGGATAGATGCGATGTTGGAAGTAGAGGTAGAATATACAAATAAAGAGACTGCCCCTCAACATGCCGGCGGAAAAATTAAAAGTGTAGTATATCTTATAAAAATGGTCCACAGTAAAAATGTTATAAGGTTATTAATTAAAGAAATGCAGGATAGGAGATGGCTATTCAGAAGTATTGATATAAAAGAGGGGAGTCTGATATGGTGGTAAGCATAAATGTTATATATTGACTGTTATTTTCTTAGTGCTATACTTTCCCTATGAGAAGAAGGGGAAAATCTAATATTTTTTTTCATCCTGTTTTAATAATCAGTTATCTATATATATTTCCACAAGAAGTTTTCTCCTTTAATGATAATATAATCCAATTAAATAATTCATTATTCATCTCAACTTCAGAAAAAGTAAAAGGTTTTCTGGGTGAGATTGAAGATGCAGTAAAAAACGAAAAGCAGCACATTCAGGAAATTCTTGACAATCAGACTGACAGGGCTTCTCGTAATCTCATAATCATAGCAGGGGCAATTATCATCCCTGTATCACTGTTCTTCCTTTTGTGGATTTTAAAACTCCTCCTCAATATCTCTTTTTCTGCAATCCGCTCTCTCTTTAATGCATCGGCATCGGGAGTTGGTGCTATTTCAAAGAAGCTTAAAGATACAGCAATTCAGGATAAGCAGGAAGTTGTTGCAGAGGTAGATAAACCTAAGAGGAAACCGATGAAACTTGGGGAGATTTTGATTAATTTTGTTTCCCGCTCTGTTACCCCAGAGCATATAGATACGGTGCTTACCGAACAAAAAAATAACCCTGAGCGTCCTTTGATGGGACAACTTCTCATCAAGCTTGGTTTTGCTACAGCAGCAGAAGTAGATGCTGCATTAAAGATTCAGGGGAAAAAGACAGATAAGAGCATAGTGAGGAAATATTGAAAACATATCTAAAGATAGAGTCAAAACAACTAAATATCTTGTTTGATTCTTTAAAAGTCCTTGGTTATACAATAGTTGGACCCACAGTCAGGGAAGGGAGTATTGTTTATGATAATATTGACTCTGCCAACGAGCTTCCTATTGGTTGGACCGATGAGCAATCTCCTGCAACTTATAGATTAAAGAGGCGGGATGATAATTCTTATTTTGGTTATAACCTAAGCCCCTATGCATGGAAGAGATTTCTTTTCCCCCCAAGGGTCAAATTATTTTCAGCAGTTAGGAAAGGAAAGTCATTTAAGATTAATTCAGATTCTAAAGGTGAATCAGTTCCAAATTATGCCTTTATTGGTGTTAGACCATGTGAATTACAGGCTATCAAGATACAGGATAAGGTTTTTAATAACGGACAATATATTGATACTGTATATAAAAATAGAAAGGAAAAGGTATTCATTGTGGCTGTCAGCTGTACACAGGCAGGTGGTACATGTTTTTGTGTCTCAATGAATAGTGGGCCAAAAGTTAATCCCCCCAGCCCCCC
>Ga0209343_10009059_pt1 | contig 11470 bp, 10 predicted proteins | sample RifCSPlowO2_02_FD_184026 | JGI IMG/M metagenome (GOLD analysis project Ga0209343, IMG submission 184026) | Groundwater microbial communities from Rifle, Colorado - Rifle CSP2_plank lowO2_0.2 (SPAdes) (version 2) | ecosystem: Environmental > Aquatic > Deep subsurface > Groundwater | place... | reverse complement strand
CCACAGCAGCTGCGCCGTCTCCCTCGGCGGATACTTTAATCGCCCCTGCGCGTGGAACTGGGCCAAGTCGTCAGCCACGCCACGCAGGGTATCGGCCACCATGCTCGGAGGCTCCCCTGCCATTATCTGCTGGATCACTATCCGACACATATTCGGCTCTGAATAGGCGAACTGCAGGAACGTTGCCCACCCATCGCGTATCCCCTTGAGCGGCCCCTTCTCTTCGGTGCCGCTATGATAGGCATCGGCAACCTGCAGGTAGGTTTCGTCGATCGCAGCCTTGTGCAGCCCCTGCAGATCACCGTAGTGGTGATACAGCGTTGGCGGCGTTACGCCTACCTCCGCGCAGATCGCTCGCATGGTCGCACCGTCACGCCCCTTGGTACTCAACAGGTGCATTGCTGCACGCAGCAAGTCCTGCTTGATATCGCCGTTACCGGGGTCGATACGACCTTTTCTTTTCAACAAGACCGATGTTGTCAAAATAAATCCTCACTCCGTGCTCTATCCGGGGCAGCACAAACTGCTCGCCGGCTCAGAACCTCTGCGAAAAACCGAAGCGCACAATACCAGCCTAGCTCACAGGGCAAAAACACAAATCAACACAACTGTTAAATATTTTTCACCAGGCATGTTGACCGTCACCCGGATCGTCAATATGATCAGTATATCACCGATATAGAGCTCGACCTGACCCGTTGAGCACAGCGGGCAGTGCCTCATCGGCCCAGACCCAAAACACAACAAAAACGAGGTGTGAGCATGCAATACGCGAGAGCAGCTGTGATGGTCGAGCAAAACCGGGTCGAGACATGGGAAGTTCCGATTTTTGATCCCGCACCAGGTGGAGCGCTGGTGCGCGTGGTGCTCGGTGGCGTGTGCGGCAGTGATGTCCACATTGTTTCCGGAGAAGCAGGCACCATGCCCTTCCCGATCATTCTCGGCCACGAGGGTGTTGGCCGCCTCGAAAAACTCGGGACTGGCGTCACCACGGATTATGCCGGCGTCCCAGTCAAACTAGGTGACATGGTGTACTGGGCACCCATCGCCCTGTGCCATCGCTGCCACAGTTGCACCGTGCTGGATGAAACCCCCTGCGACAACTCAACCTTTTTTGAGCATGCGCAAAAGCCCAATTGGGGCAGTTATGCCGACTATGCCTGTCTGCCCAACGGCATGGCTTTCTATCGCCTGCCCGATCACGCCCAGCCGGAAGCATTGGCTGCACTCGGCTGCGCCCTGCCAACCGTGCTGCGCGGCTATGAGCGCTGCGGCCCGGTCGGCCTCGATGACACTGTCGTGGTTCAGGGTGCCGGCCCGGTCGGACTCGCTGCCGTGCTGGTTGCTGCGGCATCGGGAGCCAAGGAAATCATTGCCATCGACCACTCGCCGATTCGCCTGGAAATGGCACGCAGCCTGGGCGCGACCGAAACCATTTCACTCAAGGACACCACACGGGAAGAACGCCAACGCATTGTGAGCGATCGCTTCGGCAAGCGTGGCGCCAGTGTGGTGGTAGAAGCAGCCGGTGCTCTGCCGGCATTTCCCGAGGGTGTGGATCTGACCGGCAACCATGGCCGCTACATCATTCTCGGCCTGTGGGGCGCGATCGGTACCCAGCCTATCGCCCCCCGCGACCTGACCATCAAGAACATGCACGTTTCCGGAGCAACCTTCGCCAAACCAAAGCATTTCTACCAGGCGATGCACTTTGCCGCACGAATGCAGGATCGCTACCCGCTGGCCGAACTGATCACCCAGCGCTTTTCCATCAGTGATGCCAACAAGGCGCTTGAGATGGTCAAGACAGGCGCGCTGATCAAGCCCGTGATCGATCCCACGCTGTAACCGTCGCCCCTTTTCCTGGAGAACAATAATGAGCACTGAAACCACCCAGAACAATACAAGTCTTGCGCCCTTGCCGGCCCATGTACCTGAGCACCTGGTTTTTGACTTTGACATGTACAACCCGCCGAATATCTCGGAAGGTGTGCAGACGGCCTGGGCAACCCTGCAGGGTCCGAACGTACCTGGTCTGGTATGGACTCGCTGCAATGGCGGGCACTGGATCGCTACCCGCGGACAGTTGATCCGCGAAGCCTTTGAAGATCACGCACACTTTTCCAGCGAGTGTCCGTTCATTCCCCGCGAATCGGGCGACGCTTACGACTTCATTCCCACCTCGATGGATCCGCCAGAGCAGCGCCAGTTTCGCGCCCTCGCCAACAGCGTGGTAGGCATGCCGGTGGTGGATAAAATGGAAGAGAAAATCAGGGATCTGGCCTGCTCCCTGATCGACAACATCCGCCTCCAGGGGCATTGCAACTTTACCGAAGATTATGCAGAGCCCTTCCCGATTCGGATCTTCATGCTGCTCGCGGGACTGCCGGATGAGGACATCCCACATCTGAAGTACCTCTCTGATCAGATGACCCGTCCGGATGGCAGCATGACCTTTGTTGATGCCAGGGACGCGCTCTACGACTATCTGATGCCAATCATCGAGCAGCGCAAACTGACGCCAGGCACCGATGCAATCAGCGTGGTCGCCAACGGCCAGGTCAATGGGCGCCCGATCACCAGCGACGAAGCCAAGAAAATGTGTGGCCTGCTGCTGGTCGGTGGCTTGGATACCGTAGTCAACTTCCTCAGCTTCTGCATGGAGTTTCTGGCCAAGAGCCCAGAGCATCGCAAAGAACTGATTGAACATCCGGAGCGCATTCCAGCCGCCACCGAGGAGCTACTCCGGCGCTTCTCGCTGGTTGCCGATGGCCGCATTCTCAAGTCCGATCTTGAGTTCCATGGCGTACTGCTAAAGAAGGGCGATCAGATCCTGCTACCGCAGTTGCTGTCGGGTCTGGATGAGCGTGAAAACGCCTGCCCGATGCACGTCGACTTCAGTCGCCAAAAGGTTTCGCACACGACTTTTGGCCACGGTAGCCACCTGTGCCTTGGCCAGCATCTGGCCCGCCGCGAAATCGTCACCACCCTCAAGGAATGGCTGGCCAGGATTCCTGACTTTGCCATTGCACCGGGTGCCCAGATTCGCCACCAGAGCGGCATCGTCAGCGGCGTGCAGTCACTCCCGCTGGTCTGGGATCCGGCGACCACCAAAGCGGTATGAACGTGACGGAGTGTGCGCAGTGAACACAAACGAAAATCTGGTCATCGTCGGCACCGGTCTGGCAGGGGTTGAAGTTGCCTTTGGTCTACGGGCTGGCGGCTGGAGAGGCAATATCTGGCTGGTGGGAGATGCAGCAGTGATCCCCCATCACCTGCCACCGCTGTCCAAAACCTATCTGGCCGGCAAGGCCACACCGGAGAGCCTGTACCTGAGAACCCCGGATGCCTACGCGGCGCAGAACATCCAACTGCTCAGTGGCAAACAGGTAACGGCCATCAACCGCGACCTACGGCAGGTCAGTCTGTCGGATGGCCAGGTACTGGACTACGACCGGTTGGTGTTGGCTACCGGCGGACGTCCGAGGCTGCTACCGGTAGCCAATGGCGCCGCCGGCAAGGCAGACAACTATCGATACCTACGCACACTTGAGGATGCCGAGTGTATTCGCCAGCAACTGATTCCAGGCAACCGCCTGGTGGTGATTGGCGGCGGCTATGTCGGCCTTGAAGTGGCTGCAACCGCCATCAAGGCAGGCATGCAGGTCACCCTGCTCGACACGACAGACCGGGTGCTGGCGCGGGTTACCGCCCCGCCGGTATCGGCCTTTTACGAGCGCCTGCACCGTGAAGCCGGCGTTGACATACGAACCGGCATGCAGGTGTGCGGGTTCGAGATGTCGACCGACCAGCAGAAAGTGACCGCCGTACTGTGCGAAGACGGCACGCGACTGCCAGCAGATCTGGTGGTCGCCGGGATTGGTCTGATCCCGAACTGCGAGCTGGCCAGTGCGGCCGGACTGCAGGTCGATAACGGCATCGTGGTCAACGAGCAGATGCAAACCTCTGATCCCTCGATCATGGCGCTAGGCGACTGCGCCCGGTTTCACAGCCAGATCTATGACCGCTGGGTACGTATCGAGTCAGTGCCAAATGCATTGGAGCAGGCACGAAAAATTGCCGCCATCGTCTGCGGCAAGCCGCCGCGCAGTGAGGCTGCCCCCTGGTTCTGGTCCGACCAGTATGAAATCGGACTGAAAATGGTCGGGCTGTCCGAGGGATACGATCGGATCATTATCCGCGGATCCATGGAGCAGCCTGATTTCAGTGTTTTCTACCTGCAGGGAGACCGGGTGCTGGCGGTTGATGCGGTAAACCGCCCGGTGGAATTCAACCTATCAAAACAGATCATCACGGATCGACTTCCGGTTGAACCAAACCTACTGGATGACGAAAGCGTGTCGTTGAAGGAAATAATCGCGGCCGCCAAAGCTGAACTGAGTAGTGCCTGAAATTGCACCCGCGGCCGGTACCCATAACAAATCGCCGTTTTTGCACCATAGCGTGTGAGGATAAACAGATGTCTAAAGTAGTGTATGTGTCACATGATGGAACGCGTCGCGAGCTGGATGTAGCTGACGGGGTGAGCCTGATGCAGGCTGCAGTCTCCAATGGTATCTACGATATTGTCGGCGATTGCGGCGGCAGTGCCAGCTGCGCAACCTGCCATGTGTATGTGGATGATACCTTCATGGACAAGGTGCCGACGCCCAGCGAGCGGGAAACCAGCATGCTGGATTGTGTGGCGGCCGAAGTAAAGCCGAACAGCAGGCTCTGCTGCCAGCTCCTCATGACCTCCGAACTGGACGGCATCGTGGTGGATATACCCGACAAGCAGTGGTAGCACACGGTGTTGACGGACAGCGACCAGGTTAGCCGAGCCGGGCGCTGTCCGGCAGCACCTTCAGTTATGGTCTGACAGACACCGATGTACAGGGTCGCTGAACCTTGTGGCTAACCCGGCTCCGTTCCCGCCTGAACGCCAGCACCTGTAAGGCAAAGGCCTCACTCACCTCGATCAGATCCTGTACGGGGAGAACCTATGACCGCATCCATTGATTACCCTGCAAAGGTCGTCAAGGGTGTGCTTCATGCTTGAAGGTCTTGGCAGGGATGGACGATCAGAAGCGCACGGTATCAATGGAAAGTCGTCAGCTGGATATATGACGGCTCATGCATAAACTGGGGCGCACTGCACTCCCTTGACGGGCGATCGGCATACTGATCAAAGCGGGTCATGAGCTGTCGGTTGCCACTCAGACGAATGCCAACATCATGACCTAGTTCAGCTCGTGAACCGGCTCACTTGATGCTGATGATCGATCAGCTCTTCTGCAGGCCGGTAAAGAATATCTTGCAAAAAGCATCTGCCACTTCCTTGGCCGAGTACTTGCTCTTGGGGGTGTACCAGCGATACGTCCAGTTCAGCATGCCGAAGATGGTGTTGGCAGCCAGGCTTGCGGGGATGTCATCCCTGAAACTGCCCTCGGCCACGCCCTGCTTAATCAGGGCTAGCACCGCATGCTCGAAGCCCTTGGTTTTTTCCAGCATTTCCTGCGCCCAAGGGGTCTTGGCATCGGCAATCTTGTGCATCTCTTCCTGAATATAGAGATACATGTAGGGATAGCTGTCGCTGTATGACTGCATCAGCAGCTGTACCAGCTGCTCGAGCTTTTCCCGGGTGCTGATGTCATCACGGGTGAGCACCTTTGCAACATTCTCTGCGTTCTGTTCAACGCCGCCCTTGACCGCATCGCGGAAGAACTCTTCCTTGTTGCCGACGTAATAATAGACACTGGCCCGATCCAGACCGGCATAATTGGCGATGTCATTGAGCGTTGTTGTCTGATAGCCCTTTTCCTTGAAAAGATCAGCCGCAAGGCGGATCAACTCATCTCTCTTGGCCTTGTACTTGGCTCCCCCGTCATTCAAAGCAGACTTGCGACGCCGGGAAATATTGCTACTCGGAGGTGATGAATTGGCCATGTTGCTGGTTCTTCCTTAGGTCAAATATAGTGACCCATCTGTTATTGATCACTTTTCAAACAATCAATGTTAACGATTGTCAACGCGAGCGTAAAGAAGAAGATATTTCCCAATAGGCGGCACCAACACCAAATGCTGCACTGCCTGAGCAACCTATTACCAGCCGCCTGGGCCCTCAAGCAGGCGCATGCCGGCTTATCTTCAGCCCACAGCCGCGGGCATCCTCAATAGCTGTAAAAGCCCTGGCCGCTCTTGCGCCCCAGATAGCCAGCCTCGACCATCTCACGCAGTAGAGGTGCAGAACGGTACTTGGAGTCATTGAAGCTGCGGTAAAACATTTCCATCACCGACAGCAGGGTATCCAGGCCGATCAGATCTGCAAGCGCCAGTGGCCCGATGACATGGTTACAGCCCAGACGCATGCCCTCATCGATATCCCTGGCACTAGCGATCCCGTCCTGTAGAACGAATACCGCCTCGTTGATCATCGGTACCAGAATCCGGTTCACGGCAAAGCCGGCACTGTTCTTCACTGAAATCGCGGTCTTTTTAATAGCCTCTACAAACTGCTCGGCTGCCTGATGGGTGGCATCGTCGGTCTGCAGCCCGCGAATCAGTTCAACCAGCAGCATAACCGGCACCGGGTTGAAAAAATGCATACCGATGAACCGGTTAGGCGCGCCACTTGCCGCCGCCAGTTTGGTGATCGACATAGATGAAGTATTACTGGCAATAATCGCGTCCTTGCGCACTGTCTTGTCCAGAGTCTGGATAATGGCCAGCTTGATCTTTTCCACCTCTGAGGCGGCTTCAATGACCAAATCCACATCAGCGAGATCGGCGTAATCAGTGGTGCTCTTGATGCGTTGCAGGGCCGATTCGCGGTTAGCCGGGGACAGTTGCTCTTTGCGTACCAAGCGCTCAAGGCTGCCCGATACAGTATGGAGGCCTCGCTCCAGTGACTGCTGATCAATGTCCAGCATGACCACGCTGAGCCCCGCAGTGGCACACACCTGAGCAATACCGTTACCCATGGTACCGGCTCCGACAACACCAACCTTGTTGATCTGCATACCTGTTTTCCAACCCCTATAAAAAATGCTGTCTATTACACACGCTCATATATGGCGGCAATACCCTGTCCGCCGCCAATACACATGGTGACCAGGGCATAACGCCCACCTGTACGTTGCAACTCATAAATGGCCTTGATGGAAATGATTCCACCAGTGGCACCGACCGGATGCCCGAGTGAAATACCCGAACCATTGGGGTTGACAATCTCGGGATTCAGCCCCAGCTCCTTGATCACCGCACAGGCTTGGGCAGCAAAGGCTTCGTTAGCCTCGATCAGATCAATCTGGTCGAGCTTGATTCCGGTTTTCTCCAGCACCTGGCGAACCGCCGGCACTGGACCTATGCCCATGTAATCCGGATCGACGCCGGCATGGGCATAGCCGACCAGACGGGCCAGAGGGCTCAGGCCCAGCTTCTCGGCCGCCCTGCCCTCCATCAGAACCAGCGCCGCAGCCCCGTCGTTCAAACTGGAAGCATTGCCAGCGGTAACAGTCCCGTTCTCTTTGAGAAACATTGGCTTCATGGCTGACAGCTGCTCGATGGTCACATCGGCGCGGACATTTTCGTCACGACTGAAATGGCTGGTGCCCTTGCGAGTCTTGAGCTCGACCGGCACGATCTGCTCGTCAAAATAGCCCTTGGAAATGGCCCGGGCGGCGCGGCGCTGACTTTCCACCGCCAGCGCATCCTGCGCATCACGGTCAATACCATAACGGGCAGCCACATTTTCGGCAGTAACCCCCATGTGCATGCGCTTCCAGGGATCATGCAGAATGCCGTTCATGTAATCGATGGCCTCGGTATTGCCGAGCCGCGCGCCCCAGCGCAGATTGCTCATGATGAACGGGCCGCGGCTCATGCTTTCCGCTCCGGCACCGATGGCAATATCCGTGTCTCCTAGCAGAATCGACTGCGCAGCGGATACGATGGCCTGCAGAGCGGAGCCGCACAGGCGATTGACGTTGAACGCTGGAGTTTCCTGCGGCACACCGGCATCGATGGCAGCGACACGACTCAAGTAGGCATCCTTCGGCTCGGTGGGGATCACATTCCCCATGACCACGTGCCCGATCTGCCCAGCCTCAATGCCGGAACGCTCAATTGCCGCCCGCACCGCCACGGTAGCCAGCGCACAAAGCGGCAAGTCCTTCAGAGAACCACCAAAACTGCCAATCGCGGTGCGTGCAGCACCCACCACAAATACCTGACGCTGTGTCATCTGTAGCCATCCTCATCAGTAAAAAAACTGGTAGCCGCGGTGGCCACACTGCCGTCCCTATATTAAAAAAGCGGGCCTGACTGACATTATCTGCCAGCGGCCCAAAAGGAGCGTCACCATCACCTAAACCTAAAACGCACGCTTGCGGGTAATTACCGAAAGCTCTCTTTGCCCCTATATTTCAACCATTCCTGTTCGGCAGCCAACCAACCTTGCCGCTCTCGGTTTTACCGATCCGCGCGTTGAAACTCTCAACCGCCTGCGCCACAACACTGCCGATATCAAAGCCGGTCATGGAGGTCAGGCCGCCGTCAACGGCGATCGACTGGCCGGTGACATGCGAGGAAGCATCGGACGCAAAAAACAGCACAGCTTCGGCAATATCCTCCGGCCTACCGGCCCGTCCCAGCGGAATCAGCTTGCCGTAGGGCTCCTCAAGACTTTCCGTGAAGGCTTCATAATGTTCGGGGGCCACAGCGCAGGCGGTACCGATAATCGGTGTAAGAATCAGACCCGGCGCGATCACGTTGGATCTGATTTGTTTGGGCGCCAGTTCATAGGAAGCCGAACGCGCCAGGTGCAGCACTGCTGCCTTGGCTGCATCGTAGGAAACCGATGACCAGCCGGCTTCGATACCGGCAATACTGGAGATCGAAACGATGCTGCCGCCCTGCCCTTGGGCAATCATCTGCCGCGCAGCGTACTTGTGCCCAAGGGCAGCGGAGCGAAGCAACAGGGTTACCGTTTTGGTAAAGCCTTCCGCATCAAGGTCGATCAACGCCGTCTGATCGCCGAGGGCACCGGCGTTATTGACCATGATGTCCAGGCGGCCGAAGCGTTCAACTGCAAAGGCCACCAGCGCCTCGATCTCGACATCGCTGGTCACATCAGCGCGTTTGAAGGCAACCCACTCAACGCCAAGCTGTGACTCGAGCTCGGCAGCCTGATCATTGATATCACCGACCACCACCTTCGCACCTTCAGCAACGAAGGTCTCGACAATGCACTTGCCAATGCCCCGGGCGCCACCGGTGACAATAGCGACCTTACCTTGCAACCTCGCCATGCTCTCCCCCTGCTGCCTTGGTTCTTCTTGGATCACTCTTGCACACCAACCCCAAAATATCAACACTGAAGTTGACGTCAGGTTTTGCATTTGCACCCGGCAGGCAAGCGGACCAACCTGCCTCAGCCACGCCGCAACCCCTCCAGTAGCGTTCTGAACTCGCGTGTGGCCATACAGGCGATAATGGATTGCGCCTCAGCCGCAAGCTGCTGCTCCATCGGAACAGAAGCCGACTGCCAGACCAGACGTTTTGTTCCGGACGCGGCTACCGGATTCAATCCAGCCAGACGCTGAGCATATTCACAGGTTTCGGCTTCCAGCTCTGTCGGTTCGACGACCCTGGACAACAAGCCGAGTTGACTGGCCCTGTCTGCGCTCAACTCCGGTTCGTCCAGAAAGATCTGCAGGGCGCGTCGTGCCCCCAAAGCCTGCACCAAACCGATCGTGCCGCCGCCATCAGGCGACACGCCGATCTGCGCATAAGCCGGACGAAACCGGGTATTGGCCGCAGCAATACAGAAGTCCCCCATGAAGGCCATGGAGAAGCCGGCCCCGGCTACCGCGCCATGCACACTGGTCAACACCAGCTTGTCCATGCGCCGCAGCACCAGCAGAAAGCGGTTGAGATACGCCAGCAACTTACTGATTGGCAACGCCAGATCGTCGATATGGGCGAGAAAAAAATTAACATCGCCGCCAGCACAGAACGCCTTCCCTGCCCCGCGGATAACCAGCACCCGGACGTCTCGGCTTTGCTCGACATTCAAGGCCAGCTGCTCCAGGCATGCGGCCATGTCGATATCTATCGCATTGAATGAGCCGGGGCGATTGAGCGTGATGATGGCAATCGCCCCCTCCACCTCCAAAAAGGCCGGCGCACCAGCCGACTGAATGTTCGTACTCGTCATAAGGCAGCGAAACCTGAACTGATTGAAAAGCACAACGCCGTGGCACCTGCCCGGCCTATGGATACGTTCAAATGATGGTGACATCACGCCATCAAGTCAACACAACAGTTGACTTGATGGCGAGGCAAATCAACATTAGAGTTGACCTGCGCACAACTGGCCAATCGGACCATGCATGAACGCGCCAACACTAAGCAGCAGCTTGGCTGGCTTGGCATTTCTGAAAAATCAGCAGGCTCGGTACAACGCAACATGCAACCTCGGGCAGCTGAGCAGGCAAACAGCCCTTCGATGAATGAATAAGGCAGACAACAGGAAGACACATGAGACAGCTAGAAGGTAAAAGAATCATCGTCACCGGGGGCGCCCAAGGTATTGGTGCGTCCGTAGTGCGCGCTTACGTTGCCGCCGGCGCAACCGTCGCCTCAATGGACATGAATGACACACTCGGACAGCAGGTCGTTGCCGAAGCCATCAAGCACCATCCCGACTGCAATGCCCGCTACTATCATTGCAACATTGCCGAACGCACCGCAGTGGAAAAGGCCTTTGCCGCAGCCACTGAAGATATGGGCGGCCTGGATGTCATGGTCAACGTCGCCGGAGTGCATCGCCACTCCCCGCCGGACGCAATAGCAGAAGAGCTTTACGACATGCTGTTCCGCATCAACGTACTGGGCACTATTAATACCAACGCCGTGGCCTATCGCCTGATGAAGGATCAGGGTAGCGGCAATATCATCAACTTCGGTTCCGAGTCGGGTCTGACAGGCGAAATCAACAATGCCCTGTATGCTGCTACCAAGGCGGCGGTTCATACTTGGACACGCAATGTCGCCCGTCAATGGGGCCCTGACGGCATCCGCATCAATGCCGTCCTGCCGTACATGGTCACTCCCATGTATATCGATTTCCGCAATGCGCTGTCACCAGAGGATCTTGCCGCACATGATGCTGCTACCAAGGCAGACATTCCTCTGGGCGGAAAATTTGGTGATGCTGACAGAGACCTGGCGCCGGTGATGGTGTTCCTCGCCAGCGAGGCCTCTCACTTTATGACCGGCCAGATGTTCCCGGTAGACGGTGGCCTGATCGCAGTACGCTAAGTATCGAAAGCTCTACCCGCATGGGTAGAGCCTCCACCGTCAGATTCAGCCGTAACCAGCTCGGGACTAGGCGGCAAGCCCGCACACCTGAGAGCGCACATAAAAATTCAACGCATAAGTTGACTAATCTCGATTTGCGGCCGATCAT
>Ga0209343_10009057_pt1 | contig 11471 bp, 8 predicted proteins | sample RifCSPlowO2_02_FD_184026 | JGI IMG/M metagenome (GOLD analysis project Ga0209343, IMG submission 184026) | Groundwater microbial communities from Rifle, Colorado - Rifle CSP2_plank lowO2_0.2 (SPAdes) (version 2) | ecosystem: Environmental > Aquatic > Deep subsurface > Groundwater | place: Rifle... | reverse complement strand
CAGGATTCACCTCGGCTTTTCTGCTCAGGATATTGAGGCAATCCTTGGCAATAAATACAGCATCCTTGGAAGAGGGGAGGATAAAGACCACAAGCTCTCCCTCCGCTACACTGACTTCATAGCGCCGCTTGTAAAGGCTGTGCAGGAGCTCAAGGTTCAGAAAGAGGAGGAAATCTCCGGGCTGAAAGAGCAAATTTCCAAATACAAATCTCAACTCTCACAGCAGCAGGCGCAAATAGTTGCATTACAGAGACAGCTTGAATCAGTCATGGCAGCCTTAAACGGGACAGGGCATCATCTCGTTTCTGAGACAGAGAGCGGACATTCAGAGAGGGCCGGGCTGGAAATCAAAGAGGGCGCCCTTTTACTGGTGAGCAGCCCCCGTTAAAGGTATGTGACAAAAGGGGTGAAACAGGTTTTGAAATAGGGAACAAATAATATAGGGGTTGTCCCTTGGTTTACCCGGCCTTGCTCTGCGAAGCAGACTTGCTGGCGGGTAATTCACTTTTGCATGCTATACTTACCATGTATTAAGGAGATACTATGTTTAAGGGTAAAGCAATTTCCCCGTTGTTGGTTCTGTTTTCAGTATTAATTTCCTACAGTGAGTCACGTGCTGTTCCTGCCCCTCCTCATCCAATTTGTGCGATAAACGCCACGGTGTTGGACATCCAAAAGACAAAAACGCAAATAGGAGGACGCGGCCCGAATTATTCTTATGTCGACCACTATGCTGTAAAATTGAAAATTTATAATAGTTCTGTGGTTAGACAATCAGGGTTTGGTGTTTCCTGTGATAAGTTAATAAATTCAGAACAAGATTCTATTTTACATTTAAGTGAATATGACAAATCTCCAATAAAGACAGGGCAGGAAATAAATGCAAATATAGAATTTCGCGGTGACGAATGGTTTCATGGTTACTTTTTATCAGATATCAAGATTCTGGATAGATAAAAATATAGAAATACTAAAATAAAAGGAGGAGTGCAGAGTTTATGTTTATCAATATCAAGAGTAAGGTAATTTTTTTGTTGTTAGTTTTGTTTTCAGTATCAATTTCCTACAGTGAGTCGCTTGCTGTCCCAGTAGCTCCGATTCTACACACTATGAGTCAGCCTGACGGAATGACCATTCAAGCAAGGCAATGGGGGGATGAGAACATTAGCGGATGGGAGACAGAGGACGGCTATTCTATAGTGTTTGATACGGCAATTAACGGATGGGCATACGCGATACACGGTGCAGATGGAAACCTTGTAACTTCATCAATGGTTGTAGGAATAGATAGTCCACCTGATGTTCCTAAGAGAATAAGGCCGATAGGACAAGTCATATATAAGAAAATGCTTACAAGGGAAACACGTGCAATGGATAATCAACTGCAATATTCTCCTACGGATATTTCAGAACCTCAAGGGGTAGTTCCTCCAACAGGTACAGGCAATATTCCTGTGATACTTATTAACTTCAACAATACAACTACTATTACAACGCCAGCACAATTCGACACCCTTCTTTTTGCTTATGGGAACAACAGTATGCGAGATTATTATAATGAAGTATCTTACGGAGCATTCACAGTCTCTGCAGGTCCTGCTGGAGTTAGTGGCTGGTATACTGCTGCAAATGCACATAATTATTATGGATATTCAACAGGTTTCCAAAGGGCTGCAATACTTGCTAAAGAAGCTGTTACACAAGCAGACTCAGCAATAAATTTTGCCTCTTATGATCAGGATGGGGACTGTTTTGTTGATGTGGCGGATATAGTTCATCAGGGCACAGGAACCGAGGCAAGTGGTAATACAACTGACATTTGGTCACACAGGTGGAGCTTTGCAGGCGCAGGAATTGGCGCATTTACAACAAACGATGCATGCCCTGCTGGAGGCAATATCAAAGTCAATGACTATGTGATACAGCCAGAGATATATTCGGGACAGATACATACTGTCGGCGTTTTTGCGCATGAATATGGCCATGCACTCGGACTACCTGATCTTTATGATACAGATGGAAGTTCACAAGGCATTGGAAACTGGAGCCTTATGGCGAGCGGTTCGTGGAACGGGGTAACACGTCAAGGCGACAGGCCTGCACATATGGATGCATGGTCAAAATATTTTCTCAACTGGATAACACCGACTCAGGTAACAGGGACTCTTACTTCAGAGCCGATTGAGCAGGCTGCTACAAGCCCTGACGTTTACCAACTTGGTACGGGTATCCCTCTTTCAGGTGAATACTTTCTTGTGGAAAATAGACAAAAAATAGGATTTGATGCAGGACTGCCTGGTGCAGGACTGCTTATATGGCATATTGACGGAAATATGATCTCAACTAGTGGAAATACAAAAGAATGTTATCCTGCACTTCCATGTAATACTACACGACATTACGGCGTGAGGCTTGTTCAGGCTGATAATCTCTGGGACCTTGAAAGAAATATTGACCGTGGTGACACAGGAGACCCCTATCCTGGTTCTACAAGTAAGACTTCGTTTACTTCGACTTCAAATCCAAATAATAACCTATATAATGGATTTCTTAGCGAGGCGAGTGTTACAAGCATAAGCGGACCAGGCACCACTATGAATGCAACTTTTTCACTGCTTACTTTCACAGTAACCCCTTATGCAGGGTCAGGCGGTAGTATAAACCCTTCTACTGTACAGACAGTTAATTATGGTTCAACAATTGCGTTTACTGTAACACCAAATTCAAGCTACTCAATAGCTTCAGTTACCGGCTGTGGTGGGTCGCTCTCAGGAAATACTTACACGACAGGCACAATCACTGCGGACTGCGCGGTTACAGCAACCTTTGCGATTAACGTCTATTCCATGTCTGTAATCAAGAATGGCACTGGCAGTGGAACAGTTACAAGTGCGCCTGTTGGCATAGACTGCGGAGCTGATTGCACAGAGTCTTATAATTACAACACGTCGGTAACGCTGACGGCTGTTCCTGCTCCTGGTTCCTATTTTGCAGGGTGGTCTACTTCTTATGGCTGTTCTGTAACCGGCGCAACAATCACATGTACATTGACTGCGTCAAGGTCTGTTAGTGCCACATTTAACCTCTGGCCTGTCCTGACGGTAACCAAGGCTGGTACTGGCAGTGGAACAGTTACAAGTGCACCTGTTGGTATAGACTGCGGAGCTGATTGCACAGAATCTTATGATTACAACACTTCGGTTACGCTGACTGCTGTTCCTGCTACGGGCTCCTATTTCGCAGGGTGGTCTTATTCATCAGGCTGTTCTGCGGGCAGTACAACAGACATATGTCCGATGACATCATCAAGATCTATTACTGCCACATTCACCCTTAATACCTATGCCCTTACAGTAAGCAAGGCTGGTACTGCCAGTGGCACTGTAACAAGTAACCCTATAGGTATTAATTGCGGAACTGATTGCGCAGAGTTTTATGATTACAACAAGGTGATAACTCTCACGGCTGTTCCTGCGGTGGGTTCCTATTTTGCAGGATGGTCTGGTGCAGGATGCACTGGCAGAGGCAGTTGCACGGTAACAATTGATGATGCAAAGACTGTTACTGCTGCATTTACCTTAGTTCCAATTGCCCTCACAGTAAGCAAGACAGGCACAGGAAGCGGCACAGTTACAAGTTCGCCAGTCGGTATAGACTGCGGAACTGATTGTACAGAGTCATACGATTACAACACATCTGTAACCCTGACAGCCACACCTAATACTGGCTCAACATTTACAGGCTGGAGCGGTGGAGGTTGTTCAGGCACTGGTACATGCGCGGTAATGATGGATGCGTCAAAAACTATTACAGCAACATTCACTCTTAATACTTATGCCCTGACTGTGAGCAAGGCAGGTGCTGGCAGCGGGACTGTTACAAGCTCGCCTGTGGGTATCAACTGCGGCGCTGACTGCACAGAGCCTTATAACTACAACACAGTGGTAACGCTGACTGCTGCGGCTGCGACTGGTTCCTCATTTGCAGGATGGTCTGGCGCATGCACAGGCACAGGCGCATGCACGGTAACAATGGATGCGGCAAAGACAGTTACTGCCACATTTAACCTGATGATAACTGTGACTCTGGTACCTGACTCCACATCAATTCCCCGTGGTGGAACGCTTGGATATACTGTCACGGTCACAAACAATACCTCTACCTCCCAGACCTTCCAGTACTGGACCTATGTGATACTGCCCAATGGGAGCAGATATCCTACCACGGGAGAGTTGTTTGGTCCGGTAGCGGTAGCGTTGTTGCCAGGAGCGGTCGGTAGCGCCCACCTGACCCATAGAATACCAGCCACAGCGCCTCTGGGCACCTATACTTACTATGGCAATGTGGGGCCATATCCTGTGGTGTGGGATTCTGACAGCTTCAATTTCACTGTGACTTCAACCCTTGCACCTCAAGGGGAAACCCGTAAGGGATGGGAACTTCTGGAGAACGGTCTCACGAAGTAGGTGGCCATCTCCTTGACACACTGATATTAGAAATATGTGGCATCCTTTAAGTAATCAAGTTATAACTAAGCAAAGCTTACTAAGATGAGGATGGTGAGTTGCAGGGAATAAAAAAGCTGAGGAGAAAAACAATATGGCCCCAGAAAGGGAGGTGATTAAAGCAAGAATAGTATGCAGAGATTATTCATTATCTTTTAATTTTCAAAAATTTATATCTTATCTTTTCAAGATAAGAGAAAGGGGTGACGTATGATTCAAAAAAAGTGTAAAACCTCGTTGTTTACCGCTCTAATTATCCTTATGTTCGGAATATTCAGTTTTGGCGGAGCCTTCGCTCAAGAGACTACAGATGTGCCTAAAGGCCCTGCTCCGTCTACTAACGCCACGGAGATTGAAGGTCCTGTTCCTGCTTTCCAGGAACCACCAGCAGTAGAAGAACCTATGCTACGGCCGAATCATCCGCCAATGGACAAGATTCCGCCGATGCCTATGCCAGAGCAACCCAAGGATGAGGGTTTACCCCCTGCATCTATGGGACCCGGAGCAATAGTAACATATAATGCTGAAACAAAGGAATCAACTGAAGTGACGGCACTGGCTGCTGACGGTTTAGTTCTTAGAGATGGCTATAGCGGCGCATATGGCGATGCAGGAACAGAAATGGTGCCAGCAGGTTTTGGCACAATGTCTCAAATTGCAAATACGCAGGATCACCCATGGAGGATGAATGTCAAGCTTGTTATACGCATGGGAACAAGTTGGTATAATTGCTCAGGCTCAATGATAGACGCTGAAACGGTCCTTACCGCCGGCCATTGCGTGTACGATTACGGTGGTTATGGCTGGGCCAACGAGATATGGGTATATCCCGGCTGGGACGGTGTTGGAAATGAATGGAGCGCTCCAAACTCAATCGTTAATCCTTATGGCTATGGGCATAGTACTTTTTTCGGAACTACAAATGCGTGGCTTACCAGTGGTGACCATAATGGCGATGTCGGAACGATAGCAATTACGCGTTCAGTTGGAACGATTACCGGCTGGTTTGGCTTGGCTGGCGGCGGAACATGTGCACAGCGATTGGCACAGTCTTGGAATAATGCAAGCTATCCGGGAGAGTATTGCGCTTCTGGTCTTCATACCGGCAGGGAAATGTATTACTGGTACGGTCCCTTTGATTGGTGTGGGGATACCTATAACTGGCTGCGACTTTATACAACACCTGGATGCTTTACAGCAGTCTGGGGCGGCATGAGCGGCAGCGGCGCTTACTATATTGACGGCAGTAACAGATATATTCATGCTGTATGCACAACATCAGACCGTGCCTATAATGCAGATTATACAAGGCAGTATCAGTGGTGGGTTGACTGGCTTAACAATACCTTTATCCCATCTTATGCACGTGGAAGTGTCTTTGACCTTCAGGCGCTGGATGTTAATGCCGCGCCAGCTACAATTCCTGCTGGAACCAGCACAACGTTGCTTAATCATTTGGCGGTGAACCCGACGAACGGAGCATCAGCGAGCAGCGGACCCTGGACTTTCAGGGTCTATCTTTCAGCTGACGACAATATCAGCGCAGCCGACACACTTTTAAGCACACAATTTTACAGTTGGAGTTTTGGCGCGATGGGATCTGTTACTGTTAACATGGCCCAAGTTACCATTCCGGCTAATACCCCTGTTGGAAATTACTGGCTCGGTCTGATATATGACTGTGCCACTGATGGGAATTGCGCCAACAACGAGACTGACGGCTGGGATGCGGTGCCCATTCAAGTAATAGCCACCTACGCCCTTACAGTAAGCAAGACAGGCACAGGGAGTGGCACAGTAACCTCAAGCCCTGCAGGAATAAACTGTGGCACCGATTGTACAGAGCTTTACAACTCTGGCACAGTGGTAACCCTGACGGCCGCAGCTGCGACGGGTTCCTCATTTGCAGGATGGAGCGGCGCATGCACAGGCACAGGGACCTGTACGGTGACAATGAATGCAGCTAAGTCTGTAACAGCGACATTTAACCTGAATCAATACACCCTTACAGTAAGCAAAGCGGGCACAGGGAGTGGCACAGTAACCTCAAGCCCTGCAGGCATCAACTGTGGTACTGACTGCACAGAGCCTTATAACTACAATACAGTAGTTACGTTGACTGCTGCGGCTGCGACGGGTTCCTCGTTTGCAGGATGGAGCGGCGCATGCACAGGCACAGGGACCTGTACGGTGACAATGAATGCAGCAAAGTCTGTGACTGCTACATTTAACCTCGTCCAGTATACCCTCACTGTGAGCAAGGCAGGCACTGGCAGCGGGACTGTAACAAGCTCGCCTGCTGGTATCAACTGCGGCGCTGACTGCACAGAGCCATATAACTACAATACAGTAGTTACGTTGACTGCTGCGGCTGCGACGGGTTCCTCATTTGCAGGATGGAGCGGCGCATGCACAGGCACAGGGACATGTACCGTGACGATGAATGCTGCTAAATCGGTTACAGCGACATTTAACCTTACCCTTCCCAATGTGAGTGTGATTCTGGTACCTGACTCAACATCTATTCCTCGTGGTGGCACCCTGGGATATACAGTAAAGGCCACGAACAATACCTCTACCTCCCAGACCTTCCAGTACTGGACATATGTGATACTGCCCAATGGGAGCAGATATCCGGTAACTGGTGAGTTATTCGGCCCTGTAACGGTCACACTGTCGCCAGGACAAGTTAGAAGCGCCCACCTGACCCACGGCATACCTACTTCAGCGCCTCTGGGTACTTATACCTACTATGGTCAGGTTGGTCCATACCCAACTATCTGGGATTCTGACAGCTTCAATTTCACTGTGACTTCAACCCTTGCACCTCAAGGGGAAACCCGTAAGGGATGGGAGCTTCTGGAGAACGGTCTTACGAAGTAGCTTTATCGCCTGAGATATGAAGGGAGGACGGACTACCTAACGGGTAGTCCGCCCTCTGTGGTCTGAGGCAGTAAGAGCTTTAATGACTATCCTGCGACAGAGACCGCCCAGCACTTGATGCGGGGAATCCAGTGTTTTACTGAATTTTGACTCTTTATCAGAATATATGAATGATTCAAATAAGATAGTAGTATGGATAGCAACAATTTCTATAGTAATTTTTATTCCTATAATTTTGTTATGGGATACCAGCGCTATCAATACAGCAGGTGTACAGCAAACTTCAGAAAAACAGAAGAGGCGGGGAAGCGGCATTTTTTTAACAAACAATATAGAAGAAATGGAGGAGATGGAACACTTTTATTGTAAAGACCGAATGTATGCTGTGGTTTCCGAGGTGAAGGAAAAAGGCAAACATATGATGTGGGCGGAATGGATTAGTCCAAAGGGAGAAAGATACTGGTCTCAAAGCAACTTTTCAGTGGCCGATTCCTCGTTGGATGCTTGGGCTTGGTTGGAGTTAAATCCAGGTTTTGGCGGATCGCTATTTTCTAAAATTGACCCGTCTGCTGGAATGGAAAAGCTTTTAGGCAGATGGAGGGTTAAAATTTTTTTAGATGAACGGCTGGTGCAGGAAAAAAGATTTATAGTTTGGTGTTAAAATTTCTAAAGTAAAAAAGAGGTGCACAATGATTGAACATCAAAGAAAAGAGGTAAATAAAATTCTGTCGTCACTGTTTCTAATTATTATGACCGCAATAACAGGATGTGATAATGGCGGAGGTTCTTCTGGAGGCGGGGTCACTATTATCGATAACCGCGTACCATCAAATGATATTACAGGTGTTTGGAGTGGCCCGGTCACTTATAGTACACGTACAGCAACTGTCAGTTATAATCTTACACAGTCTGGCAGTGATGTTGTAACTGGAACATGCAGTTGCAGTAATGACAAAGAAAATAACTCTGGTACTGTAACTGGAACTATAAGCGACAACAGTATTAGCTTTTCTCAAACTGACGAAGGTTGTTTAGATATTAAAGTTGCCGGCACAGTAAATGGGTATGCAAGCGGAAGTACTATGTCGTTGGCAGCTACTCGCTCTTCTGGGGGGGCTGGTTGTCCCGCAATAAATCTATCATATGACCTAAAAAAGCAGTAATCCCCCTTATTATAGAGGATGATGAGTTGCAGGGAGTGAATTACCCCGCCTACAAGGCGGGGCATCTTGCAACCGTTAAAAGATTTACCTCCGCTTCGCTACGGGCTGCCATTCATCCCCGTTCACAGAACGGGGTATTCTGGCAGATTTCATAAAATTTATGACGCATAGGAAAAAGTTTCTTATTTTATTAGCCTCCATTATAACATTTACATACAGCAACTCTGGTTACACCGAATATTCTGTAAAGAATGAATCCGCTGGCTATGAGGCTGAGAAACAAAGAAATGAAGAGTATGACAAATGTAAATACAATACTTCTGGCAATTTTATGCAAACCAAAAGTGTAGATAATTCAGAAGAAACTCAGCTCTGCCGGAATTCCATAGAAATAATGGCCATGGCCGGTTACCAATCAGACGATTCGCACCAGATTCACGGCAGGCTGGGATATTCATACCGTGGAGAGAGCTTTCATCTGGGAATGAAAGGAAGTTATCAGGAATCAAGTAATGCGGATATATACAGTCAATCATCTAACGGAACCGGTAAGATAAGCTTCCCTGTTACCGACATTTATGCCTATATTGCTGCCGGCTGGAATTGGTGGAATAACAGGACGGATTTTTATTACTATGCCGTCGGGCCGGGGTTTAAACTTATAGAAGGGTTTGTTCTGGAGGCAGGGCTTGGCCACATTATTGCCGTACCGGGAGACAAGAAGCTCGTATCAAGAGGTGCGTTGGATTTCAGGTATATATTCACAGAGCATTGGATATTTGAAGAAAAACTTGAGATTGTAGTTCCACTCGCCGGAGATGTACATTATATTATTGACTCCGATACGATGCTCGTCTATAGATTTACAAACAGAACAGCATTCAAGACAGGTATTTCGTATAATGGAACAGATAATAACAGGCATCGTGTGCAGATGATTGTAGGCATGGATTACAGATTCTGACAAGTTAAGAAAAATACTTCAAGTTTAGCTGATAAAAATAAAGGGCGAATAAAGTTATAGCACCGGTGAAAAACAAGCAAAAACAACAAAAAAACAGAAACAAAAGATTGACTTGTATTTTAAGATATAATAGAGTATTAAATTTCCTATATTTTCACCTCTTCAAGGACAGATGCATATGCCAATGAATGTAAATCCCAAATGCCTTGTAATCGGGCTTGACGGCGTATCTCAGACGCTGCTTAAAGATTATATGGGAAAGGGTTATCTCCCAAATTTAAAGGAAATACTTTCCCGCGATTACAGACTGCATCAGATGGATGCATCAATACCGGATGTCTCCTCAACATCATGGACATCTTTTATGACTGGTGTGAATCCTGGCGAGCATGGGATATTTGGCTTTATGGACCTGACCCCTAACAGTTATAAGATGTTTTTCCCCAACTCCCGTGATGTTAAAGGGCCTGCGGTCTGGAATATGCTTGGCGGAACTGTGAATGGCAGGACTTCTACATTATATGAAAGTTACAGGGATAAACTTAATAAGCCGCTCAGGTCCATTGTAATGAATATCCCGCAGACCTATCCTGCCCTGGCGCTTAACGGCATTCTTACCGCAGGATTTGTCTGTCCTGATTTGAAAAAAGGCACATACCCTGATACAGCATATAACTATCTGAATTCCATTGGCTATCTTTCAGATGTTGATTCCAGCAAGGCAGTAAATCACCGCGATGCCTTTTTTGAAGAGATTTTTTTGGCGCTTGAAAAACGGGCTCAAGCCTACGAATATTTCCTTAAGAATGAATCATGGGATATGTTTATTGGTGTTATTACTGAAACAGACCGTTTGCACCACTTCTTTTTTGATGCTGCGAGAGATAGTAAAAATTCAAATCAGGAAGTTTTCATATCTTTTTACAAGGCAATGGATGAAATTATAGGAAGGTTGTTTAACCTTTTTATGGAACAAACCAATGGCAAAGGGCTGTTTATAACCATGTCTGACCACGGTTTCACAGAATTAAAGCAAGAGGTTTATATTAATTCCTTCTTAAAAGACAAGGGGTTTTTAAGGATAAATAATCAGAAGGAGTATTTTGAGCAGGTAGATTCAGGCACCAGGGCATTTGCTATGGAGCCAGCCAGAATATATATAAATATGGAAGGAAAATATCCTAAAGGGTCTGTAAAGCAGTTAGAAAAGGAGCAGATGGCAAAGGAATTAAAAGAGGTGTTTGAATCGCTTGTTGACAGTGAAGGTAAATCTGTAATAAAGGCTGTATACGCAAACAGCGAGCTATATAAAGGGCCGCTATCTGATAAAGGCCCTGACCTTGTATGCGTTGCCAATGACGGATATGATTTGAAAAGCACATTTAAGAAAGATGGGGTTTTTGGCAAAGGGGTTTTTAGAGGCATGCACACGCAGTATGATGCGCACTGTATTTTGCCTAATGATATAGAGATAAAACAACGTCTTCATATAGAGGATATGGCTGGCATAATATTGGATTATTTTGTAAAATCAGATAGATAAAGGAGATGATATGAAAGATTACACCGATTATAAAGGCAGATTACACAGATTAAAGCAAAGTAGTGGTTTTAAATCTGCGTAATCGTATTTCAAAAATCTGTGTAATCAATTTCTAAAAGGAGCGATTATGGACCATTTGACAATTCTGGAAAACAAAAGTATTTTCATCATCAGGGAGGCCTATGCCAAGTTCAGGAATATTGCAATGCTCTGGTCTGTAGGCAAGGATTCTACAACGTTGCTCTGGCTCTGCCGTAAGGCGTTTTTTGGCAAGATTCCATTCCCTGTTATTCACATAGATACAACCTATAAATTTCCTGAGATGTACAAATTCCGGGACGAATATGCAAAGAAGTTAGGGCTAAATCTCATAATCGGAAGGAATGAGGGACAGGTAGAGGCAGAGATGGGGC
>Ga0209343_10009054_pt1 | contig 11473 bp, 9 predicted proteins | sample RifCSPlowO2_02_FD_184026 | JGI IMG/M metagenome (GOLD analysis project Ga0209343, IMG submission 184026) | Groundwater microbial communities from Rifle, Colorado - Rifle CSP2_plank lowO2_0.2 (SPAdes) (version 2) | ecosystem: Environmental > Aquatic > Deep subsurface > Groundwater | place: Rifle... | reverse complement strand
CAAGAAAGACAATTTCATGAACCACAATAAGGAGTGTACGACTATGAGCACTACGCTATACCAAAGACTGGGCGGCGCCGACGGCATTGCCAAACTCGTGGACGATGTTATGGCGGCCCACATGACGAATCCCATCGTGAAGACCCGATTCGAGAACATCAAGGACCTGGATCGCGCCAAGAAGATGGCACGTGAGTTCTTCAGTGCCGGCTCCGGCGGGCCGGAAACCTACACGGGCAAAGACATGCTCACCGCGCACAAGGGCATGAACATCAGTGAACAGGAGTACCTGGCGGTGACCGATGATATCGTCGGTGCGATGAACAAGAATGGCATAGCCGAGGATGCGAAAAAAGACGTCATCGCCATCCTTTACTCGCTAAAGGGCGACATCATCCGCGTATAAGTGGCCAAGTGGTCGGAAGACGCGTCTGGTCGGGTAGCCGCGGGTGTTGCTCACCCGGGCTGCCGCCGACGTCGAGACTGCCCGTCGCGGGGTGGCTTCGCCAATCGCGAGTCGTGCCCGGAAGCGGCGTCAATCCGCGCGTATATTGTTCTCGCGAATGAGCTGGCCCCAGCGCTCGTAATCGCGGCGCACGATCTCGCCAAACTGTTCCGCGAGAACGCCCGTCGGCTCGAAACCCATTTCGCGAAAACGGCTCATGATATCGGGCGAAAGTACAACCGCGCGCACATCGGCCGCGATCTGATCGACGATCGCCCTGGGCGTCGCAGCGGGCGCGAAGACGCCGTGCCATCCCGCGATGCTCATGCCCATCCCGGGATAAACCGTGTCGATCGGCGGCACGCTCGGAAATCCCCCGTACGGTCGGGTGCCGCTCACCATGAGCGCGCGCACCTTGCCCGCTTTCGCAAGCGAGGCGATGGCACCCGCGGTGTCGAAAATCAAATCGACCTCTCCCGCGAGCAGCGCCTGCAACGCAGGACCGTTGCCCTTGTACGGGACGTGGGTCAGGTTGATCCTGGCAGCACCCGTCACCAGCGCGGCATACAGGTGCTGGCCAGTGCCGATGCCGCCGCTGGCGTAGCTCAGGCGGTCCGGATTCTTCCTGGCGAGTTCGACCAGTTCGCCGATGGTGGAAACGCCGGTCTTTGGACTCGCCGCAAGCATGTAACTGACCTCCGAAGTCTGAACCACCCCGACCAGATCGCGCATGACATCGTAGGGTGTGCGCTGCATCTGCGGAGTGGCCACGATCAGCATCGCATTGAGCACCAGAGTATGGCCGTCGGGCGCGCTCTTGGCGACGTAATCGACGCCGATGGCGCCGCTCGCGCCCACGCGGTTCTCGATGATGATCGGCTGGCGCCAGCTGTCGCGCAGCTTGGCGCCGATCAAGCGGGCCACCACGTCGAGCGTGCCGCCGGGTGAAAACGTCACGACCAGGCGAACCGGTTTGCTCGGAAAATCGGCCGCGGCAGCAGCAGCCACGACGCCCGCCGCCATCACCAGCGACACCAACAGCCTTTGCGCCAGACGAGCCATCCTTCCTCCCCTCGTGTCTCCGCGTTGTCTGCGCCGTATGCGCTGATCCTGCCCTCGCCGACGTAACGCCTTCTGCGCTGCCGTCTGTCACGGCCGAACTGTACCATCCGGCGTTGCGGCGCGAAGCGAAGTATAAATATAACCGATTCTTCCCGCTTTCCGGCCTGCGCGGGGAAACTGCGCGGCCTCCCGTACACGCTGAAGCGCGTCCCCGCCGTGCTATACTTTTTTTCGATTTCCCTGCAAAAAGGAACTGTCATGCCAGCATATGGAGTTGCGCTTGTAACCGTTACTGATCCGGGCAAGTACCAGGAATACCAGAAGCTTGCCGGCCCCGCCGCTACGAAATTCGGCGGAAAGGTCGTTGTCCGCGGCGTGGTGGAGTCGGTCAACGAAGGAAAGGGCCCCTACCAGCGCGTAATGGTGGTCGAGTTTGCGACTGTCGAAGCCGCCAAGGCATTCTACTCATCCCCGGAATATCTCGCGGCACGCGAGAAGCGCATCGGCGCAGCCGACTTCAACATGCTGATCGTAGACGGGTCCTGATCTGCGACGAGAAATCGATGGGCGCCAAGCCCTCGACTCCCAGGTGGCCTGAGGACATACACCGGATCTTTTCCGCTGCCGGCGTGCGCCAGGTCGGCTATGTGCCCGATGCGGGCCACGCCCGGCTCATCAACCTTTGCGCGGCCGACCGGAACATGAAGACGGTCGTGCTGACCACCGAAGAGGAAGGCGTGGCGATGCTCGCCGGGGCGTGGCTGGGCGGCGAGCGCGGTGTGCTGCTGATGCAGTCCTCGGGCGTCGGCAACTGCATCAACGTGCTCGGCATGATCCAGGAATGCCGCTTTCCGCTGCTCGCCCTGGTCACGATGCGCGGCGAATGGGGCGAATTCAATCCGTGGCAGATCCCGATGGGACAGAGCGCGGCGCGCGCGCTCGAAAACGCCGGCGTTATCGTGCACCATGTTGACGACGCGGCACGCGTCGGCGAAACGGTGTTTGCCGCTTCACAACTTGCATTTAATTCCTATCGCGCAGTCGCGGTGCTGATCGGGCAGCGCGTCGTCGGCTTCAAGCAATGGAATAAATAGCGTGCCGCGCAGAATCACGCTTGAACGACGCAAAGTCGTCGCGGACATCCTCGATCCTCGCGGCGACGCGCTGGTGGTGACGGGTCTCGGCTCCTCGACTTACGACGCCGCGGCAGCCGGTGACCACGTCAATAATTTCTATCTGTGGGGCGCAATGGGCGGGGCCGCAATGATAGGTCTGGGCCTGGCGCTCGCGCAGCCGAGCCGCCGTGTGCTGGTGATCACCGGCGATGGCGAAATGCTGATGGGGCTCGGCAGTCTCGCCACCATCGGGGTGCAGCAACCGAGCAATCTGTCCATCATCGTGCTCGACAACGAGCACTACGGCGAGACGGGCATGCAGGAAACGCATACGCGCCGGGCCGCCGACCTTGCCGGCGTCGCCAGGGCGACGGGCTTTCGCCACACCGCGACCCTCTACGACCCACAGCAACTCACGACCTGGATACCAAAGTTCTATCGGATGCCGGGCCCGGTCTTCGCCGCGGTCAAGGTCACGACCAACCGCGTACCGGCGATCCTGCCGCTGCGCGACGGCACACACATCAGGAACCGTTTCCGCGAAGCGCTGCTGGGTCCGCAACGAGCTCCTGAGTAATTCGCTACCCAACAACCGCCAATGGCTTTTCCCCGGCCCACACGCGTTGGAGATTCCGGAAGATGAATTCGCCACGCCGCGCCCACGTATCGTAGGTGACGCCGGCCGCGTGGGGCGTGAAAACGACGTTGTCCAGTTGAAGGATCGGGTTGCCTGGATCGGGCGGCTCCTTGGCCAGCACGTCCAGCCCCGCGCAGCGAATCTGCCGCCGCCGCAGCGCTTCTGTCAGGGCCGCTTCGTCCACCACCGGGCCGCGACAGGTATTGATCAGGGTGGCCGTCGGTTTCATCATGGCCAGCTCCCGGGCGCCGATCAGATTTTGGGTGGACGGCGACAGCGGGACATGGAGAGTCACGATGTCCGCGCGTTGCAGCAACTCGTCAAGACTCACCCGGCTGATGCCCAGGGATCGTTGCACGTCAACAGGCGGTGGAAAAACATCGAAGAAGAGCAGTTCTGCCCCGAAGGGTTTCAGCAGCCGGGCGACCCGCTGTCCAATATTGCCCAGTCCCACGATGCCCACGGTCTTGCCGTCGATGGTGTAGGTGGTCGCCCCGGAGTCGATGGTCTTCCAGCGGTCGCTGCGTACGTTACGGTCCATCTCGGGCAGGCGGCGATAGGCTGCCAACATGAGCATGAGTGCGTGTTCGGCCGCATCGATGGCGTTGGTTCCGCCGTTGTTCGCCACTGAAATGCCCACGTCCCGGCACAGGTCCATGTTCAGGCCATCGTAGCCGGCACCCACCATCTGGATCAACTTGAGTCGCCGAGCCGACTTCAGTACTGCATCTGACGGCCGGTTGGTGAACAGGATCAGGAAATCCGCATCCTGGACAAGTGTCTTTTGCTGCTCTTCGTTCAGGTTGACGGGGTGGACGGCGACATCGAAGTGACGCGGTGCGCTGCGGATCAGGATGCTTGTCAGATCTGCTGCCAGAGAAGAGAAGAATAGTACCTTGGGCATGTGTATACCACCGAGTGTGAGATTGGGGACGGCTATTCGTCAGAGCGGGCGCGGAGACAGAGAAGCCGCTCGGGTTGCGATCAGACACGCAAATGCCGGCGTTGTCAATCGGACTGCGCCAACATCGGACTGCGCCGCAAACGATGAGTTCCGTCGCATATAGTTACCGGAAGTTGGGTATAATTTTGACGAGTCGACAGTGCGTCACGCAGCGGCGTGACGCAAGCCGGATGTCTCGGTCGCCTGCACGGCAGAGCGGGAACTTCTCCCCGAAAATCCGCGATGCACATCTTTCATTTCCGATGATACAGAAGCCCGCAATTGCCGCTGCCGATATGGGCGCGACCGCGCCGGATGCACATGTGCCCCGCGTCCCGCATCGGCTGTTCGATAGTCTGCGCCCCCTCGAACTGAAGGGGAAAACGCCCGACCATTTCTATTCGCTCCCCGCGCTCGAGGCCGCCGGGCTCGGTCCGATCTCGCGTCTGCCCGTGTCTCTACGCATTGTGCTCGAGTCCGTGCTTCGCAATGTCGACGGCGAGCGCATCACGGAGCAGCACGTGCGTCAGCTCGCGAGCTGGAAACCCTGCGCGCCGCGCGCCGAAGAAATCCCGTTCGTGGTATCGCGGATCATCGCGCCGGAAGCTTCCGGCATTCCGTTGCTTGCCGATCTCGCCGCAATGCGCGGCGTCGCTCGGAAATTCGGCCTCGCGCCCGAGCTGATCGAGCCGCTCGTTCCGGTCGACCTGATTATCGACCACTCGCTGCAAGTGGACCGTGCCGGCTCGCCGGACGCGCTGCGCGACAACATGGCCTTGGAGTTCCGGCGCAACGGCGAGCGCTACACCTTCCTCAAATGGGCGGCGCAGGCCTTTCGCTCATTCAAGGTCATGCCGCCCGGTGTCGGCATCATCCATCAGGTGAACCTCGAGCACTGGGCCCGCGGCGTCTGGCGGAAGGACGGCCTCGTTTATCCCGACACGCTCGTGGGCGTGGATTCCCATACGCCGATGGTCAACGGTATCGGCGTGCTCGGCTGGGGCGTCGGCGGCATCGAGGCCGAGGCCGCCATGCTCGGCCAGCCCGTTTACTTCCTCACCCCGGACGTCATCGGCGTCGAACTCGTCGGCCGGCTTCCGCCCGGGGTCACCTCGACCGATCTTGTGCTCACGATCGTCGAGGCCCTGCGCCGGGCCAAGGTGGTCGGAAAATTCGTGGAGTTTTTCGGCGAAGGCGCTGCATCGCTACCGGCGCCGGACCGGGCCACCGTAGCGAACATGGCGCCGGAGTATGGTGCGACGGTCGCGTACTTTCCTGTGGACGAGGAAACCATCGCCTACCTCGCTCAAGCGGGACGGACGCAGGACGAGCTGGATATCCTCGAGGCTTATTTCACCGCGCAACGGATGTTCGGAATCCCGGCGCGCGGCGCAATCGATTACACGCAGGAGATCCGCTTCGACCTCACATCGGTCGTACCCAGCGTGGCGGGGCCGCGGCGGCCGCAGGACCGGGTGCCGCTCGACCGATTGAAACCCGCTTTCAGCGACCTGTTCGAACGACCGATCGCGCAGGGCGGGTTCGGCAAGGCGCCGGCCGCGTTGGCAGAAATGCCCACCAGCGCGGCCGCCCGCCCCTTGCGCCACGGCGACATCGTGATCGCCGCGATCACCTCTTGCGCCAATACGTCGAATCCCGGCGTGATGCTCGCTGCGGGACTGCTGGCCAAGAAGGCCGTCGCGAAAGGACTGCGCGTCGCGCCTTCGGTCAAGACCTCTCTTACCCCGGGCTCGCGCGTCGTGGCCGAGTACCTCCGCGACGCCGGCTTGCAGCCGTATCTGGACCGGCTGGGTTTCAATGTGGCGGGTTATGGCTGCGCCACCTGCGTCGGAAACTCCGGGCCGCTTCCGGCGACCGTTGAACAGGCCATCGTACGCGATGACCTGATCGTCGCATCGGTGCTCTCCGGCAACCGCAATTTCGAGGCCCGCATCCACCAGCAGATCAAGGCCAACTTCCTGATGAGCCCGCCCTTGGTGGTGGCATTCGCGATTGCGGGGCGAATCGACATCGACATGGGCACCGAACCGCTTGGCCAGGACGAGTCGGGCAAGCCCGTGTACCTGCGCGACGTGTGGCCGAGCCCGGAAGAAATCGGGGCCGTCATGAAGTACGCCCGCAAGCCGGAGACCTACCGCCGCCTGTACGCCAATGCTGCCCGTGAGAACGATCTCTGGAACGAGATGCCTGCTGCGGCCGGCGCCGCGTTTCGGTGGGATGGCGCTTCCACGTATCTGCGCGAGCCACCGTTCTTCGACGACTTCGACCTGACCCCGGGTCCTCGCCCGGGCATCGCAGGTGCCCGGATACTGGGGATCTTTGGTGATTCCGTCACCACCGATCACATCAGCCCCGGAGGCGCGATCAAGCCCGGCTCGCCGGCTGGCGCCTTTCTGCAGTCGCTCGGCGTGGCGGTCCGTGATTTCAATACTTATATGGCGCGCCGCGCCAATCACGAAGTCATGGTGCGCGGCACGCTGGCGAACGTTCGCATCAGAAATCTGATGGTTCCGGACACCGAAGGAGGCATAACCACGCACTATCCGGATGCAGTCCGAATGCCGATCTATGATGCGGCGATGGCTTACGCCGGGGAGCGCGTGCCGCTGGTCGTTTTTGCCGGAGAAGAGTATGGCACCGGGTCCAGCCGCGACTGGGCGGCCAAGGGGGTGCAGCTACTCGGAGTGCGCGCCCTGATTGCGCGCAGTTTCGAGCGCATTCATCGCAGCAACCTGGTCGGCATGGGCGTGCTGCCTTGCCAGTTCCTGAACGACGATAGCGCTCAGTCGCTCGAACTGGACGGTAGCGAGCTTATCGACCTGCTCGGCATCGAAAACGGCGTAGAGCCACAGCAGACTGTCCGGCTCGTCATTCGCCGCACCGACGCATCGACCCGCGAGGTCGTGCTGCGCGCGAGGGTCGATACACCGGTCGAAGCAATCTACTACCGGCACGGCGGGATTTTGCGCTACGTGCTGAGGCAACTGATAGCGGGAGGCACGCAATGACGAGCCAAATGAGTAACGTAACCGCCGGGCGCTCCGCAGCCGGCGCGAACAAACGCGCGGCGCGACCGAGGCAACGAAGAATACCCGCAGTCTATATGCGCGGCGGTACCAGCAAAGGCGTGTTTTTTCGCGCCGAATCCCTGCCGGGCGATCCGCGCGAGCGTGATCGCTTGCTGCTGCGCGTGATCGGCAGCCCGGACCCCTACTGCAAGCAGATCGACGGCATGGGAGGCGCAACCTCCAGCACGAGCAAAGTGGTGCTGGTTTCGAAGTCGAGCCGGCCGGACTGCGACGTCGATTATCTCTTCGGCGCCGTAGCGATTGATGCGCCTCTCATCGACTGGTCTGGCAATTGCGGCAACCTGACCTCCGCGGTTGGTCCTTTCGCGATCGAGCAAGGACTCGTGAAGGTCGCCGCCGACGGCGTCTCGCCGGTGCGCATCTGGCAGGTGAACATCGGCAAGCGAATCATCGCCCACGTCCCGATGCGGGGCGGCGAGGTGGAGGAAGTCGGCGACTTTGAGCTGGACGGCGTGGCGTTTCCGGCGGCCGAAATCCGGCTGGAATTTCTCGACGCCGGAGGCGTGGGCGACGCGCCGTTGCTGCCGACCGGCAATCCGGCCGACGATTTGAACGTACCGGGTGTCGGCAGGATAACAGCGACTCTGATCAACGCCGGCAATCCCACCGTCATCGTCGAGGCGTCCTCGCTCGGGCTTCAGGGCATCGAGTTGCAGGCAGTAGTCAACGGCGACCCGGCACTTCTGGGCCGCTGCGAAGCGATCCGGGCGCAGGGCGCGGTGGCGATGGGTCTTGCCGCAAGCACGCAGGACGCGACGATCGCGCGTCCTGCCACGCCCAAGCTGGCTTTCGTCGCGCCGCCGCTCGCATACACCGCCTCCAGTGGGAGACCGATCAGGCAGGCTGACATTGATCTGGTCGCCCGTTTTCTATCGATGGGCGCGCTGCATCACGCGCTTCCCGGAACCGGGGCCGTCGCGCTGGCGGTGGCAGCCGCCCTCCCCGGCACGCTGGCGCACCGCATTGTCGGCGACAAATCGGTAAGCGGCAGGCAGGTCCGGATAGGGCACCCCTCAGGCACGCTGCCCGTGGGTGCCGAAATGATCCGAGAAGGCGGAGTCTGGCGCGTGAGCAAGGCAATCGTTAGCCGTAGCGCACGCCGACTCATGGTCGGAGAAGTCCTCGTTCCGGCGCACTCTGCTGGCTGATGCGCCAGAATAAAGTAAAATAAGCCGGCTGGCGCAATACCGGCGACAGGCGCATCGCGGTGCACTTCAGCGTCCGCCTGAACGTGCGGCCGGATGAATTCGAAATAGGGCAACCGCGATGAAAATAGGCGGCGAAATCAAGGTCAAGGCAAGGCGCGCCGCGGTTTTTGACGCATTGTGCGACGCGCGGTTCTTTGCATCCTGCATCGATGGCGTTCGGGAACTCACGCAGATCGATGAGAAGAGTTACGCCGCTGTCCTGGAGACCAGGGTCGCTTATCTCCAGTTCAAATTCAAGATTACCGTTCAGTTGGTCCGGATCGAAGCGCCGTCGCGGATCGAAGCGAAGATCGAGGGAAATCCGCTCGGAATGGTCGGACATCTGACGGCGACCACGGTGACTACGCTTGCCGAGGCGGGGGACGAGACGGTCATCTCCTATACTATGGACATGGCTCTAACCGGGAAACTCGGCGCCGTCGGGCAGCCGGTACTGAAGTCCAAGGCCCGAGAGATGGAAAAACAGTTCGCCAAGAATCTCGAAGCGGCTTTCGAATCCGCTACGACCAAGGATCTCCAATGACGCCCTTTGACCTGATCGAGCCCGGATCACTGCGCGAGGCAATCGCGTTGCTTGATCCGGATGATCCCGCGACCCGCCCCATCTCCGGCGGAACGGCGTTGATGCTGATGATGAAAGCGGGTGTATTCAAACCCCGTCGACTCGTCAGTCTGCGCTGCGTCGAGAATCGGTACTCCCGCATCGAACCCGGAGCTCACGGCGAACTGCACATCGGCGCGCTTGCACCGCTCTCCACGCTGGAGCATTCGCCCGCCGTCCGAAATGGTTTCCCCGTGATCGCCCGAACGCTGCGGACGCTTTCGAATGTGCGTGTCAGAAACGTCGCGACGATCGGAGGCCATCTCGCACATGGCGACCCATGCATGGACCTGCCGCCGGTCCTGAGCGCACTCGGTGCGCGCGTGGTCATTGCCGGCCCATCCGGGGAGAGAACCGTAGAGGTCGAGCAACTGTACCTGGGCTATTACGAAACGGTGCTCGATCGCACCGAGATCATCTCCGAGTTGATCATTCCTGCGCAAACAGGCAGGCGCGCGATCTACCTCAAATGCACTACGCGCTCTGCCGATGACTGGCCCGCACTCGGCGTCGCCGTTTCGCTCGCCGCAGAAGGGACCGTGGTGCGCGAAGCAAGCGTCGTCGTGAGCGCAGCCACCAGCAAGCCGACGCGGCTGACGGCAACGGAAGCGCTGCTGCGCGGCACCGATGTCGGCGAAAGCACGCTTGTCCGGGCCGGCGCGACGGCGGCCGATGAAGTCGCGGTAGTCGCCGACGTGCGCGGCTCGGCGGCGTACAAAAAGCAACTCCTACGCGTTTACATAACCCGCGCAATTCGCGCCGCGCTTGCGGCATCCGCGGTGAGCGGCCCCGCATCTTGATGACCACAAACACCATGCACAACAAGCAAGTCGGCCGTTCAATCCCACGCCTCGAAGGACGCGCCAAGGTTACCGGGCGCGCCGAGTATGTCCACAACATGCGAATTTCCGGGATGTTGTACGGAAAGATCTTCCGCAGCACGGTTGCACACGGGCGCATCCGGAGCATCGATGTGACTGCGGCCAGCGCAGTCGAAGGGGTCCATTGCGTCGTCACGGCCGACGACATCCTGAAGATCATTCCTGATCCCTATTACGGCCCGTCGTTCCACGACCAGCCTATTCTGGCCATCGACAAGGTGCGTTACGTGGGCGAGCCGGTCGCGGTCGTTCTCGCCTCCGACCCGCATGTCGCTGAGGAAGCGATGCAGTTGATCGTCGCCGAGTACGACGAACTGCCGCCGGTCTTTGACGAAGTCGAGGCGGCCACATCGAGCGTCTTCGTACACGACGTGCTCAAACCGGCCGGGATGTTCCCCGACCTGAAGCATCTCAAGGGCCGCAGGGACACGAACGTGGCCCTCGACTTCAAGTTGCGGCGAGGCGACGTGGGCGCGGCGTTCGCCGCCGCCGACCACGTTTTCGAACACACGTTCAGCACGCAGCAGATCATGCACACGCCGCTGGAGCCGATCGTCGCGCTGGCGGAGGCTAGCGAATCGTCGGTGACGATTTACAGCGCTACTCAGATGCCGTCCTTCATATGCACCGAAATCGCGCGTTTGCTGGGCTGGCCGGAGAACCGGGTTCGGGTCAAGACAATGTTATTGGGCGGCGGCTTCGGCGCAAAGACCTATGTCAAGCTCGAGGCGCTCGTCGCCGCGCTGTCGCTCCTGGTTCACCGTCCGGTCAAGATATCGCTGACGATGGAGGAGCAGTTCTATACCATCACCAAGCACGCGACGACGTTCCGGATCAAGAGCGGCGTGACGAAGGACGGGCGCGTTGCGGCCCGGCAGTGCGAGGTGTGGTGGAATGGCGGTGCCTATGCCGACATCGGTCCGCGCGTCACGCAAAAATCGGGCTTCACCGCGCCCGGCCCCTACGACATCGAGAATGTGTGCATCGACTCGTACTCGGTCTACACCAACCTGCCGCCGGCTGGCGCCATGCGTGGTTTCGGCATCCCGCAGCTGGTATGGGCGTACGAGAGCCATATGGATATGGTCGCGCGCGAGCTCAGGATCGATCCGCTCGAAATGCGGCGCAGGAATATTCTGCGCGACGGCCGGCCCCAGGCGACCGGGACCATCATGCGGGATGCTGCGTTCAATAAAGCGCTGGACCGTCTCGCGGAACTGATGGATTGGGGCAAGCCGTTCGATCGCGGGACAGGAACGGTGAGGCGCGGACGCGGAATCGCAATCGGCTTCAAAGCGTCGATTTCACCGACAACGTCCGTCGCAATCGTCAACGTTACGGGCGACGGAAGCTGCAGTGTTTACTGCAGTACGGTCGACATGGGGCAAGGCTCGGATACGGCGTTTGCCCAGATTGCAGCCGAAGTACTGGATATCCCCGCCGAATCGGTGAACATCATACATCCCGACAC
>Ga0209343_10009045_pt1 | contig 11481 bp, 7 predicted proteins | sample RifCSPlowO2_02_FD_184026 | JGI IMG/M metagenome (GOLD analysis project Ga0209343, IMG submission 184026) | Groundwater microbial communities from Rifle, Colorado - Rifle CSP2_plank lowO2_0.2 (SPAdes) (version 2) | ecosystem: Environmental > Aquatic > Deep subsurface > Groundwater | place: Rifle... | reverse complement strand
TGAGGATCTGAGGATTTGAGGATTTGAGGATGTGGCGAAGATTTGAGGATTTGGCGAGGAGCGTCTAAGATCACAAAGTATGCCTGCGACGACTGTTCATCGCGTGTACAACTTCTCGGCCGGCCCGGCGGTGATGCCGCTGCCGGTGCTCGAGGAAATTCAGCGCGACCTCGTCGCGCTGCCGGGCGTCGGCATGTCGATTCTCGAGATCAGCCATCGCTCGAAGACCTTCGAGTCGATTCTGGCGCAGGCTGAGGCCGACGTCCGCACGCTGGCGGCGATTCCGTCGAATTACCGCGTGCTGTTCCTGCAAGGCGGCGCGAGCCTCCAGTTCTCGATGGTGCCGATGAACCTGCTAGGCGCCGGCCAGACGGCCGATTACATCGACACCGGATCCTGGGCGAACAAGGCGATCAGTGAAGCGAAGAAGGTCGGCCGCGTCAACATAGCGGCAACGACGAAGGCCGACCACTACGCGCGGATTCCCAATCAGTCGGAGCTGACACTCACCGAAGGCGCCGCCTTCGTGCACATCACCTCGAACAACACCATTGAGGGCACTCAGTACCAGGGTCTGCCAGAGGTCGGCGCCGATTCTGGTGATGTCCCGCTTGTCAGCGACAGCTCGTCCGACATGTTCAGCCGTCCGATCGACGTCGCCCGCCACGGCCTCATCTACGCCGGCGCCCAGAAGAACATGGGGCCGGCCGGCCTCACGCTCGTCATCATCGGAGACGATCTCGTCCGGCGCGCGGCGGAAAAGCAATCCACACTGCCGACAATGCTCAGTTACGCGGTGCACGCCGAGAACACTTCGCTGTACAACACGCCGCCTGCCTTCGCCGTGTACGCGCTCGGGCTCGTGATGAAATGGCTGCTGGCGCAGGGCGGGCTCGGGGCCATTCGTTCGATCAACGAACGCAAGGCGGCAAAGCTCTACGCGGAAATCGACCGCACCGGCTTTTACCGCGGCACCGCGCAAAGCGACAGCCGATCGCTCATGAACGTCACGTTCCGGCTGGCCACCGACGAGATCGAGGCGCTGTTCGTCAAGGAATCCACCGCGGCGGGATTCGACGGGTTGAAGGGACATCGCGCCGTTGGCGGCATGCGCGCGTCGATCTACAACGCGTTTCCCGAAGCGGGCGTCGACGCGCTCGTATCTTTCATGCGCAACTTCGAGCAAAGACGCGGCTGAGGATCACATCCTCACATTCTCCGATTCTCAACTCCTCACATCCTCGCAAATCCTCAATTCCTCAAGTCCTCAATTCCTCAAATCCTCGCCAATTCCTCAATTCCTCAAATTCTCAATTTCTCAAATCCTCAAATCCTCAAATCCTCAAATGACATGAATCAGCAGCCCGTCCCTGAGCTTCGGCTCGAACCACGTGCTCTTGGGCGGCATGATCGCGCCCGCGTCGGAGACGGCCATGAGGTCCGCCACGCTCACGGGGAACAGGGAAAACGCCACCGCGGCTCGTCCCGACTCGACCGCCTGTTCGAGGACGCCGGTGCCACGCGCGCCGCCGACAAAGTCGATGCGCTTGTCGGTTCGGATGTCGGTGATGTTCAGCACGGGCGCCAGCAGACCGTCCTGCAGCACGCTGACATCGAGCGAGCCAATCGCGTTGGTGGGGTCCGGCCTCGCGCGCGGTCTGAGCGTCTGCCACCGGCGATCGAAATACATGGCGATCGCGCCACGGGCGGGCGTCGCCAGCCCAGGCTCCACGGTGAATCGCTCGGCCACCGCCTGGAGGAACCGCTCCGCCGACAACCCGCCGAGATCGCTGACGCTGCGGTTGTAGGGGAGGATCCGCACCTGGTCGTGCGGAAACGCGACGGCGAGCATCGTGTGGTAGTCGGCTTCGTCACCGAGCGACGTCCCGGCGCCCCGCCTGCGGAGCTCGTCGCGCGCCCGCGCCGCACTGGCCGCTCGATGGTGCCCATCCGCGATATAGAGCGCAGGGATCGGCCGAAAGGCCGACACGAACGCGTCGCGATCGGCACGGCCGGCCGCCCAGAGCGTGTGCCGCACACCGTCGGGCGCGGTGAAATCGATGAGCGGCTCCGTCTCGGTCGCGCGCGCCGCCCGGTCGTCGACATCGGCCGACGCCCGATAGACGAGAAACACGGGGCCGGTCTGCGCGCCGAGCGCGATCATGTGTCGCGTGCGGTCGTCCTCTTTGTCACGCCGCGTCCGCTCGTGCTTCTTGATGACGTCGCGGTCGTACTCGTCGATCGAAAAACACGCCGCCAGACCGGTCTGTCGGTGAGCGCCCATCCCCAGGCGATACACGTACACCGTGGGCAACGGCTCGACAACCAGCGACGTGCTCTTGAGCCGCGCGAAGTTCTCGGCCGCTCGCTCGTACACCGCGTCCGAGTGCGGATCGGTCGAGGGTCGGAGCTCGAGCTCCGCGCGCGAGACGCGAAGAAAACTCAGGGAGTTGCCATCGGCGAGCGCGCGGGCTTCGTCGGTGGTGACCACGTCGTACGGGACCGCCGCGATTCGTGCCGCATCGGCTGGCTTGGGGCGCAACGCTCGAAAGGGAAAAAGAGTGGCCATCGAAACTCGCATTGTCTCACGAGCCGCGCCCGACTATCGACTATCGACTATCGACTAACGACTAACGACTAACGACTAACGACTATTTCGGTCATATCTCTCACTCCACTCTCTCAACCGCGCCTGTCGTTCGCGCGCGGTCGGCGCCTCGTCCAGGCGATCGCACGGCCACGGCAGACGAAATGTCCAGTTGCGGTCGTCGATGGTCGCCGGCTCGTTGATCCGATCCCGCCAGCCGAAGACGTCCTGAATCACGGTCAGGAGCAGTGCCGATCCTGACGCGAAGAGCGCCTCGAGCAGTCGGTCTCGCACGTCCGGCCCGTAGGGCGCCGCGAGGGGCCCGGCGCTCGACGAGAGCCGTGCGACGCTGGGCAGATCGCTCAGCTGCCGACGTTCCTTGGCGGACGCCTGGTCCCACCAGACCGCCATCGATTCGGTGTCGTGCGTGCCCGACGCGGCCACCGACTGTTCCGGATATTCGCGCGGATCGCGGAACGGCTGCCCTCGAGCGTCCCACTCTCGCTCCCAGCGCAGGACGCGAAAGCCGGGCACGCCCATCCGCAAGAGCGACGCGCGCACGAAATCGGGCACGGTCCCCAGATCCTCCGCGATGATCTCCACGCCGGGCTCGGCCAGCAGCCGCAGAACCGTCTCGCCCAGCCAGATCTGGTCGGGTTCTGACGCCGGCGTGAAGAACGGCAGGCTTCCATCGCGCGGCCGCGCGTACGTGCGGTAGAAACCGACGAGGTGATCGACGCGATAGCCGTCGAACAGATCGGCGCTGCGGCGGGCGCGGGCGCGCAGCCACGCGAAGCCGTCTTCGGCCATCACGTCCCAGCGGCACACCGGTACGCCCCAGTCCTGGCCGGACGCACTGAACGCATCGGGGGGCGCGCCCACCGAAACGTCGAAACGGAACTGGCGCTGGCGCGCCCAGACATCCGCGCTGTCGCCGTTCACCATGAACGGCAGATCGCCAAAAAGCGCGACGCCACGCGCGCGAGCGGCCGCGCGCGCCTCGCGCCACTGCCGATCGGCCAGCCACTGCAGGTACTGAAAAAACAGCACCTGCCTCGAGAGCTCGTCTCGAACGCGGGCCAGCACGGAGGGATCCCGCCTCCGCAAGGCATCGGGCCACTCGGGCCAGGGCCGTCTCCCCTCGCGCACGTGAATCGCCCGGTAGAGCGCGTAGTCGTCGAGCCACCAGGACTGATCGCGCACGAACTCGGCGAGTGCCGCCGACCGCGGAGTGCCGCGCGCCCACTCTTCGTCGTGAAAGCGCGCGAACGCCGCGGTCAGCGCGCCAATCTTCAGCCGTCGAACCGCCGGATAGTCGACCGACGTCGCGCGTCGCGCCGCCTCGAGGCGCTCCAGGTCCGCGCCGAGCCACGCGGCGCCGCCGATCGCCGCGAAATCAGGCACCGCCCCGATCGAGATGTAGATCGGATCGATCGCCATGGCGCTGAGCGCGGAGTACGGAGACTGTTCATCGTCGGCCATCTCGTTGAGCGGCAAGAGCTGCAGCACGCGTTGCCCGGCGCCCTCGAGCCATGCGGCCATCGACTTCACGTCGCCGATGTCGCCGATGCCCCAGCTCGACGAAGAGGGAAACGAGAAGAGCGGCACGAGTACGCCCGCCCGCCGCCGGAGGCTCACGCGAACCGCCGCAGGAGGCGCGACGTGCCCTCGGCGAAGCGATCCTCGGGCGCGAGCAGACTCAGGATGAGGAACGACTCGCGGGAAAAGTCGAAAAAGTAACCAGGATGCGCGAGAACGCCGTCTTCCTCGACGAGCGACACGACCAGGTCATCCTCCGGCACGCGCGACGGCACCTGAAGCACGCCGTACCAGCCGGCATCCGCCACGAGAGCCTCCGTGCTCGGCGCGCGGGCGGCCCGGACCCGGAGCTCGCGGGCGTTGGCCGACACCCGCGCCTGGATCTGTCTCCGCACGGCAGCGCCGCGCGCCAGCAGCTCCCCGGCGGCCAGCTGCACTGGCGTGGACACAGACAGGTACGTATCGCAGGCCAGCTCGAGACGCGCGATGAGCTGCCGGACCGTGGCGTCGGGTCCGCCCACCGCCATCCATCCCAGCTTCACCTGCGGCAGGCCCACGGCCTTCGACAAACCGCCGAGGCTCACGACCAACGCCTCGCAAACCGACAGCACGCGTCCGGCCAACCGCGCGGCCTCGGGCGACCACGCGTAGTCGGCAAACACCTCGTCGGCGACGAGCGCCGCGTGATGCGCCGCGCAGAGCGACGCGATCTCCGCGATCTCGTGCTGCCGCGCGAACGACCCGGTCGGGTTGTTGGGAGTCACCATGACCACGGCGCGCGTGCGCGGCGAAAAGGCGCGCGCGAGGCCGCCGAGATCGATCGCCCACCGGCCGTGGTACTCGAGGTCGTAAGGCGTGGCCGCCACGGCCTCCAGGCCGGTCAGGTGCTCGAACAGCGGGTAGCTCGGTCGCGGGACGAGCACCTCGTCTCCCGGATCGCACAAGACCTTGAACAGGAGCGAGTAGGCCTCGCTCGTGCTCGTGGTGAGCACCACGCGTTCGGGATCGACAGACACGCCGCGCCGCGCGTAATCAGAGGCGACCGCACGGCGCGCGTCGAGCACGCCGAGAGGCTCGGGGGCATAGCACAGGCCGCGGCAATCGCCGAGCGGCGCCAGCAAATCGGCCGGATAGTCGAACCCGGCGCGCGTCGGGTTCGACTCGGTCAGGTCGATGAACGGATGGCCGCCGCCGCGCGCGCGCTCGACCGCGACCGCGAGGCGGTTGATCGCGAGGTCGGACTGCAGGCGGGATGAAAACACGTGAAGACAGATTAGCAGCGCGCGCAGGTTTGGAGGAAACGGAGGGTACCTCCGTTCCCGTCCTTTGGCCCCGAATCCCGAGCCCCAAGTCCCGAGTCCCAAGTCCCAAGTCCCTGCTCTCTAGGGCACAATCTCCACCTTCTCGATCACGTCGCCCTCGAGAATCCGATCGATCACCTCGATGCCGTTGAGGACCTGCGCGAACACGGTGTACTGGTGATCGAGGCGCGGGTTGTCGACCAGATCGATGAAGATCTGCGCGTCGCCGGTGTCACGGCCGCGCGTAGAGATGCCGACCGCGCCGCGCACGTGAGGCCAGAGCCCGAGCTCGTCACGCATGTAATCGGGATGGCCCACGTACTCGTTGGCGCCGGGGCTTCCGCCTTGGATCACGAAATTCGGCGCAACCCGGTGGAACGTCAGCCCGTTGTAGTACCCCGATTCGGCCAGGTTGGCGAAGCGCAGGACCGTCGCCGGCGCCTCGGCGGTGATGAGGGCCAGCTCGAACGTCCCGACACGGGCGATCGTCACGCGGGCACGTGGGGCGGCCAGCCGTCGAAGCGCGTCGCTGGTCAGGATCGTGCTGATGATCTTCCCGGCGTTCGTGACTCGGACGCCCGACGCCGAGCGGACCGGCCTGGGTGGCGCCGGAGCCGCGCCGAGGGTCGTCAGCGTCCTCGTGAGCGCGGTCCGGGCGTCGGTCGAGTTGGCGCGGCCCTCGGCGACAAGCCGCCCGAGGGCGGCCCCGAGCGCAGGCACCGCCAGATCCTTGTTCGGCGAGCCGTCGAGCGCGATCGCCGCCGCCCGCACGGCCTGATAGCCCGTACGCGAGAGTGCGGCAACGTAGCGCGCGTCGGCCGCGTGGCCGGCGGACGCGGCTAACCCTTCGATGGCCGCTTCAACGACGTTGTCGTCCCGATCGTCGGCGAGCGTGTCGAGGCGCGCGCGGTCCTTCAGGACGGCCGCCGCGCGCGCGGCGTACATCCGCAGCTGCCAGATACTCGAGCCGACGAACTGACCCAGATGCGGCGCCGCGCGATCCGGCGCCGCCGTCGCGAGCGAGACGATCGCGTGCGCGGCGCGGTGCCACCCGCGCGGCGATCCGGCTTGCGAGAGATCCGTCACGGCGTCTTCGAGCCGAGCAATCGCTTCGGCCGACGCGCCGCAACCCGCGAGTTGATCGAGGGCGAGCAGCACCACCTTCGTCTCGGCATCGCCGAGCCCGCGAGCCGACGAGGCGCACGCCTGGTCGCCGCCCCGCTCGCGCGTGCCACGGAGAGCCTCCAGCCGCACCATGGCCGCCGGATCGTCGAGCCCGCGTGCCAGGCTCCCGAGACCGCGTCCGGTCGTCCATGCCGCTTTCATCGCCAGTCGGCGGACTTGGGGATCGGGATCGGCGGCGGCGCTGGCGACGAGATGGTCGTTCAGGCCGTCGGCGACAATCAGCGCCTCGAGCGCGAGCCGCCGGACGCGCGCGTCCCGCAAGGGATCGATCCCAGGTGCGGGCGGAGCGAGGAGCGATCTCAGCGCCTCGACCGCCGCGCCCCCCGGCGGCCCGAACGATCGGCTCGCACGCGCGAAGGCCTCGAACCCCTTGGCGGTTCCCAGACGGTCGGTGACCGTCTTGCCGGCCTCGAACGCTTCGACGAGCGCGGCCTCGGCCCGCGCGACGTGATCGGCGTTCCGAAACGGAAGGCGCCCGATGCTTTCCGCAAGCGCGGCGCGGACACTCGCTTCTCCCTCGACGCCGAGCCGCGCGATCAAGGCGGACAGCACCGAGTCCACGGTCGGTGCGGCAAGGGGAGCGCCAGCGGACCACCCCTGCGCCGCCTGCGCGAGCGCGTTGGCCGCCTCCGATCGCAGCTCGGCCAGCGCGTGTCTCAACGCGGGAAGGATGTCGGGAATGAGCGCGGGGCGTTCGAGACGGCCGAGCGCGCGGACGGCGAGACGGGCCGTCTGCGGATCGCGGCCCCGCGCCGCCAGACGCAGTGTCGAGACATCAGCCGTCGTGGGCGCACGCCGATCTTCGGCGCCGAGCGCGCTGACGCGCGCCGCCGGCACGGGCTGCGCGACGGCGCGCGAGGCCAGAAGCGCGAACACGATCGCCGCCAGCCAGCGACCGAGTCGTATCCGGCTCAGTGTCCCGTGGAACTTCTTGGAACTCTTGACTTTTAACTTTTCACTTCTCACTTTTGTTCCGCCGAAGCTCGCGCGTGGCTGCCGAGTACTCGAGCATCTGCTTCGTCAGATCCTGCGGATACGAGATCTCGACGTCGACGACCTCGCCGGCCGCGTTCCTGACCGCCTCGAGCTTCGGCATCACGAAGCCGGAATAGGACGGCAGGCCGAGCGCCTCGACCCGCGAGACGACTTCGTCGCGGAGCTTCGGATCGAAGTGCACGCCGTGGGTCTCGAAGAGCTGTTTGGCCGCCGGGTAGTCGCCCTCGCCCTTGATGCGCTGCACCTCGCCGAGCAGCCGGCCCACGCCTTCGCGAAACGCCTGGGGATCGACCATGACGTAGAAGGTCTTCCCGTCGCGCGCACGCGTCTCGATGGCCTTCGTGTTCGCCATCAGCCACCGCACGATCATCTGGCGGTTGCGCATGTGGTCTTCCTCGATCTGCGTGCCTCGCCGCACGCGGCGGAGCTGGACGAGCGCGTTGCGCGTGTAGCCCTCGTATTCGGCGCGCACGACGTCAGCCTGATCGGCCTGACCGATCAGGCCGAGCTCGACGAGCTTCGGATCGGCGATGAAGTAGAGGGCGACGAGATCGGCGCGACCCTCCTCGAGGGCCGAGAACTGCTCTTTGAGGTGGGCCTGCGGGTTGCCCTTCAGCCTCTCGTCGACCTTTCCCGACGCGTGGCCGATCACCTCGTGCATGTTGGTCGTCAGCTCGCTGGCAAACGCGCTCCATTGCGTCGCACGCGCCGCCTCTTCGGACGTCCACGAGAACTCGCTGCGGAAGGCGGGCAGGGTCGACCTGTCGTACGACTCGCTGACGTTCGACAGCGACACGGACTTGCTGCCGTAGCGCTCGCGCACCGCCTGGTCGTTCGGCAGGTTGATGCCGACGGGCGTGATCGGACCCGAATCGCCGATCTCGATCACCACGTCGATGGCGTTGGCGGTGATGCCCTGCACGCCGGTCTTGCGGTACTTCGCGTCCCAGGGCATCCGGTCCTCGAACCACTGCGCCTCGCGCGCCAGCTTTTGGATCTCGGAGGTCTTCGCGCGGTTGACGTAGAAGACGAGTCCTTCCCACGCACCCTTGATGCCGCGCGCGTCGAGGTAGACTTCGATGAAGCCGTTGATCGTATCGACCGGCGAGGCTTTGTCTTGCACCCACGCGATGTCGTACGCCTCGCGATCGCGTGTCTCGCCGCTCTTGTAGTACGTGATGAGCGCCCGAAGCGCCTTCGCCATCGGCTCGGTCGCAAACGGAATCGCCGCCTCGAGATGCCGGACGATGGCGGCGATCTGCGCACCGTAGCGGCCGCCCACACGGTACGGCTCTTCGACGAGCGTCCCGTTCTGCTTCACCAGCCGCGAGTTGAGCGGGTACTGCTCGCGGAAACCCTCGAGCTCCTTCATCGAAACGCCCGCGTACAGGTTGTTGGCGCTGGCCGTGAGGATGTCCTGGCCCGCAGGGGGCGTCTTGGCCGTCACCATCGGATCGACGGTCGCGTCGAAGAAGATCGGTTTCAGTCGCGCGAGGAGCTGGTCGAGCGATTCGCCCGGGGCCGTCGGAAACTCGGCGCCCTCTTTCGCGGCGGCCGCGGCCGCGGCGGCGAACGCCTCGGGCGTCGACGCCAGCACGAACTTCTGCGCCGTCAGGTTGTTGTACGGACCGGTGTTGATCCAGAAGAGCTTCGTGTAGCGCTCAATCTCGGCGAGCGTCCGCGGATCGACGCCGCCCTGATGCGTGAGGATTGCCTCGAGCACGTCGCGCATCACCAGATTGTGCACGTAGCGTTGGTCGTAGAAGATGTCGCGCCCGGCCAGCGCCGCCTGGTACAGGTGCCAGATGAGCGTCTTCTCCGCGAGCGGCAGCGCGCTGAAGCCGTCGGCGTACAACTGCGCCACGGCCGCTTCGTCGACCCGCTCGAGCAAATACTTGCGCTCGGCGGACGGCCGATCGGGCGCCGCCGTTTCCGTGGCGGTGGCCGGCACCGCCGATTGGCCTCCGCAGGCCGACGCGGCAGATAACGACATCACAATCATCAACCTTGCCCTGTGCCCTTTGCCCTGTGCTCTCTTCATAACAGCCCTACCCCACAGCACCTTCGAAGTTCCAAGTTGTTCGCTATATCGTAACCCGCTCCTCATACCCCGCGACGTGCACGGGCCACTTCATCTCGCGTTCGATCCGGGCGCGAAGCGCCTCGAGGGCGTTCGCTTCGCCGTGCACCAGATACGTCATCGACGGCGGGCGCGAGAAGCCCGACAGCCATCTGAGGATCTCGCTGGCGTCGGCGTGCGCCGACATCGAATCGAGCTTCTCGATGCGAGCGCCGACCGAGACCTCGTGGCCTTTCATCCTCACGTCGCGGGCCCCGTCGACGAGCGCGCGGCCGCGCGTGCCCTCGGCCTGGTATCCGACGAACATCACGGTGTTCTTCGGACTGGGCAGCACCGCCTCGAGATGATGGAGCACGCGCCCGCCCGTCGCCATGCCGCTCGACGCGATGATGATCGACGGCTGCCGCGACGCCACCAGCTCTTTGGACTGCTGGGTGGACGCCACGGTCGTCATTCGCCGGGTCGCGAAGACGCCGACCCCGCGCGCGCCCGGCGGCACCGCCACGTCGAGCTCCGAGGCGCGGCTCGCGTAGAACTGCAGCGCGCGCTGGGCCATCGGGCTGTCGACGAACACGGGCAGGATGGGAATGCGTTTGGTGTCTTCGAGGCGTTTGAGCCAATACAACACCTCTTCGACGCGGCCGATCGCAAACGACGGGATCACGAGCTTGCCGCCGCGCGCCGCCGTGTCGTTCACGATCTCGGCCAACCGCTCACCGTCATCATCCTCGAGGTGCTCCCGGTTGCCGTAGGTCGACTCGACGAGCAACACGTCGGCAGCGGCGACCGGCGACGGGTCATGGAGGATTGGTCGGCCGTACCGGCCGAGGTCGCCGCCGAAGAGAATCGTCCCGCCTTCGTCGAGCCGGACGCGCGCGTACGCGGAGCCGAGCAGGTGGCCCGCGTCGATGAACTCGACCTCGACGCCCGGCACAATTGGAATGGGCCGGTTGTAGCCGACCGGCTGCAAGAGCGTCAGGGCGCGGGCGGCATCCGCCTCGGTGTACAGCGGCAGCGCCGGATGATGCTTCGAGTACTCGTGTTTGTTGGCGTCACGCGCCTGCTCTTCCTGCAGATTCGCCGAGTCGGGCAACACCAGCGAGCACAGATCCCGTGTGCCGGGTGTGCAGAAGACGCGCCCGCGAAAGCCCTGGGCGACCAGCCGCGGCAGGTATCCGCAATGGTCGAGGTGGGCGTGCGTGAGAATCAACGCGTCGACAGAAGTCGCCGCAAGGGGCAGCGGCCGCCAGTTGCGTTCGCGCAGCTCCTTCAGTCCTTGAAAGAGCCCGCAGTCGACCAGGACCCGGTGGCGCCCGAGATCCAGCAGGTGCTTGGAGCCGGTGACGGTGCCGGCGGCTCCGAGAAACGTCAATGTCGGCATTCGGAGACTATTAAACAAAAAGTTAGAAGTTAAAAGTTAGAAGTTAAAAAAGAGTGCGTTAAGCTGAGGGCCATGTGGACGACAACGCGAGTCTGCTCGGGCGCTGCCGCGCTCATGCTGCTCACTGCGAGCGCTGCCTCCGCCCAGCAGCGGATGCTCACGATCGGCGACATCTACGACCCGGCGACTCGCGTCAACTTCAACGGCAACCCCCCGGGTAATCTCGTCTGGATTGACGCCACGCGGTACGCGGAGCCACGCGCGGCCGGCGGCGATGTCGGCGGTGTCGTCTGGATGGCCGTCGATGCGGCGACAGGTGCAGAGCGGCCGCTGTTCGACGCCGCGCGTCTGGAAGCGGCGCTGGCGCGGCTGCCGGGCGTCGGGGCGGGCGACGCACGGCGCGTCAATCCAG